>Ga0209339_1000720_pt1 | contig 12679 bp, 5 predicted proteins | sample OlaalgELextract3_FD_187376 | JGI IMG/M metagenome (GOLD analysis project Ga0209339, IMG submission 187376) | Olavius algarvensis symbiont microbial communities from Tuscany, Italy - Type A ELBA extract 3 (SPAdes) (version 2) | ecosystem: Host-associated > Annelida > Digestive system >... | reverse complement strand
CCGGATCGGGCTCAAAAGTTAATCAGTTCGTCCATGTCCCGACATCTGTCGACACGCAACATTTCATCCAAATCCATGCACGCGTTTTTGAGTAATCTTGCTAACAGACAGACAGACAGACAAACACGGGCAAAAACATGTACCTCCTCCGTTGTCGGAGGTAATGACACGCGGCTTCTCTGCGACTTGTCGAGTTAACGGTGGACACAAGACAGACAGACAGACGGATGGATGGAGGGGTGTAACGCATAATGCGGCTCTAGCGGTGGGCCGCATAATAACGAAGAATCAAATAGCTTCAAAAACAGACCTGTTTATCGGTGTCGTGGGACTTACTCCGGCTCATATAACTAATTCTTCATGCTATTCAGTGGCCACCGCAACCGTTCTCTGCTTCCTGGAGCTGTACAGCCTGCGTCCGCAAGTTGCCTTTCCTCATCAGTATCGCCCAGCATATTTAGATACGTGTGTTCTTTCATTCCGTCCGTAAATGTGAACACATTGACATAATAATTTATGTCGACGGTGATTTCTAAAGGCCAATACCGTCTGTAACATTAGGCGGAATTTGGCGTGAAGTCTTTTTCGACGGTCTTCTCCAGTATTTGTTGTACTAAGAACGCTTATATTCTCATTATATCTCTACAGACGTCACTGGACGTTAGCGGTGTCTTGAAATTAGATGTCGCGCCACGTTTACTGATTTTTAGTCATCTGCATATTTTCAGCTGGATGCTATGATATAAAATGCCTTGGCCCAGCGACAGCAGGGTAGATATTGTGTTCGTCGCATGAGTTTGTTATGTTTTTTTGTTACGGTGTTTGTAACTCGTTTTAAACGTGTGTGTTTGCAAGCAACACTGCGAGAAAACGGTTAAAGCTATCGTCGCGAAACTTCCAATATATTGCTGTGGGATCACGCCGTTAAATTCGCCAGATGGCAGCTAGCACCCTACAGTGGGATGCGGGACGAGGTTTGTTGTGCCATCGGTTGTTGCTTCTTATTTACAACAAACGCGAACTTTTTCCATTTCGGGTTTATTCTACCATACTTGGCATAGGATCGTTGGTCGCGCGCCGGCTATAGACGAAAAGTATGATGTTTCTTTTTTTTGTTTTTTTTGTCACGCATTCGAATTACGAAGGTTGTAATAACGGAAACGCTATTCAAAACAATTACGGTGCCATTGCATAGAGGAAGGTTTGTAGATGTGCAATGTGCATCTATTTTCAAGTTTTTCTATAGACCCCAGGACTTTCCCTTAGGGGCAATTTTTACAAAAAATTACCATTTTTGACGATTTTGGGAGCTGTAAGCCCACATAAATTTGGCGTGAAGGTAAGAATCTTGGACATCCTACCTCACGCCAAATTTTGTAAAAGTCGCTTAAGTAGCTATACCCCCTCAGGGGCAAATTTATATCACAAATTACCATTTTGACGATTTGGGGGGGGGGGGCTATAAGCCCACATTTTAAAGTCACAATGGTGATATCTGGCGTGAGGGTGCGGATCTGGGACTCCTTCCCAGGCCAAATTTAGTAAAAATCGCTTAAGGGGATATACCCCTTTGGGTCAAATTTATACCAGAAATTACAAATTTTTGCGATTTTGGGGCCTGTAAGCCCACATTTTGAAAGCTACAACGGTGAGATTTGACGTGAGGGTGCGGCCCTGGGACTCCCTCCCATGCCACACTTCGTACAAAATTGCTTATGGGGATTGGCCCCTTAGGACAAGATTTATAACAAAAAAATCCATATTTTGACGATGTTGGCGAACTTCAGCCCACATTTCTAAAGCCACAACGGTGAAATTTTGGCGCAAGGGGGCGGACCTGAAACTCCCCACCACACCTAATTGTGTAAAAATTACTTAAGGGGATTCGTTCCTTAGGGGCAAATTTTTACCAAAAATTCGAAATTTTTGCCATTTTGAACTGCTTAAGCCCACATTTCTATACCTACAATGTTGAAATTTTGCTTCAGAGAACGGACCTACGAATCCATCCAGGACACAAAATTTCGTAAGAATCGCTTAAGGGATTCTGCACATGGCCTGCCGGTATTGCATTGCTTCGGAGGTGATGCATAGGCCCTATTGATTTCTAGTTTTATAGTGCTATCACTGATGTCATATGTTTTACTGCTGCTGGTATATGCTCGGCAAAAATAACATTAATAGTCAACGACCAGACGTTATTATTATTAGTATAATTATGTCGCCGAACATTTACTTTGCGGTAGTTACTGCTATTATTGTCGCGTTTGCGCGAAGTTGGCTCATTAGTTGTTTAAACGCGGTGCGGTCGACGTCGACTGACACAAATGAATCGATTGGCACAGCGTGGCGCTGCCCGTCGACAGGAAAAGCACGAGAGCGCGGTACAGGGATGGTGCAAGACGGCAACGAGACAGCGAGGGTGAATGAGAGAGACCGTATGAGGGCTGCTGAACGACGAGCGGAAACGAACTTGCACAGCGCGTCCACCAGCGCAACTAATTAGATGCTGCCAATACAGCTCACGGCTTGCTGCTGAATCCACATGTGAAGTTCGACAAAATGATCTCATCTGCAATACAGCTGTCTTCTGCTGTTTCACATCTGAACTACTCTGTCGTCTGTCTCTTTTCCGTTTCACGTTTCCCGCATCAATATTACAGCCACAGATAGAGCCTTACGGGCATTCAGTTTCCGGCTGCTAGTAAGCTATGCTTAGTATCCACCGAAAATGAGCCCAGGAGTTGACGTCACGAACGACAGGTGCGCTGAGTGAGTAATGACGTGATCGCTGCAGTTGACAGTGCTCATTAGTCTTACCTTCGCTGCACACGAGCCTAGACTGAGAACTCGAAACGTCAATACGTTATTTTCTCAGCTGATACTGACCTACTGCACGTTGCAGGTCAATGGCCTGCAAATTCTGTAAATGTTGAGTAGCTGAACATTTTCAGCTACAGTGTACAAGCAAGTGAACAAGAAGCTCTGCTGTGGCATCGAGGCTGCGCGATGCTTCGTGTCTGTCGGTAGGTAGCTTCAGCAGTAGACCTACAATATCCCGAGGCCCGTCTTTTTTATTATCGACAAACGCTACACCAGTATGCGTTTTGTCTGATATTAAATCTGCTTAAATTTTCTGTTTTTCTGTTTTCTCTGTTCGGCGACAGATATCTCGGCGACGGTGAGGCCGATTGGCGTAAAAGTTTGCACGACGGTAGAGTGTGTCCCGGAACGAGCTTCTCCCCTTTTGGTGGCGACATCTTTAGGGGGTCTCTAAATGCGGGGTCATGAAAGGGAGAGGGAGTCGGTTTTGGGGTCTCATTTGACTACGACTATCTCGAAAACGGTAAGTCGCAGCGTTAGATGTCAATTAGAGCTTAACATCAGCTCAATGGGACCTTTGTAAAAATGGGGCGGTAGTCCCCGCGAGGCACCCCCATAAGGCATTTTTGCATTTTTCGAGCATCGAGTACTTTTAAAGCTTTATAACTTATTAACGGTTCAAAATAGAAGCATACCATCTGCGAGGCAAATGTTGCCGTGAAAATAACTTTCTAAAAATGTATAGTTTGTCGGGGTAGCCTCAATGTACTTCCCAAAAAGACTAAATAGTATGTTGAATTTTCGAGTACTGTCAACTATGAAGCCAAATAACTTCTAAACGGTACACGACAGAGGCATACTACCTGCGAGGGCCGGGCAAATGTTGCTCGTGACGAACTTTCTAAAAATGTATGGCACGGGCTACCGGTAGCCCCCAGGGGCATCCTCCATAATTTCAAACATGTTGCCTTGTTTAACGACTTACTAAAATAATTTTTTTAAGCTCTATAACTTCTAAACGATGCAAGATAGAGGCATACTATCTGCCGATCGAAATGTTGTCCCTAAAACATCTTTTCAAAAACGTATGACACGTAACGGTAGCCCCCAAGGGGCGTCCCCAAATGCCAAATCTGTTGGGCTTTTGGGCTATTTTTTCGTGCATTCCCATTATCTGCCCCTCCGCCTTCCTTCCCCACTCTTTCCCCCTACTTCTTCCCTCTCTCATTTCGGCCCGTCCCTCTTCTTCCCTAAAGAAATGAATAAGAAACTTAGCTATCGCGGACAAAATGCGTTCAGAATGATAACAAGGAGCTCAGCTGTCGCAGAGAGACCGTGCGACACTTCGTGTCATTGTATGGCGTGTGTAAGCCCTTATTAGTGTTTCATTGAAACTGTCAGTATCTCGTACCACATCTGAGATATTCAGCGTCAAAGAATGGAATGACCTTGGAATCAGGGGTAGGGGTCGTTCAAGGTCATTGAAAATGGCGCCGTTCGATAGATCACATACGACTTTCTATTGGTCGGCCGTCGTAAGTATAGCTCAATGTTGTACAATTTTTGAGTTATTTGATGTTGAATAATCGTGATCTTGAAATCTGGGTTATAGGTGACTGAAGTTCATTCAAACTGGTACCATTCGAAAACTTCGGTGCGGTTTCCTATTCGCTTTCCATAGTAACTATGGACGTATGACCGTTTAACCATTTATGAGATATTTATCGTCAAAGTATAGCGTGGTCTTGAAACCTGGGTTTGGGGTTGTTCAAGGTCATTGAAACTGGCGCCGTTTGATAGACCATATATGACTTTCTATTGCTCCGCTATTGTAAATATAGCTCTATCTTATACCGTTTTTGAGTTATTTGACGTTGAATAATGTCGTGACCTTGAAATCTGGTTAGAATTAGAAATTACTCAAGATCATTCAAAATGGTACCATTTGAAAGCGTGGGTGCGGTTTCCTATTCGCCTTCCATAGTAACTGTTCCGAGATAAAGCGAGATATTTGTCGAAAATCGTGATTTTTCATACTCCCCGTGCATTCGAACCCCCGTTAGGGGGTCTCCGTCGGTATTTCCATTCTGTTTGGTGTGAAAAAACTAGAATGGTGGGGCTACCCGAGTAAAAAAATATTGAGGATATGTATAACCGTTCAGACACAATAGCAGCGTGTGACGGACGGACAGACATCTTGCCACGGCATAGTCCGCGCTATGCATACGCGTCGCGCGGTAAAAACATGAACGCAATACCGACAGCGATTATACTGTATTTATTTGTACGCCAGTCTAGACTGGCCGGGCGCATAATGTTCTCGACCTGTCCGTCCGTCTGTCCGTTCGTTCGTCTGTTACCAACTTTTGAACGTTATACTTCGAAAACGAATTGTTGGCATAACTCTGTCCCTGGGGAAGCACATGAACGGTCGACCTCGGGGGTCAGTAGGTCAAAGATCAATGTCACAGGAGGCCAAACTTATGTTTGGTAGGTCACTTGCCCCCGTCAAGTGTTCCCTGTCACCTTCTCGCAGTCACACGTCCCCTCCCGGTCACTTTCCCGCTTGGTTAAACTAAACTGCCCATACTATCCACACATCCGTATCTCAGTGATCTCCGTTTCCGTTTCTCGCTGCGAGATACGGATATGCAGTACTGGCAGTTTAGTGTGGGCCTTAACCAAGGGAACAAGTGACCGGGAGGGGCGTTTGACTGGGGAAGATGACGGGGACACTTGACAGGGGGTAAATGACCTACTTTCGGCATGGCTTAATGATAGGGCGTCGGACGATAGCCTTTAAAGCTAGGGAGTCCGGTAATTATGCCTCACCGTGTAGTTCGGTTCGTTCGGTTCGGGTTCGATTCGATTCCCATCTCTAATAGGTAACCGCACCCATGCTTTCGAATGGTAAACAGTTTGAACGACTTTCAGTGACCTATAACCGATATTTCAAGGTCACGATTATTCAACGTCAAATAACTCGAAAATAGTACAACATAATAGAACTATACTTACAATGGCCGAGGCCGACCAATAGAAAGTTGTATGATCCTTGAACGACCCCTACTCCGGTTTCAAGGTCACGACATTCTTTGACGCTGAATATCTCAGAAACGGTATGAGATACAGACATAGTTTCAATGGAATACTAATATGGACTTACATACGTCTTACTCTACAGTGTGATTTCGAATGACCTTAAGTGATCTTGAGTGAATTAGCAAAATATTCAGTGACACGAAGATAGGGCGGCCTCTTTGTAACAGCAGAGCTACTTGTTGCTTACCTCACTTGCATTCGACGCTCCCGTTACGAGGTCCGCGTCTGAATATTATCATAGCCTTCGGCAAAAAAACTAGAGTGGTGTTGCTATTCGACGGTGAAAAAAATTTCGAAGATACATTGCTCTTTTCGACAGAATACACGAACGTGCCAGACACCCAGACGAAGGGACGGACCGACGGACAGCCGGACATTGCACGATGGCATAGGCCGCGCTTATACATAGCATCGCGCTAGCAAAAATCATGAATTTCAAGCGTTATAGCTGCCTCGAGATGCCCCTACGAACTTTTGTCAGTTGTATATACAAGTGCAAGCAACGTGACTTACTGGTTAACCGAACAAATTAACTACAAATACAAGTTTAGCGCTAATGTGCGTACAGTATTTGGTAGTGACTGCGTTGAAGAGAATTTACAATGTTGACGAACAAAACTGGTGAAAATGACGACAGAAGACATTACAACAAAATCGACATCGTATTAACATTTTGCACATATTTTATTCCATGCTGTCGTGATCTTAATATTTATCACCCCACAATACTAAGACATCTATAAGCGCCGAAACTTAGACTGGTCGAATTGTCAAACCGTCGACAATAATACCGGACGCGAGGGTGAATGCGTCGCTCGTCAAAATCAGAAAAGATATTTTTAAAAAATTATGTTTAAAATCACCGGATAACTACATTATTCAGCTACGTTGAATGTCGTCCTTAATTTTCTGACTCAACATTATTCTCATCTGTCATAATCTAAAATGTCGCAAGGCTCACAGTAATGAATTTTTGCATCGGCAGATTACAAGAACCTCAGATGTCGCAGAGAAACCGGCCGTGCTCCATGTCGTTTTAAAATTATTATCTTAAGTTAATTCCATATGACAGTACGGTCAAATGCTGTAGACGAAGGTGAACGCTTAGTGTCATCAACAACTCGCGACGGTCACACCGCGCTAAAAGAGTACCCCTGCGATCTTTTGCTAATAACAGTTCATTAGAGGTTCAAGTTGATTTTATAATATTTTGTGCGACTGTTGAACATTTATATTGACATTATAGTCACCAAATTTTATTTGGCTACGGATAACAGTGCGAAAACTGCGTAAAATTGAATGCTGCAATCTGAGAGTTTTGAGCGTTTTTGTCTGCATTTATGAGAAAATTCTTTTCAATTTTAACAGAAACTTGGTATCAGATTAACAAAATAGTGCGTCACTGTGACGTAATTTATTAATTTTTATCTTAATTTCTGCATTAAAATTTTTAGCATCATGTCAAAAAGCCTACTTATTGACATGGCCAAATTGCCAGAGGGTCCAATGAACTATGACTATGCTGTGTATTTGAACGCGGTTGAGAACGTACTTGAAGGCGGGTGGTGCATGGACATGCTGAACATTTACTGTAACTGTAAGAGTTTTGTCCCCAGTTCGAGTGACACTGACACTTTCTTCATGGTTACTTAGTACAAGTTCGTATATATACTCGGCTAATTAGTGCGCAAAATTTCATAGTCTATTTTAGCGATTTGCAGTTATTGAAAAAATTAACAAAATTCCTTGGGGTACTTTTTGGCGCGCCCTGCAGATCGGGGCAAAATTTCGATGAGGTCCCTAAACGAGGGCGTGGGTATAAAAAAATTCAATATCGCATTTTCGATTGGTACCAATTTCGATTACCTTGAATGACTTTGAATAACTGTAACGCATCAAATTATCAGATATCGCTTCTTGTCGCAGCTCTGGAATGGACTACCTATTAACATTAGACTTTACCAACTTTCGACACCTTCAAACGCCGTATGAAAACTCACTTTTACAAATAGCCCACCAGCACCCTTACCATGCTGCCCACCTAGTGACTGCCAGCGCCTCTGATTCAGTACCACTACTGAATGTGCGCGCGTTATAAATGCATGTCTGATAATCTCATCTCATCTTTACTTGTTTAGACAACACAACAAATGATGCACAACAACGAACAAATGAACAAATGATAATAATAATTATCAGTAGCAAAAAAGTAACAACTCAAACGTTGTTATTTACATCGAATAGCGATATTACCAATGACCTTCAGTGACGTTGAAGGTCATGTCAGCAAGTTAAAGATCCAACATCTCGTAAAAATAGTAGGCCTTATGTTCTCTGAAGGTATTGAGTTTCTGTGTTTTATATGATGCTGAGCGCGTCCTGTTTGTGATAGCTAAGTTTCTTGGTATTGAACATCTTTATTCACCACAAGTGGTATTACTGTCAGTATTATTTCGCGTTATATCGGACATCAGCCTAAGCGAGCATCATCTGTTACAAGATATAGATCTTGTTACAGATGATGCTCGCTTAGGCGGATGTCCAATACGATGGCGGATGTCTAGTTACGATGAAAAACAGTCATCAGCACAATGTGTATTGTGCAACTGTAACAAACTCGGATGAATTACGGAAATGCTATCAATTACGACATTCGTAACAGGTGCAGCAACTACCAACACAATAACGGAACATTCTTCAGCCACACTACTTACAAATTGAAGAAGTTATCGATATGACAGAGTGGAAATAAAACAACAGTGCTAACAGCCTCACGCAAATTAAAAATACTTGTTGATACCCGTTATTTTTTAGTTCAGCGTTCTTCTGAACTGTGACTATCATGTACATAATACAAATAACAAGTAACAACGCTGCAATAATACTGCTTGACAACGGCAATGTTTTCATAGCATCGAAAAGTCGAGTAGAATTAGTTCTTCTGGCGTTTAACCCGAGACACGTGGCGCGACACGGCGCGGTGCGAGAAAATGCCACTCTAACGTCGACTGCGTAAGCCGAATACGACCGGCGGGACTTGGCCTTACAAACGCGCAGCTGCGGCTCGACGACGACACACGACTGCTACCGGACCCTGACATACAAGTATCGGGTCCGTGCGACACGCAACAGCACAAAACACTGACACATAATTCACTGTTTCTACTACACGTCGTGCTTCACGCACGAAAAAATAAAAACATCTTCTTTTCGTTGGTGGCTGCAGAGAGAATAATTTTGCCGTTGTCTATATTATTATGCGGATTTTTAAGTATTAAATAAATAAATAAAAGCGTCATTAATATTGTAATCGGTTTTGGTTACTGACCTTTTAATTATTAATTAATTAATTTAATTACAAGAAATCGACGTCGCTGAATCCGGTTCTAACACAAAAAGTTGTGTTAGAAACGGATTCAGCGACGTCAATTTCTTATAATTAAAAGGCCAGTAACTGATTACAATATTAATGGCGATTTTATTTATTTATTTAATATTAAAAAATCCACATAATATAGACAATGGCAAATTATACTCATTCACGACAAAACGGATAGACTGATGCAAAATGCAAAGGCGACCTGATGTGTCGGGCCGCTTAACTAAAATGGTATACAAGCCGAAAATGGCATTCAAGTGGCATCATATTTACACGCTGAACCGCTGTCACGTCGAACGTGTTGCTGCCACTTCCACTTAACGTTGACACAAGGCATTTTGACAGAAGTATCCAGCAGTAATGAAAACTGGTGTGAGTTTCATGTGCGCGCGTGTCGAGTCGTACCTAGGTCAAGAGAGGCTGGCGGCAGAGAGGGACGGCAGACAGCAGAGATGGATGGATTGACTCTGCGATGCTATCAGGCGCTGCATCTGTTGCCGATCTCCAGAGACGTTGACGGTGATGCGGTAACGCATCGAAACCAGCTGCATCAGCAGCAGCAGCCGGAGAGAGGACGACGACAATTCATCAAAGTGTGAATTAACCGACGTCAACATCGTCGACATGACAAGTGTCCGGTCGCGCGTCCGTCAATCGCGTCCACGTCGGCCAGCAGTGATGGCCTAGCTGCGCTAACTTCTCCGACAGATATTCCACTGCACTGTCCGCGTCGGCAGCATAACCGCTGACTCTCTGCTGACGACACGTGATCACTAGTCTTATCACTGAGACATCAGCAACAGTTTGCACGTTTGCACGACACGACACTGTCAGTCTGCAGTATACTCTAATTTGTCGTACCTTTTACGAAAATCTGGCAGCCGAACAACAAACGGCGATTTATAACGTCACACATTCCGAGCAGAACACTGATGAACAGAGCATAGTGCAGCCTGACAGTGTTGTGTCATGTAAACGTGCATGACACAACACTGTCAGGCTGCAGTACACTCTTCTCATCAGCGTTCTGCTCGGAATGTCTGACGTTATAGATCACCGTTTGTTGTTCGGCTGCCAGATTTTCGTAAAAAGTACGACAAATTATGCGAATAAAGCCAAAACAAAGGTACTTTGTCAGCTGTGCGTCCTTGCGCGCATACACTTAATATGCAGCTAGCGCACGAAGAAAATTAAACTGCACGCAAAACGTCAGATGCCGAAAAATACCATAGTATTTTTTCATGCAACTTGTCAAATGTGTTTACTAACGGTTTATCACTTGTCACATTTACATACGCACATTATTAGTTTCACAACGTTTTTCTTCGTTATGGTTTGTAGAGCTGCAATGCAGTGCAGTAGGCCTAACCTTGTTAAACATGTTAGTATTGTTTCCGTGAAATATACGCCAAAATTATACCGAAACGCTTTTAGCTTCACGTCTTAACAATTCAGTGCGCACATAATTCGTCACTTAAAATATAAACAGCGACAACGGGAATGAACAAATGACATAATGAGTACATTGCAACGCCAGCCTTGCTCGAAAATGTCTGCTTTTGTTTTAATTATTTTGGCTGTTCTCCCAACATTCGGAGATAAACTGTTGCATTTTAGTGAAATTTCAGTCTGAACGTAACATGCTCGATCTTACGGCATCTATCATTGCGCACTAAAAGCAGAACTGATTTCAGTAGCAGAACGTCGTGCTATCTAGTTTACTTCTGTTCAGATTCATTTCCTGTATTAGCATCCGCAAAAATCATATAAACCATTAAACTCCTCACAAAGCGTCACAAACACAACGAGAAAATCTGCAGTGCGAGGCACAAGAAGCGAATCCGCCCCCGGCATTGTACATAACGCACAGACAGGACACACGGACAGACCCACAGCGTGCAGCGCGACACGGTGCAAAAGTGTACCCTCCCGCGGTAATACCTGGAACGAGTATAATTCTTAAACCCAATGCACAGCGAAAAACCCAACTGCTAGTTGAGCTGAGTTAGCTTTTGCGCTATGCACGTGGGCTTTACGGTACCCCACTTCAGCAACTGTCTCAAATCAAGACAACTCATGCATCGTTTAAAATTGACGGCCATACAATAGTTAGACACTATAGCGGAGATTTTAAGCAAACAAGGCCGCTAAAAGCATTTGTACTGTTGCCATGAAGCTTATTATTATTATTATTATTATTATTATTATTATTATTATTACAATTATAAAATCGTACAGCATTATAATTATGGCATTAGAATATCCACAAAAACAAATGTTTCATCTTTGTGCATTAAGACATTTCGTCAGTCGATGCAAACAAGTACATCGCAATTTCTGATTAAGTTGAATTGTACTTAAAATCATTTTATGAAGACATAAACTAAGTAGAAAAGCAACTTGGAATGGAGCGTCCATGATGTACTGTTTATCTACTTCCTTGTCAGAATGTCATAAATGAAATACATGCAGTAACTGTACACTTTAGCTGGCTGCAGTTTCATTAATAATGCATGTTGAAAAACGTGCACTCCGCTGGCGCTGGCACCGCTGAGTTGATTCAATTGATCATTGATTCAGCATTCATCGGCAGATTACCGGTACGCGATTTTGATTTACGCGTTAGCGTTGGCATGGTCCGCACCGCTGCCGCAGAGACGTCAATAAAATTGGTGCTGTTCTGGCACGTGTTCATCTGGTAAACAGAATAAATCACACGTAAAATAAACGCTTAAAAGCAAAGTGAAACCTGTGATTGAGTTGCCAAGATCGGTTAGCATTTGTTTTTTTCCAGTGTACAGTCTTCAGTTACATAGCAGCCTGCAGATTGATAGCAAACACCAAACAGCATTCACTCAGTGCTTACTTTCGCCCGCGCTGACCACCGATGCTGGTGATAGCTGTTATCACATATTGGGATGTCCCGTAGTCACTTTCCCTACTGCAATAGATATCCCGTATTAGCGGAATTTCCCATAGCAGTTACATGTACCTTCACTGTATTCGCCTTGGCGATGTTAAAAAAGATAAAACAAAAATAAAACAAGTTTCTGGATCACAACGATCACCAACAAATCTAATCGATTGTTTATTGTCCGAAGACCTATCTGTACAGAACAAGAATCTCAGCTGTCGCAGAGAGACCGCGCGATGCTTTGTGTCATTGAATATTTCGCTAAGTCACTCACGGTTACTCAAGGTCATGCGAAATGACACCCCTGAGTAGGGCGTCTGTAAGTCCCTACTAGTGTTTCGTCAAGCATGACAGTTGGCCAATCCAGCCTGATATACTTAGCCCACCATTGCTACGACTGACATCCAGGAAGCCGTTGTGGCTAGATTTGCAACCAGTTGACATCAAAAGTCGATGGAGGC
>Ga0209339_1000719_pt1 | contig 12683 bp, 7 predicted proteins | sample OlaalgELextract3_FD_187376 | JGI IMG/M metagenome (GOLD analysis project Ga0209339, IMG submission 187376) | Olavius algarvensis symbiont microbial communities from Tuscany, Italy - Type A ELBA extract 3 (SPAdes) (version 2) | ecosystem: Host-associated > Annelida > Digestive system >... | reverse complement strand
GCAGATTACCCAGCGCCTCGCATTGATACCTCGCACCGGTACCTCGCATTTTACCACCTCGCACCTCGCGCCTCGCACTTCGCACTTTACCCCCGCCCGTGGCCAAACGGTGCATCGTAGGCCTATAGTTACTATGGAACACTAATAGGAACCCCTACCCCAAGAATTCAATGGTACAAATTTCGACCCCCTGGGGTGACCCCTAACCGGGAATGGGCCCCCGTGAGGCGCTTTTTGTCAAATTACTTTGACCTCTTGTTCAATGATCAGATACTGTTTGTTCACACTTATTCAGTTAAGGTAGGGGGACACGTGTAGTTTCAGGGTGCTATTGCAAACAGCAGTGTTCTATCGCTAACCCTAACCCTAATACTAACCCTTACCATAACCCGGTCATGCTAAAACACGCCTGTAACGCCCGCAAGTGCCTGCAAACTTGATCAAAGGTACCGCCGCCGTCAGCGCTGAGTATGCGGGCGTTAAGCGTACACGCCTGCCTCGTAGGTCGGTTAGGGTTCAGGATTAAGGGTTAATGCCAGTTACAATATTATAGCACTTGTTCAGTATTATACCGCCTCGTGGGTCGAGTTTGCGGGCGTTGCAGACATTGCGGGCGTTAATTAGCATGACCCCCGTAACCCTAACCCCTAACACTAATCATAAACCAAATAATAGTTTGACCGTAGTGCCCCTTAAAGTAAACACTAGCCAAGGTAGGTTTTGTGTTAGGCCGAGTCTAGCGCACGGGAATCCGTGCACAACTGACGCTGCATGACGAGCACGGGAACTCGTGCTTGAACACGGGAACAAGAACCAAAAACAGTCACCACTCACCAGACGGTGAGCACAACAGCACGCACATTACACAACACCCGAAATAACATGTGAACTTTAAAAATAAGTTTAACGGGCCAAGGGACTGGGGGTGGGCGTTAAAGTGTCTTAACGCTGATAATAACGCTGTGGTTTTAGACGCTGATAATAATATGTTGTTATAATTAGAATTATAATGCTGAAAATAATATGTTGTAATTAGAATTTTTATTTTATTATTTTTATTAAATTTCATTTATTATTTTTATTATATTTTTATTTTTTTTTCATTCTGGGGCCTCCCCCTGTGGTTTTCGACGCTATAGTGCTACAACTGGCACTAACCCTTACTCCTGAACCCTAACCGACTTACGAGGTGGTATACACTGGTTCCCGTGCTTGATTGCTGGCTTCAGTTGCGCATGGGTTCCTGTACTCTAGCCACAGCCTTTGCGCAAGGGTTATGGTTAGTTTTAGTATGAATTGATGTTGGGCGGGTGGGTAGGGATTGGACAGAAATTTTAGCAGAGAAGAATACCTGTATCGGTTGGGTACTTCAACACAGTGTCATGTAAACGCACTTAAACAACTCCACTCATAATCATTATAAATCAATTAATGTTGTATTAATGTATTCCTCTTATTCAGTTATATTTCAGTATTGTTATTGTCAATCAATAAAAACCTCTAACATTACCGGCTATTTTATGTGCTTATGCTTTTTAGATCAGTTACTGGTAAGTTATTCAATAAGTAAATAACACCCAAATGTCCGTAGACCATTCTGCTGGACCGATACCGAAGTCCTTTCCAAGTAGCATTCAGATCACATGTTTTTCGTAAATAACAGCATCCTAATTCTCTTATTTGAAGCATATTTGTGTTGGCTGCAATAAACTGTTAATAAGTTCATTGTCACTGTCTTCATTAGTTTGTTTTGTCCGTGTCATTTTTATTAAAAGTAAAGCGATGGTGTTGTCACATATATGTTTTTCTCGTAGTTACGAGAAGAAGTTGCAAAGACATTTGATACTGGTGTGGCCACTGTTTGTCTCATATTCGCTGGAAAAATACTGAAAGACGGAGAAATGTTAGAACAGCACGGGATAAAGGATGGCATCACAGTACATCTTGTCATTAAAAGTACTAACCAGGTTTGTGCTTGTTTGCTGCATCAGAGTTGCAATCACTACTAAACTGCTTGGCATTTAACTGCTGGTTTAGTGTAGCGGTAACACGTTGGACTCGATCATCGCAGTTACTCTATGCTAGGGTCAGTTAGTGCCTAGGTAGGTGACCGTCTTTGGACGGGTAAACCACCTTAGCGCAGAACCAGGCACCCAGCCCTACTGAGCCTGCCTCTGTGATTAGGCTGGAATGAGTACCAAGCGAAAGCTAAGGGAGTAAACAGGCATATCGCGTAATACACTAGCCGGTATCCGTGGTCTCGTAGTGTTTGGTAAATGCCTGGCTGGTGGACTAGCTTGCGGAGATCAGCGCCGACATACGGAAAGCGGTAGCGCATTAGAGGCACTTTGCGACGATGTGGTGTACAAATACACATTTGCTTTCCTTCACTACTAAACTTGGCATGGTGATCTCACATGGTCACCTACCTAATGGTCATGAGTGGAGCCAAATTTGGGTAGGGTTAGAATTAGGGTTAGGGCTAGTCATGGTGCATTGAACGTCATAGGTGTAAAAATGGAGGGACAGAGGTGGTGCAGCCACACAGGATAGAGCATGCAGTTTTTTCTGTCTTATATTCACTCTGTCCGGAGAATGGTTATTACAGCTAGTTTATTATAAATATGTTCACCAATAACCATATTTACTTACATTTGTTATTGCAGGAATCAAGTTCACAGCAGTCACAACCTGTATGTAGTATTTCTCTTATTTCTTTGAATTGTGCTAATTTTTAGGCGCATGTTACCGTACTATGTTGCATTCACCTAAATGTCGTCGCAAATCCATCATCTGTCATCTGTGACATTCTTGCAGCCTTCTCAGAGGGTTGAACTTTTAAGTAATATTTTTGCACCGTCTATAGCTTAGGGAATTGGACAGCTTGTACTAAACGTTTGAAAAAAAATTCGACGGGGTTCTAGGTGATGTGCAAGTTAACTTGAAGGGGGTATGAAAAATTGGCATTTTTTGACCGATATAATATTTCAAAAACAGTACAAGATATGTCATAGTTATCAACAAGAAACTCATCAGTCAGTAGGTAAGTAAGAGTACCTATTAGACGGAACAGTCAAAAAAGTTACGATGCACCAAAAAAGTCGCGATTCTGCGATGAGAAAGACAAACATTCCGGGGAAATTGAGTATAGGGGTTGTAAAGTTTTACAACCATGGCGTGGTTTAGGTGGTAATTGGAATTGTGCATAGTGTTCATCTATCTCATCTACTGATGAGGTTCTTGTTACAGTTGTACACAGTAGTTATTCGCCGTATATCTGTTTGAAGGTTTGGATTGCAAAGGGGATTAAATAAATCAGTCTATATAAATTGCTGCTGGCCTATATTATTAGTAATATATTAAAATCTAATTTTCCATCATTACTGTATGGTATTCTTTCTAGGAAGTGAGTCTTGTTAGTTTGTATTGAAGTCGATGACAAATGCAAATAGTATCAAGTAGTGTAAGTAAGTAAGTAAGTAAGTAAGTAAGTAAATGATTTATAAAGCGCCGACGTCTATAAAGAATCAGGGCGCGTAAATGTGTAATGTGTAATGTGCTAAAGAAAGTAGATTCAATTTAGAAACTACAAATCAAAATGCATCACTGGCAAAGCAGTGCAATACCGGCAGGCCATGCAGTCACTCTAGTGAATTCTGATGAAATGTTGTGTTGTTGAGGGATTCCTAATATTTCCTAGGTCCATTCTCGAATCAAATTTCAACATTATTGGTATACATGTGTTCCATAAAAAACAACCCCTTTCATTATTTCGCATACTGTAACCCTTAGAAATATCAACCAATTTGAATGAAAATTTCAGACAATATAGCTGAGGGAGTGCTGAATCTACACATCTGAAAACAGGTTGTCTTCCCATTTCTGTACCATTTTCGAGTTATTTGACATTGAATAATGATAATCGTGACCTTGAAATCTGGGTTATAGGTTAGTGAAGGTCATTCAAACTGGTACTATTCGAAAGCTTAGGCCACTACTGTCATTTTCTCTATTAAGTATTTAATTTGCTAAAAACTCTTTCCTGCACCACAAAACATCTTAAGAAAGCGATTTGCTTCATACTTGTTATTTAACAGAAATTTAACAGAAATGGGATTCACCAATCACCACTGAAGATCAATATTTATACTTACAGTGGCCGACCTATAGAAAGTTTTATCTGTCGTTTGATCTATCGAATGGTGCCATTTTCAATGACCTTGAACGACCCCTATCTCCTGTTTTAAGGTCATCCTCACCATACTTGGCGTGGTGATAGAGGATGTCCATGCCACTTCGGCACCCGCTAACTTTTTCGGATCCAATCAGTAGTTTTGCTACTAGGGGCTATAGAAAATTTGTGAGAAAATGTCCCCACCGAGGGAAATGCTTATAACTTGGTTGTTTGTCCCCTGAAAGTGACCAAATTAAAAATTTAAAAGCTACCTGTAGTGCTGTACAAACGCTGAGAATTTCGCTAAAATTGTGCAAACGAGTCAGCCCTGCGGGGCAAATTTGTGGGCAAAATTCGAAATGTTGATGGTTATGGGGCTCTATGTATACCCACATTTCTGTCCTGATAAATGTGAAATCTGGCATGGGGCGAAAGACTCATTTCTGGACCACTTAAGTAAATGCAATACCGGCATGCTGCCCTGTAGGTAGGCCTGCTGGTAAAAAAGTTTAAAACATTTGTAACATGACTAGCGTTTCTAATTGCAGTTGGAATTTATAAGAAAGCATAAGATAAAGCAGCTAAATGATAACACTTGTAAATTGTTGAAGGGTAGTAATATTAGCCAGAACAGAATGCTACTATTTAAGTTAATTATAACTGCTATGCTGTTGTTGCAGCTACTGGGTTCGAGTTTAATTTGTGTAACAGAATATGTGTGTTAACTGATGGTAATTGACTTACCATTGTTGCAGGCTGCAGCATCAACTGCTCCTGGCAGTGGTGGTTCACCATATAGTCCTGGAGCTGGTGGACTACCAGACTTAAGTGGCTTATTTGGTCCAGCATTAGGTGGTGGAGCTGGTGGCACAGGTCTTGGTACAGCTGGCGCTGGTGGCACTGGACTTGGTGCAATGGGCTTTGGTTCCCCAAACATGGCAGAAATGCAGCGACAGGTTTGTCAGAGTTTTTACACAGTTGTCACTTTGTTGGTATCTTAAAGTGATTCTTTTATACACACGGCTAACACAACCATTTTGGTGGCCAATAGTTAGGCAGTCATCCAAAGATCTCAGAGGAAATCTTAGATCACAGGGCAGTATCTTTATAAGCCTGATGTTTTTCTCAGTACCTAAGGAACTGTGTCAAAGCAGTGAAGGCAATAAGTGGTACTTTTATAAGTACTAAAAAACATCTAGTGCTTGCCTCGATCACCATTTGATCACGATCAGGGCACCACGAATGTAGAGTGAATCTCTAACTGGCTGTAAATACAACCTTTATCCACTTAGACAAACCCGAATTGCCTGAAGTAGGACAGGACTGGACACGACTGTCGTTCAGACTGAGACTTTAGCTATTTATGTGTTGGCAATACAGGCATATAAATTTATACAAATATTTATTAAAACAATTATATCACATATGATGTTAGTACAATAGACTGGCACTATTTTCTACTTAATATAGTTCAATCTCTGCTATGCTTGAGCTGTGCAATGCAAGCTAGCGGATAGATCGGCGTGCAATGCAAGCTAGTGGATAGATCGGCATGCAAGCAATGATCTTGTCTCATGAAGGATGTACTTCGCGTTGTCGATCAACCGAACTCCACGAAAATCTTGTCATCATCGCCGACTTCTAATGATCACAGTTCGTCACCTGGAGACAATCCTTCTCGTAAACGAATGTCGCGATACGAACCGACGATCTTCTTCACCCAAAGAAAGATTTCCACCTCACCTGCAATATATTGCTGCAATACCTTGTGAAATTTGAAAATGCAAAAAATGTTACCGGTACTGATTTTTGCCAGATCTCGGCCATTAGGCAGCCACACACCGCTTCGTAGCCCGATTACAAGATCTGAGGCATTGTGCCACAGCGAATTTACCAAACGAAGGTCTGTGACATAACCAACCTGAAGTAGCAGCTGATTGACGTGTGGCAGGGGCTGTACACAGTCCATCATTGATAACGCAATCGACGAATGGTATAAGCACCTGAGAGCCTGCGTCCGTGCCAAAGGCGGACACTTTGAACACTTGATTTAACATTTATCAGTAGTTAGACTGCTGACACTGATGCACTAACATGTTTAAGTTTGTCAGCCGACATCTCGAATCAACAATGAATGTTGCATCACAGTGATTTTTTCACCATGGTTGCATTGTCTTTTCACCGTCTTTGTTCTGTATGTTGTACACATATTTTAAGTAAAGTCATTAGTATGGTATTTTTATGGCAGGTTACATAAGATCACACATTAAATCTTAGTTACCCGTAAACATACTATTTGTCACGTACCGCATGAAAATTCGGTAGCATTTTTGGATTTTTGAATTATATAAGGTAGTGTAGCAGCAAATTGCTGGTGAGGTGGAAATCTTTGTATACATAGGCAACTTTCCTACAATTCATTTCTTGAAAGAATTTTGAAAGTCGGTCCGCATTTGCTGAAGTTATTATCAAACATCAAGTGGCATTATTTCTTGAGACACAGTGTAGTTAGAGGGCAAAAAGATATTTATAAAATGTGTGTCAAATTCAAGGCAGATGACTGCTAACAAGTCGTTGAGATTTATTTGCAATGTTGCCGTTTTGCTGTTTTCCTGGTGGCAAGTGTTTCCCAGCAGTATCACATTGATGTCCATCAATGATGCCTACTTACCAGTGCCTAGTGCTGCGATTCGGCTATAATCACGGCTATAACTGCTGTATTCACTAATTAACTTCTCAGTCCCTAGGTGGCGCTGGTGATTGCAATCACTAATCAGCTGCTGATGACATCATGATCATCAATCAGTTTGTGAGCTGATTGAGGCAACACTCACTCACTTACTTACTTACTTACTTACAGCTGCACTTGACTATTGGAGGGTCGTAGCTATCTCCACAAGGAGTGCTCTTGGCTTGTGATCTGGCGAGATAAACAGATATCCTGCAGTACTGTTTGACTTGTTGCAGCCATGTTCTCCTTGGACGACCCAATGGTCGTTTCCAGTCTGCAGCAGGAGGAGTGCCAGTGTGGGCATCAGTTGACAGTTGTAATGCCTGCGAGGCAGGTGTGTTCTTAGGTAGACGACAAACGTGACCAATAACGAATGACGTCTATCAGCGATGAGAGATGGTAGACCAGGTAACTTCGTTCTCTCGGACTGCAGCATTCGAGACCTTTTGATACCATCTTATGCCCAGAATACGTTATCTGCTTTATGCAATGTCGATGTTGCAGAGCCACACAGCACTACCGACTGCACAAGTGAGCTGTAAATCATGAGCTTGGTGGATGGACTAAGCCTTTGTTGATGCCAAACATTGTCAAGTTGGGACATAATGGAACTAGCCATGCCCTGCCATTTATGGATTTCCGGATATGAGTAGCCTTCAGCGTTGATCGAGGCAAACCCAAAAATACTCTTGGGGATGCAGCCATTGCATGTTTACACTGTCAGTGAGTATTTAATGGTGATAAGACAGATATCCTTTCCTTGTGCTGCTAGCATTACAGATGTGTGTAAATCACATGGACAGCACTAGCCGCTGATTGGTACTACAAAATGACGTACTTGTTCCAGTATTCTTTGCTGCTGTTTGTAGAAAAAGTTATTTTTGAAACTCAGCATTCAGCGACATGATGGGTTGTTGAACTAGAACTAAGTTAAGAACTAGAACTGTGTGATCCCATTGACACGTGGCGTCCCGTAGTTCTGAGGTGAATTTCACGAAGAGCTATACGCTCCTTTACTTTTAACTTTAAGTACAAAGATTTGGCATCGGTTTGCTGTGATTGGTCAGTTGACGAAAACATATCCCATAAAGTTTTCTAATATTCTCTTCACCTTTTCTGGAGGCTGTTTCGATGTCTACTAATTGAGCTGTTACATAATTGGTTGGTCATGAATCTTGAAGAGTGCTTGTACAGTGGTGTTGATAACTTTTTCTGTGTGTGTGTGTGTCCTGATTGTGTTGACTGTTAGGTAATGAACAACCCGGCATTGATTCGTCAAATGATGGAGAACCCAATGGTACAGCAGATGATATCAAACCCGGAGATCATGCGCCAGATGATGCTGAGTAATCCGCAGATGCGCGAACTCATGGAGGTCGGTTTTTGGTTTTTGGAAATCAGTTTTCGTCAGATGTTACCTACTTGCATCCAGATTAATTCTCTGTGCTCTTAATTGATTATTAAGGCTACATTGATCACAAAACTGGATCATATTTGTGACCTGTGGCTTACACATAATAGCTTTGCTGTCTTGTGCACTGTCAGCTATACTTTTCTGTTGATTTACAATTTTTATGAGCAGATTGATGGTGATGATTATTATTATTATTATTGATGATGATGATCATGATGATCATGATAATGATTATTATTATTGATGATGATGATTATTATTCATGATGATGATGATGATTATTATTATTATTATTATTGATGATGATGCTGGTTACTTTGTCAGTGATATGTTGACGAAATGTATGAAAATAGCTCGGGCATTGTATGTGTATTGCAGAGAAACCCTGAGATAACACACATGCTAAACAATCCAGATCTGATGCGACAGGTACAGTCTTCATCTGCGAAACTCACTGATATCTAATGTCATGTTGAACAGAAGCCTCTGTAATACTGTTGAGTGCCACTATGAGTTACATGGATCTGGTTGATTTTTTGAACGAGAAGCTCTGCTACTGCTGAGACAGCTTGTGTTACAGTAAGACGAGTGATAGTGGTAGATCAGCTCAGCAAATACTGTAACAGTAAGTAGGACTTATGTCATTTTATTTCACCATTAGAGTTGTCAGTACGTGGAATTGTGTACCTTCTGTGAAGCATATGTCAGCTAACACACTAAACATGTTGAAAATTTTGCTCTAACTCAGAGTAACCGGAGGTCATTCAAATTTACACCGTTGAGTAGGGCATATAAGTTCCTATTGGTGTTGCCTTCGATAGATCGCATAGTATTCCATTGTAACTGTGCATGTATCCTGTATGTTTCTGTGATAGAATAATAGAGTTTCCTTGAAGTCTGGGTTAGAGGTCATTCAAGGTTATAGTTAGGATAGCTCTGTCTTGTACCAATTTCAAATGATTTAACACTGAGGAATATCGTGACCTTGAAATCTAGGTTAGGGTTACTCGAGGTCTTTAGAAATGGCACCGTTTGATAGATCGCATGAGAGTTCCTATTCGTCTTCCATTGTAAGTGTTGCCATGTTTTGTATCATTTCCGAAATAAAGTGAGATATTGGTCGAAAATTGCATTTTTTATACCCCATTACCCCATTTGGCATTCGAAACCCCTGGGGAGAAACATTTGTGAATATTTTTACGCTGTTTTTTCCACAACTGAGCCAAATTCCTGACCTATCATGTGGTGTAAATAGATTCTCAGAAAAATCCTCCGTTTTCTCACAGCTCACGCGCATTGCAGACAGACAGACACTTGGACGGAAAAGTATCTCATTAGCAGAGCATTAGTACCGTAACCTTTGCTAAAAATTGGTGAAGAATGTCGTGTAGTTGGTCTTGCGTTGATTCATTTGATGACTGATGGAGCCAATTTAATTGCCGTTGTTGAAGTAAGCAGATGGTGTGTAACAGTTTGTGCTGTGTGTTGCCTTACAGACAATGGAGATGGCCCGCAACCCAGCAATGCTGCAGGAGCTGATGAGACAGCAGGATCGAGCAATCAGCAACCTTGAGGTAAACTATGTATATATGTATTGTTGGTTTTTGTTTGCTGCTAACAGAACATGCAATCTGTACATTTTGTCGTAAGATAATAACACTTAAGGCAATGACACACGATGGACAAAAATGGCCGATATTGTCAGCAGACATTGTCGGCCCACAAAAATCTGTTGCCTGTCATGAATGTCAGCCGACTTTTGATGGCTGACTTCAAACATGTTTGATTTTTGTCACCCAACTTTTGAGAAATACAGAGCTGTGATTGGTTGATCGTAGAGCACGGGTGTAAATAAAGATTGCTGATTGGACCAACGAGAGTGTGTCCAGCGTCATACATTTGTATGAGGTGAATTATAGTATAAAATGAAAATTATATAAAAGTAATAAAAGTAGAAAAGAAAAGTCACATTGAATACACGAACAGAACAGTTAAGAAAAGCTTAGAAGAACAGATTCACAACACCTGGGAAAGCCGCGTAGGCCTCTGTATATTTGTTATCATTGTGAATGACGTTCTCAGTGTGAAAATTGTGCAAACGAGTCACCCCTGCGGGGCAAATTTGTGGGCAAAATTCGAAATGTTGATGGTTATGGGGCTCTATGTGACGTGGAACATCCGCCGACAAAAATTGGCCAACTTTTGTCGACCGACAGTATTGGCCAAATTTTATCGATCGTGTGTTGTCGGCTTTAGAAATCATATAATATTTCTCGGTTACTAATATTTTTAGTACTAGTATCCTTTAATGCTGTGGTGGAACTCTTGGTTCGGCATCCAGTCTGTAGACAGCCCTGTTCCAACTCCCTGCATGTTTTTTGTGATAAGTGGAAAGGACCAGTTGAACAGAAATGAACAGTGTTAGTTGAACTAATGCTTTTTAACACTGACAATTTGGACTGCAGTTTTAATATTGATAGGAATATTAATAATAACAGTAACAGTAATAGGCAATTAGTGGTTGAACTTTTAAATTAGATTAACGTGCAAGAGCGACAGAGGCTTAAGTTGTAAGTTAGGCCTAAACTACTAACCAATTGAAAGTGCAGCAGTGTTGATTTTTTAGAGTCTTCCAGGAGGTTTTGGTGCCCTGCAGCGGATGTATCATGACATTCAAGAGCCAATGATGAATGCTGCCACTGAAGGTTTTGGTGGCAATCCATTTGCCGCTCTGCTTAATTCCAGTTAGTAATCAACTTTGTTGTTTTGGCAACAGTCGTGTATACTTTTGAGTCATTTTCACGCTTAGTGTAAATAAGTTTTTCTCTTGCTTTTTGTTCAGATGCTTTTGTTGATTGACAGTTGCCTTCCGCTCGTTCAGTTGGTGACTGTCTTAAGCTGTTGTTGATGGCTTTAAAATGAAAAAAAGTTTTACTCTGCTACCTCTGCTGACATTGTTCATGACATTATACTATAAGGGTTTGTTTGTCTCTGTGTTTTGGGGTTCATCTGTGTATGTCGGTTTGTGGAGAAGATTTAAAAGTAATGGATAGATTTTAGTTGAACTGCATGACTTCAGAATGTGGGTTGAGAAAACTGCAAGGAAAGTTTAAAGTTTATGGTTGTGGTTAGCAAATGAGTCATTGGAGGTATATGCAGTGACTGAGACCTACGTGGTAGTTGTGAAATTGTTGCCTTTTTGCCTAATTTGCTTGCATCAGTAGATGGCAGTAGATCAGCTGTAGGAGATCTGAACAATTACCAGCCAGCTGTGTGTGATAATGCTGAATCGCAATTGCCATAGGCATACACAGGATTTCAGAATGAGGAGGGGTTCAGAGTTTGAGATGCCGAGGTAGTAGGGTATGAGGAGGGGCTGTCCCAAATTTTTTTTCAAAATGGCACATTCAGGATGTATTCTAACACGGTTTGTGTCATTTGTAAGTGCAGCTGAGAGCTTGAAAAAATCTGACTGGCCAATGGGTGATTTCTAACCCCCCCCCCAATCCTATCCTTCGGTACAACATTGATAGTTGCCAAATTTCCCTCGTACACTACACGATGTGGTTGTAATGAGTTTCTTTTAGATGTTTGTCCACTTAACAGAACAGCAGTGCAAGTGCCTTACGATGCCAGTTGTATGGTAGTTTAATTGGTTCAGAGGAGTCAGAAAGAAAGGTTTGAACCTCGTTTACCGAATCTTATGTGATAGAATTTTACGAGTAGCAGTGTTGTGGAATCAGCAAGTGATTTGGAAACTGGCACAGGTTCTGGAGAACAAGGCAGAAACCAAGCGCAAGGGGAAGAGAACCGAGACCCGTTGCCAAATCCGTGGTCTCAGCCGCCAGCTTCTTCACAGTCTAGTTCGGGCAGTTCTGCCTCTGAGCCGTTAGCATCAACTGCTGGGCTTGGTGGTGTGTAGGATGTTTGTTATTTGCTGTAGTGCAATGCTATTGTGTTGTGTGCATGTTTGCAGTTCTTGTATGATTGTCCGGTTGTATAGCTGTTCTAAGTAAGTCAGTAAAAACATTTCTATTCAGCGCAGTTAAAAACAGTACATACTGCACCATGGCCTCACAGTCCAAATAAAAAATGTCTTCAGTGGCTGCCTGAACTGGCCGTATAACAGCCGTCGTAGTCTGAGATTGGGTAGCTGACTGTTCCAGACTTGTGGTCTTGCAGCGGCAAAGGTTCCGTCTCCAAAACTGTTGCACTTTTTTATATTTGTTTTTATTCACATGTTAGTGCAGTCTCTTGTGCACCTCTCTTGTGCAGTCTCTTGTGCACCTCTCTTGTGCAGTCTCTTGTGCACCTCTCTTGTGCAGTCTCTTGTGCACCTCTCTTGTGCAGTCTCTTGTGCACCT
>Ga0209339_1000718_pt1 | contig 12683 bp, 10 predicted proteins | sample OlaalgELextract3_FD_187376 | JGI IMG/M metagenome (GOLD analysis project Ga0209339, IMG submission 187376) | Olavius algarvensis symbiont microbial communities from Tuscany, Italy - Type A ELBA extract 3 (SPAdes) (version 2) | ecosystem: Host-associated > Annelida > Digestive system >... | reverse complement strand
TCCTGCCAAACTGTAGACGCAACGCCGACGCAGATCGACGACTGTTATCGCTAACGATAACACGCGACGGCGCAACTGTTGCCGGAAGTTCACAACTTCCAGTACGTCGACACTTTTCTCCGGAAATTTATTTACTGACGAACAATTCGGAAACTGTTCCGAAACACGTTGAATCGACGCGTAAACTTTATTTTTACACAATAGGATACGCTATGTTGAATCGCGCAACGCGCAACACGTGCTACTGAATTCACGATGCAGACTAAACGTAGTACTAGTGCGGTCCAACGGAGGTAAAGAGGACGACTAAAAATCGAGTTTCCTTATATAGGATACTAGCTCGGGCCAGGGGGGAGGGGCGAGGGGGGGCTACTAAATATGCATGAGGCGGCCTGGATGGCCAGGGACTTATTTACACCTAGGCATGTAGCACCTCTCTGAAACCGGGCTAGCAAGCGCTAGCTAATGGTGCTAGCCACGTGACGGTAAAGTCGCGTGTAAGGAAGTAAACCATGTTTTATATATATAGATATACAATTTGGACAGATACCAATGACAGCTGTGGCCGTGCAGCAGTATCGGCCAGCTATGGATAGCTGTATGGTTGGTATACGGTTGTATAGGACTTGCGCGCTTGCGGCGCCGGACTCTAGTGATCCGGGAGAGTATGGATGGTTGGCGTATAGCAAGTTTTAACCGTTATACGTATGCTAAACGTTGACCTAAAGTATCGCAAGTGCGAAAGTAAGTATGAAAGAGTTATTATATAATTTAGGTGTAGCAAATGTTTTGGTGTTATGAAAATAGTGACGGCAACTTGGCCGTAGCTTATGCTAGCGAGCGTTACGATGTGTAACGATGATATTAGTAATTAAAATAGTAAAAATAAGTGATTTGGGCCCTCTTACACATGTATTGGTTTTGTAGCATATGTTTGCAGCTTTATTTGTAAAATTACAGCAAAAACGTTTATAGCTATAGTCATGAAACTTTCGAAAAGACGAAAAATGGCTCTAGGACTTTGCCGTTAAATTCAAAAGGGGGCAGCGCCCTGAAATGGGGCGTGGGGCGACGTTTACTGATCCATGTGAAACGTTGAAATAACAAGTCGTGGCCTTGTTTTGCAGGTAACAGTGGACGAGTGCATGGACGCGTTGTCGGAGACGCAATGGGACGTTCACAATGCTATCAAACTCATCAAGCTTGGTCAGCTGCTGAGCACTGGACTAGCGGACAAACAGACGTGTAAACGCGCCTTAATGTCGTGTCAGTGGAATGTGCCAGATGCTGCAACTTTTCTACTCAACGGACAGCAAGGACACGCCGCCGATATCTGAGCTAAAGCCGCTATCTCACCATAAAACATGCTTGTTAAACACTGGAGATTTGTTTCATGCGTCAGTTTAAAGTGTACATGCAGCTTTAGGCCGACACTTTAAAAGTTTGCGTCTGATAATGTAATGCAAAGTCACCGACACACTGCGAGGCAGTTTCTTTGAGGAAAGCGTCCAACTAAAGACGCATGTACACTTTAAAACCTGCATGAAAGAAATTGGAACGATATCGATGTGTGTGCATATAGTGGCTTGAACACTGTGAAACGTGTTTGTCAAGATACAGCATGATCCGTTTGCTTCTTATATGGTTTTAAAAGGTACTTCCACCTTTAGACTGTTGCTTGCGAACTGACTGTGGCCGCAGATGAAGGCATATTTTTTTACTTTTGTTGTTTTAGCAGTGTGTTACTTTAGTTTTAATACTTTAATATGTTCGTTTTGTTTAATTTTGTCTGCAGAACTGACTTACTGTGATTTAACATTTTTTCTGTGATTAGCAAAATTTAAGTCGTAAATGCGTTAAAACTGATTTATGTGGTTTACTAATTTTGCGTGTGACTATAGCAAAATGCATGTGAGTTTGTTAATTCGTAATCAGCGTTTGAACTGACGAAGACTTTGAATGTTTGTCTAACCGTTGAGTACATTTGGTTTACTTATTTATTGGTTTATAGTTAATAAGTGATTGACGAATTGACGAACAGGATATCTTGTCTTGTCAACAATTATAATTCTGGTAATTTTTTTAAAATAAATTTAAAAAATTCAGACACTGGTCGTAATTGTAGTAAAATGTGTACATACATAGTGTTGTTATTACTAGTTTCAGGGTACAGTACAGTGTATGTTTTGTACAAAATGAAAAATAACGAAATATTTGAGAGAAAACGTTTCTATCTCGTGATACGCGAGAGCCTACGATACATTTCGTGCGGTAATGTTTCCGAGAAACGCCAACGCCAGCCGATCTGTGAAAACACTCGAGCAATCTCCAAAGCTTTTGTCACATCCTGGACTCGGAAAATAGCCGTTAAAGAGCCTTTTTACCTGTGTTGTAAAGCGATCAAAATACAAGTAACTGAATTAATTAATTCAGTAAATTAATTAATTTAATTACACAATTAAAATACATTTGATGTATTTTGTAATTTGTTACCATGACAAAAGTGTTGTGCCTATTTGTAGTTCAATTACAATTGACGTGTATTTTCGATAATTCACTTAGATTTCGCTGCACAGTTACTTTAGGTTTATTATAGTCACAGTTGTCAACAGTTTAACCAGTTGATTCATACGTAACGGGATCCGGATTTCGATTTTTGCAATGGACCCAGCACTACGCAAGAGCATACGTCTGTCTGGCTATGTAGGCTAACTGCTACCTGTAATTTTGTAGCCACCTGAAAATGGTTCACACTCGCTTAGTAGGTGAGTACGGACGTCACAGAGCCTCTGTGTTAGGCACTACGGACTGTAAAAGGAAACGATGTGAAAGTGACCACGGTAATAATCCATCAAAAAACAACTAAAATTGGAAAGCGTTAAAAAATGATGTATGAGAAAGCAATCTGGCATTCAACTACATTGATAAACGCCTGCTGCCGATAGCGACTGTAAGAAACTGAAGCATTCAGAGAATATTGCACCAATTGCAAGCATAATGTCAACAGGAGCCCCCCCCCGCCTCCAAAAAATCATGACACACGGGAGAAGATCGTCTTTGACTTGAAAGAGCACGTGTAGAACAGGACTGACTAGAAGTGATTTGTTTTTCAACTACAAACAGAGAGTAATTTGTAATTTTAACAAAATTCCTAAATAAATTGGGCAAAGTAACAATTTTTGAAAGAATTTGTGTTGATTCTATTACTTTAAAAAAGTAATTATTTATACAACAAATCATTATTACTATCAGTTCAACGAGGGAGCAATCGTAAGAGAGTGATGAGGGTGATGAGACTGAACGTGGTGGAAGTAGAACTCTGAACAAGACTGCTTCTTCTAGCACTATTGCTTATCGACTCGTCATCATCATCATGAGTTGGCTGCTGAGCGTGTAGCAATGAGATGACGGTAGGATGACGTCTGCCTGTATACATGGCAGTTGGTCGCGGCGCTGACTTCATTGCTCCAGTTTTGTCGACCAGATTCACGGCGACGTCTCCGTCAGCTGTGACAGCCAACAACTCAACGCTCAGACATGATTTCTCTCCCACTCCACTCCATTCGCCGAGTTTCACTATGGGCGGTCCGCTTTCGTTTTTTGGCACAAAAAATCATTTTCAAACTGATTTGAACCAAACTTGGTCAGCATAGGAGTCACTTTTGCGCACCAAATGTGACTTTTTGGCAAGTTGAAAATTCCCCTAACTCGTTAATCGGAACCGGAAGTAGCTTTCCCGCCAAAATGGCCGTCGACGCCGAACGTCCGTACCGAAGACAACTCGAGCGATGCAGCCCCGGGTCGTGGGACCGACTCCGACTATGCTGAGTGTTTGTGGAGATAAAATTATTATTATTATTATTATTAAGTACATTTATATAGCCCAAGATCGGGAAAAGCTGCAAATGCGCTGAAAATGTTCGTTGTTTTTCATACAGCTGGAACGTAAAGAGACAGACGGCTATGGAACGGATAACTCGCACTGACTATCGTCGAATATCACCCGCGTTGGACATTTTCAGCTTTATATGACCAAGTTTTAAACATTTTCGTCCTATAAACTACTTGGTGAATTTTGTCGACACTTGCGGGATTTGTTCTTCAAAAGCAGGCTCCGTATAAGCTCGTTTAATTCAGAGAAAACACGCGTAAGTGAAGAAGCAATTACGTCAGTAAGTAAATAATCTATACATGTATTTAAGCAATGTTTTAGTTACGGCGATTTACATTTTGGCGTCAGAACATTTTTGGCGCCTAACCTCTGTGGAGACGCACGCCGTAAACGGTTTTCCCGACAGTGTTTTCGGCGATTAACGAATACTTGCGAAACGAACCGATTCTCGCCTTCTGCACGAACAAATTCGTAGCTAGCGACCCATCACCAGCATCCTGAAACCACATAGTCAGTATAAATTTTGCCTTAGTTTCGAAATAATAATTGCTATGCGCTGAGCAAACGTGATAGAGCACATTCGTCGCTGGACTGCAGAATTGAACGTTTTTCTATCTGAATGATTATCATGTAATATTGTTTGCCGAAAATGACAACGATGCGTTTAAGTTTGTTAAAGTTATGTCCAAAATACTCTAACCTTTGTCTCCTGACACCGTGTATAATACATACAATACGACACGGTATACAAGACGCACAACACCATGCATTATCACTCGAACAAAGCGACTCCTAGCTATACCACTTCACAACTACCGTGCCTCCCACAGCACATCTACATAATTACTACATGTACGCAATGTTCGTTTTGCTTGTTGTTTTCATCTTTTATTTCAGCTGCTGTGTTTAACTGCTGTCGGTCCCCAGGCCGCAGAGATGTTAATAAACTGATTGATTGATTGATTGAACGTACGCTAAAGTTGATGCTACAATTAATTACTACAATTACAATATAATTATTTATACAGTTTATCAAATTATCGTTACAGAGAAGTTGGATGGACGTGAAATATGGACCAGCGATAACATAACGACAACAGAAAGACTCACGTTAGTTGTGAAGGTCCCCCGGCTAACGGTGTGTTTTGACTGGTAATTTTCAGGTCAAATCTCATTGCAATATCGTCACTATTTACGACAACCACCACTCAAAATCACCCTCAGTTGATACACTCTGGTGTGTAATTTCGACCCTCTCCCACAGAAACCGTCAGCACGTACGTTCCGCCGCACGGAACCCTGCTGTATCGACGACAATTTGCAACGCTGCTAGAAAGACAATTCCGACCTCTGATGTCCACTATGACTTCAGGTACTGACCCTGACCAGTGTCCAGTACTCGTCGAGTGTGTCTCGCTGAGTGTGTCATCGGGTGTGTCTCGCTGAGTGTGTTTGACTGACCAGTGTCCAGTAGTCGTTAACTGCGTCACCGCTCGACACCGTCGTGCCATTAGCGTCCACCACCCAGTACAGAGCTGTGGGTCCAGCTAGATTTTCTACGACCCACTGACCTCGTGACCTAGTGACCCGACCCAGTACAGAGCTGTGGGTCCAGGTCGTGACCTGACCCGACACTGAAGTCTGACGTCAATATCTCCAACACGCGCCCACGTCTGAGCGCAGTCTATTACCGGAACATCTGATAACATGTCACGTGCTACGTCATGAATATTCATTAACTACATCTCATCCATATCAACAGTAATTTAATGGCATGCATGTAGGCCTAAGTTTACGAGTAGACTATATTTGATTGAAAATAGTTCTAGCAATATAATTCTATTCATTATTTCTCTTATTTTTTACTATTATCTACCTGTAAGGCAAAAAAAGATGATTACAATAAAAGTCTGGCATTATCGTTGGCTGGTTGGAGTGACTGACATATAAAACATATGAAACAAAGTCCAGCAGCATTGATAATGATTTTAATATCACATCACTTTGGAATACTATAAACCCACGAAGTTCCGAAATACTTCTATGAGACTGAATAGCCTATAAGACTTAGTGCTGATGTGCTGTTATGAAACTAATCACTCACTTGTGGTCTAAACGAGGTGTTCTCGGGGCTGTTCCAGACAAGACGTTACAGGGGCTGTTCCAGACTGAATGTTTTGGGGGACCCGGCTCCATCAGCTGAACAGTGAAGGAGACCGAGAAGTGAGATGATCTTGTAAATGAAAGATGCCAAAAAACGAAATGACAAGAAATGTCGGTCAGTTTCAATCATTGGCAAACGAGTAACGATGAAATAATCACCAACAGAACATCACTAACACTGAACAAGTAGAATAAGTTGCGTCCAGTTTGCCGCCACTGCATCTACCACGTTAGATTCCGCCTCACAGCGGACCGGAAGTTCATCGTATTGTCGCCTAGCAACCAGCCTCGACGTCCGCAAGGTGGCACCACACGTCATCCGGCGCAGGCCACGCCTACCGGACACCTCCACGTCGTGATTGGTCCTCCGGAATGATGACGTCATGTCCGTGTAGCCGATGCGCACGCGCAGTCGAGGGGCGGGGCAACCACCACGTGACACGCAGCGGAGTGATACACTGTCGCCGTCGTGAACTGTTAGTGACGTCACAGGCGGAAGTTGTAACGATGACGTCATCATCCTGTCGTCGCCGTCTGACGTCATATACAACGACTCTAGCGGCCCTAGACGCAGCAGCAGCAGCAGCAGCTGTGAAAACACTGAGTTAGTAACGATAGCAGCACAGCATCTCAATGAAGCTCACTGTTTACAGTTTTCACTTCACTACAGAAACCACGTGACGAACCACGTGATCATAAACTGACGGCGAAGCGCAACCTCGCCGCAAGCTGACACTGAGTCAGCATTGACAACGTCGATGACAGACACAAACAGATGAGACAATTGTATACACCGACTTTACTGAAAGTGTCTATAACCCATTAAGACTTCATCTTCTGTCAGGAAAATAATTTTATCCCAAAAATGCTTTGCTCCATATTTTTCACTTACAGCCACTTAATGAAAGGTTTATCTTCAACGGTAAATCCCGTTGTTTAACAGCGCTTTCACTGACGTCCATTTTGCATTGCTGTTAGCAAAGAATATTTAAATTATAGATAAATTATTTTTAGCTAAGAAGCAATTTTTAATAATGTGATTGTGATGCGAGCATTAATGCAGAGCGTGCGCGTTACGTTACGTTGTTATAAATGAAATGAACGACTGGACTAACATCGTACGTAGAGTGAGTGTGTGATCTGGCTGAGAACCGTTGATTTGTGGCCACGTATCTCACACGTGTAGTTGCCGCTGTCTTCCACTGTCACGTCTGACAATCAAAACAACCTCGACATCTCTAATGTCACTTACAACGACCAGCCGTCTGCCAGACGTAGGGGCCTACTCTTAATTTCTCCTCTCGCCGCTCATTATTATAGTGCCACATCGAATAATACCAAGTTGGTACACTGGCCGTTGATGGGTGGGCTGTTACATTTGGTACAGCAAGGAGGGGCCTGGGTTGGCTGCGGCACCGCCCAGTCCCCTCCTCGCTGTATCAAACGGCCAGTGTGCCAATCACTGTATTGTTATGTGATGGTCCGTTGCTCTGTGGTTTTAATGTGGCGATTAAAGGGTTGAAGGTCTTGGCTTTTACCTTGAGGGATGTTACCGTGGCCTTGGCCTATTGGCGTTAAGATTTTTGCCGTCTATTAGCACTGTTCATCATACGTCCGGCGCTTGCCAGAGACACTTTTCTGTCAAACGCCGCAGCCCTTTGTTACGCTATTTTCGGTCTGTAAACTTGTTTTGCAGTTTGTTTTTTACTTACTTATTTCCAAGTTAACATAAAAGGACTCCAGTCATCTCATGCAATACAACCGTGGCACACAGCTGACACTCGACTGCTCTAGAGACCGAAAGCCTAACAATGACAAGATAGAAATGTGCGCCTTCCTTCTATAGCTGATTAATTGAGTCCATGGCATTCTCAGTCAGCAGCCTACGTCCACGATATTAGTGAAACGACGGCCACAACTGCTAAGCTTATAAACTGCTAAATGATGATACAAAGACTGAGGAAAACAGATAGATAGACAAAGGAACAAACAGACAGACAGACAGAAGGACTACCTTGTATGGTAAGACGCAGACAGTATCTCGGTTTCTGTTCTTCGACGAAGACGACGTGAAACCGCCGCGTATCAGCGAACGGATCCTGCACGACTCCCATGATGTTCAGCCGCGTCCGCTCATCCAGCTGCGTCTTCTCCCACACCGTCGGGTTGTCGAACATCCTGTAGCCGTCCATGTGAAATTCACAGTCGAGTACCACCTTACTACCGGACGTGACGTCATACTCCTGGTCACGTGACAGCATCAGCACGCCTCCCATCGAGTCGCCTGCCCATGACGATAAACAACAATAGAAAGTTGGAAACGTATCACCGTCAACTTAAAGTGTCGAGGACAATATTTTTCAGTTATTTATACGAAATCTGGTGTAACTGTTGTACTAGTGCCGGAAATTCTGTCGATTTTATAACGTGTCAAAGTTTTAGCAAATTTGTCCTATGCAAGATTTCTACTTCCGGTCGAAATCTGTTGAATAGTCAGCTGTTTTGCGTCTCTTTGCTGTCGGGACATCACCCGGCTTACTGTCGCTCCACGTGTGGTACGAAACATTCGTGATTTTCGACTAAATCTGGCTATAAGTCGGTTACGATTCAAGATATTCACGTAGTTACAGTAGAACATTGGGAGAACATCTATCGAAATGCGTCATCGCCAATAATCTGGAGTGACCGTCAGTGGTCATTTTAACGACTGAAAGCATTTACAGTCCCACATCACCAAGTATCACCCACGAAGCGTACTACAAAAAAGGTAGTCGTCTTTACTGTTACGTTTGAACTTCTGGACAGTTTAAGCCTTTAAGGTCATTTTCTCTCACGTATATACGCTCCACGCAAGTAACTTCGTTCTGTGCTCTTTGCAGGTTGTTGGTGGTCGTCACTGCAGTGAGTTGCAGTAATCAAGCCGACCAGGCTGTACGCTGACGTCGACTCGGGCAGGAGATCAATTCAGCCGTTTCGACATAATTTACCCGGGAATCCAACAAAATCCAAATTTTCAGACGTCTCCTCAGGCCTCCAAGGTCGTTTGAACATCACGCAATTATTATAATCCTACAAACGCTGTAAAGGTAAAAAGGTAAAGGTACGTGGATTTATATAGCGTCCAGATGACAAGCATCTCATCCTCAAGGCGCTCAGACATGGATCACACAGTTTAACCAGCAAACAACACCATGCCTGCCTTTAGCCTTCGTTCGCATTCACCAGATGGCGCCTCCACGGATCTGTGGTGACAACATCACCACAGCTATACCATAATTTTAAAAGTATATCCTGACTATACGATCTAATACAGCAATTGTGACCTTAAACCTTTAAATGGCACATTAAAACTTTACAGCAACGGATCATTATACAGCAATGCGATGATTGGTACACTGGCCGTTGATGGGTAGGCTGTTACATTGGTACAGTGAGGAGGGGACTGGGCGGGCTGCGGCCCCGCCCTGTCCCCTCATCGCTGTACCAAATGCAACAGCCTACTCATCAAAGGCTGGTGTACCAACTTCATATTTGACGCGAAGCTATAGTTACCAGTGCACTCTAAAAGGGTTAACCCCACGTTAAATGTCATTTCGATCTGTTCAGCCGTTTCATCACGATTCAGCCGTTATACCAATCAACCGTGAAACTACGTACGTCGTTATGGATATTTAGCAGGCGCCTACTTAACAATAACAATAAAACATTGTTTACCGTTCTTGGCGCTGAGGTCTTTACTCGTCGATATCAATGTACAGCTGATGATTATGATTACGATGAAGATGGCGACCTGCCACGTGATCATCATACTACTTCCGGTGACGTCACACGGGCACTTGCTGTCCTGCTTCACAATGGACGGCCGTATGTGCGTGATTACCGCCTTGTAAGTTACAGTTAACCGTCTAAACATAAACACCGCATCGCCACATCACTGCGAGGCAAATGTGTATTTGTATAGCGCATCGTCGCCAACACGCCTCTAATGTGCTACCGTTTCCCGTACGTCGGCGCTGATCTTCGCAAGCTATATCTCTTCAGCCAGGCACCAGCGAACACGGATACGGGCCAGTGTATCACGACACCGCACCTCGTACACACTGGCCTTAATAGTCGAGTAGTTACACGTAGGCCTACATTTGGTACAGTGAGCGTGTGCTAGTAATCACAGTCCCAAAGGTAGCCTACAATTATTTAAGACAAATAAACCGATATTTGCCAGTATACTGGAAAATATTTCGACAACCGGTCGACGGTATGAACTCTACCACACATCGCCTACTGCTTGTATTTTTATGATTTTGTCAAGATGAAGTACGGTAATATCTATTTAACGTTTTCTAAAATGACGTGAACTTATGATCATGTTTTAACAGCATAATATGTAAAAAAATACTGTAAGTGGTAATTTTGATATCTCACAAACGCGATGTTACTTATAAGCAACCCAGCTGCTGCCAGTCTCCTGTTTAAAGCGTGATTTGCTATCATCTACTGTTAGTGTATTTAGGCCTGTTGTTTGAGACCTGTGATAAATGGCATTTAATAACGTCTTGACCACCAAGTTTCAGGGGTTTACCATGTCTCACGTCACCAAAGACACTGAATACACACAAAACAAAATTGCGCTTTGTTTTTTTATGATCCATATAGAGAATTTTATTCACTAGAATTACACTTCTGAGTGCTAAAAAGTTTTCTAGTTAGCGCATCTGCTAGGCTGTGTCACAGAACAGACCGTCGACCAATCAGCATCGTCCTTCTCACCTGATGACGAGATTTATGACGTCATGACTAGTATATATGACCTACTTCCGATCGGTTGTAGCGATCTTTGCGCTCAGCACACCAGCACGACTGCTGATAAAACAGCGCAGCAGCCAGTGGGTCGTCTGCACACTGCATACCACACTGTCTGCGCATGCGCGTGGCGGTCTCAGACCTATCACACGGGCAACTGCAAGAATACAGAACACCAGAATAGAAAAATAGCAAATATTACGAATGACAAGTACATAAACGCATCGATGTATTTTCAATTCCCTATCATTTAATTCCTCGTTATTATTCGGCACGTTATACAACACGAAAATACGATACAAAAAGTTTAACGTGCGACGTGCGTTTTACGGGTCGCCGCCAGTTAATTAGTCTACGATGCGGAATCAAACGGAAAATATAACGAGCTAGACAGCTAAAGACCACCCGCAGTCATCTGAGGCCCCCGCAGTAGCATCTGTATAACGGACTTGCCCGCCCTGTGAACTATTCCATATGTAGGGCCTACACGGGAATGAACGTGCCTGCCTGCAGGCGAATGTGTTGGCACAGGAATGGACTTGCCCCCACCGATAGCGTGCTGGCCGACGGCCACGGCCAGCACGGCTGGTCTTACGGGCGAGCACATGACAGACATCAGAACGAACATCGGGACAGACGTCGGGTCGGACAAGGTAAAAACATCATGGCCGCCCTGCTGCAGTGCACAGCATGTGGGAACATCAAATGAATTTAGGCGTAAACTGGTGACAGATTCTGAAGCGGGCCTAAAAGTAGAGAAGCCTGTGCATCGTCGGAGAAGGTAAATGTGGAGATGCTGCGGTAGAATTGCTGACCAGTTAGAACAAAATTTGCATCTTAATCTCTGAAGAAAGAAGCGAGGCCGGCTGTCTACTTGCTGAGGTGGAAGAAGGTAGAGGTGAAGAGGATGTGTGATGTAAATTGTTTATCGTTTGCTATAGAGAAGCCGAGGATTATGAGAAGATTAAGAGATTAAGTTGGAATAACATTGCTTTTTGTATGTCTAACAAATCACGCCCTGCACTGCCACTGTCACTGTACGAAGTGAAACAGCGCAGCCATCACAGTAACATTACACTCCACTTCGACTAATGTATGTCATGTAGCTGCTTGCTACACTTGCTTGCTACGAAGAGGTTTAAAACAAGATTATCATCAAGAGCAGAGTTGGTGCGTTTTTTTGTCAGCGGATTTTGTCAGCATGACGAACATTAGAGCTGATAATCACGAAAAGTAGACGCGTAAACCACGGACTCAATTTATCGGACTTACGTCTGGCGAATCTGGTGATGACTGGACTAATGAAGACCGACCGACCGACCGAGTGAAGTGTCAGCAATCAGCAGAACAACGAGGGATTTGGAGGAACAGTTGTGAGTTGTCAGGAGCCTGGTCCGTCAGATCTATGTGAGTTGTAAGTTATCTGTGGCATAAAATTACACAATATCTATCCATTTGTTGACAAAGTAACGCCACGTATAGCAACGCGCCATATTGTTGTAGAATGTTTATTTTTTCATTAAGGACAAAAACATTTTTATTTTTATGCCTCCGCCAGGCCAGACTGGCAGGCGGAGGCATAAAGTTGTCATATTGTCCGTCAGTGCGTGCGTCTGTCCGTCCGTCCGTCCGTTCGTTTATCAAATTGTGGCAACGATATTTTGAAAAGGAATCAATCGTTTTGACGCAGATTGGCAGAAATGCTCCACGGAACAATGGCACGAAACGATCAACTTTAGGGCCACGAGGTCAAAGGTCAAAGGTCAAGATCACACGAGGCCACAGATAGATCTGGAAGCCTGACCCCCCCCCCCCCCCCCCCCCCCCC
>Ga0209339_1000716_pt1 | contig 12694 bp, 9 predicted proteins | sample OlaalgELextract3_FD_187376 | JGI IMG/M metagenome (GOLD analysis project Ga0209339, IMG submission 187376) | Olavius algarvensis symbiont microbial communities from Tuscany, Italy - Type A ELBA extract 3 (SPAdes) (version 2) | ecosystem: Host-associated > Annelida > Digestive system >... | reverse complement strand
ATACTGATGGTGAACAATACCTCCCAGTGGCTGAAGTGAAGCTGCGGACTAGCCAGACCGCTTGTTCGTTTGCGTATCTCGTCAGCAAAGCCGAAGCTCTCGACGACGGGCAGAACTGCAGTCACATTGAACATCGATGAGCCTTCGCGTAACTCGTCGCTGATGACACGGCCACTGCGCCGGCCGATGACTGCATACATCTTGCCTAGTAACAACACACAGCAGCTTCAAACAGCTCGGCAATCCACAGCACACAACATAGTAGAACCAATCACAAACTGTGCACTCAGGAAACCAATATCCACGTGTCTGTTATAGCGGCTTCTTAAAAGTAAATTTACTATCAGTTTTCTCAATGTTCCATTGTCATATAATGAAGACTGCCACTGGCAAAACCCACCAAGACTGTTACGCAAGACAAAATGGTGAAAGTGTATCTGCCCAACAAATAGGGGAAGAGGCAGCAAGAGAGGTGGTCAAGGTGGTGGTGGTGGGGGTAACCAGGTATTAAGGCGGGGCAAAAGGGGTAGGGAGACAGACAGCCAGCGATGGCCTCCCCTAATAGAAGCAAATCCACTAGTTACTTTAAATGTTCGACGAAAGTGAAAGTGAAACTGAAATCCAGGTACCAATAAAAGATTTTAAACTGGATTTCTCAGTGACCAGCCAGTAAGTTACTGTTTATTTACTGACGTTAAAAAACGACAAGTAGGAGAATACTGAGAAGCAGTACTGGAATCGGTGAAAGGTTGTCTGATGGGTGTCTTTATATTGCCTTTAAATATGTTTATATCTGTGATATAAGTGTCTAGCTACCAAATTTTCAGTGAAACTGAGATCACGCAATGACTACTTACCGAGAACGTCAGCTGTTGCCTGAATAACACAAGTATACATTGGCCACATCAACCTCTGTGGGTGGGCCTGAAACGCCTTGCGACAACCTTCCTTTACACAGGATATCAGCTGCCCAGACAACTGGCAACGTCTGCCGATATCTTGTTGTCTGTTGCTAGGCAATGCATCCTGATCAGTAACATCATCTGCTGTCTCTAAATCATCCGATTGCATCTCAATAAAAGAATCAGATGCTGCCAGGTCATCAGCACCAGAGACGTCTGTCTGTAACAGTCAACATGTATTTATTATGCTATTTGAGAGAACAAATGTACATGATGGCGACACAACTCAGTGGCCAAAAACAGATGCATATTAAGCACACGTGTAAATATTTTTCTACAGATTAGGTCACAATGTACGAAGCAATAGAAAAAAAAAATTATGAATCCAAGTGCATGCACGCTGGTCAAGATAGAAACGTCTTTGCTGTTATACTGGCTGTCACTTCTTTAACTCACACGTTATTCTATACTCTGAATAAAACTCAGATCGAGCAGAATTGCATTCCGCCTTTTATCTTCTAGATTATTGTTGAGTTTGACATACATGCTTATTTAAAACTGTCAACTTTAAGATTATCTTATCATGTTATTACTGTTGACGCTCTTTGAATACGGTATGTAACCCAACAGTAAAATCTGAACTGCTGGACCTTAGCTACCAATATTTTTTATCATAATTCGCATAATATAATATTAGCTATTAATATTTAATATTTAATACACGCTTCTAATAAGTTCTACCTCAGCAGGTTGTGAAGTCTCAGAGATATCCCACTTCTCAATGATAAAGCAGACTCCCATCATTGGTTCCTCACACAGCGGACCATTCTGTGTAGCTATATGAAAACCGCTGACAACTGCACTGTCAAACTCTTGCAAGCTGCTTGCACTTCGACCTGGTCCATCTAGTGCACTCCACAACGTCGGACGTTCATAGCCCTCGACGCCGTTTAGCAAAATGTTTGTACCACTGCGACTGAGTGACCAAATACGATCGGCCGCATTCGACCAAACGTCGTCGTCAGCTGCTGCAAATTGTGACTCGAGTTTGAGTCGAAACTGCTGCAACTCAGTTGTAATCTGTTCGCTGACACTACGCAACACGTCCAACTTGTCTGCTGATGTTACGGCCGATGACAGTTTGTTTGCGGTCTTGATGAGGTGACTGTGATGTACGAGTGAATCAACTATATCGGACGGCAGAGGCACGGCACGGATGTGTACCGTACACTGTTGGTTGACAGTCGTCACAACGACTGTTTTACTCTGCTGCTGTGAACTGTCGGCTTGCTGTCTGCTGACGTCGCACTCTATCAACTCGTTAACTCTGTCCGTTGTCGGAGCTGGAACGACTGTTTCACGAAACGGCACAATGGGTGCCGACACATCAATATCAATCCTTGAAAATCTGCAATCGTACAGCACAAAATACACATCAGCAAGTCTTATACTATAATTGTGACCTGCAGCTACTACTGGCGACCCAAATCAGCACGTGTTGTTAACGCCTGTCCACTGTCTTTCACTTTATAATTCTCACACAGGTAACAATACGTGACAAACATCACTTACTTATAACAGCTGGATCAGTTAGTTTGTTGTTGGTACAATTTGACATCAGTGTCACAGTTTGTACCCATACCAAGTGTGCTGCAAGCTCTAGCTACTATTAGCAACACAACTTCTGATGCTACAAATCACTGTGACCGTTAGTTTATATAAGAGACACATGTATTAATATCACGGCTTCTATTTAAAAATTTATAGTAATATAAAAACACTTAAGTACACAATATACACAAAAGAACTACATTAGCATAGATTACTATTATTAACATATATATTACTAGTAGTAGTATGTTTAATAATATTTTTATCAGATCATAATGTGGTTACGGAAATCTTGCCTAAGTCGAAGGTCGTCGAGACATTTCTGGAGATGAACTTCTCCGGCTGCAACAATGACATGTTCTCCAGTTTCTTGGACAAGAACTTCGACACAAGGGTCTGACTGGTTCAGCAACTTCATGCCGTGTATCAGAGCGTCCATGTCACCTGCAAATGACGACGACTAAGTAGCAGAAAAGAAAAGTCAGATTTATGACCAGCAGTGCTTTAGTGGCAGCTGGCTGGCATGAGCTAATTGTACTGCAGCACATTACACAGCAATTCACTGCATATTTATTGTATGGCAAGTCTGTTATAATGACAACATACCCACTCTACATACAAAGTAAACACGGCCATTACGGCTTAATGTCTGCAGTAAAACATCCAATAAACATTTACTTTATTGTATTTTCAGTTCATCATATGACAAAACATATGTGCACGAGACGTTAGAAATACATGACAATCAGCAAAAGTATCACATTCTATCTTTAGAATCAACACGCTTTGCTCCATGAACTCGTGTAAGTGCTCATTTGATAGTTGTACGTCCAATATCACCTTCACATCATGCTACATTTGTAAATGTCAAATAACGTCATCCAAGTCACACAGAAAACAGAAAAACAAATGATAAATGACAAACATACTTTGATTTTGTTTACCTTCCTGTTATTCTTTCACTGTGTGTTAGATTGAGTCCTCCAAAGACAATCATGCTTTTAATTCACATTGTTAGGCACCCTTGTTGTGTTTCGGCACTTACGTCGTCCTAATCTCGACTTTTTAGATAGATAGATAGAAAGATCGCCCTAAATAAACCTTCAGAAACTACTAGAGTAGAATATTTAACGTGCTAGATGCCCCGCCTGATGCCAAACCGACACCACCAACGCACTGACAAGATACACTTATGAAGTATGTCAATAATAAACACAATAATTCAGCTAACAAACAAAAGTACTTCACTGAAGTAAGTGAGCTAACATACTCATGTTGCGTGGCTCGATGGCAACACGTACAATTGGCGTAGCCTCCTGATGCATCTCAGTGAACGCAGGACATGCTATAGTGCTTGACAGTGCAGCAGACTTGAGAACATAATCTTCTAATCCACCAATGCCTACAGCACATGCCATCTTATCAGCTTCAAGTGATTTTTAACTCTACACATGACACTACAGCACAAACCGTGACATCCTCATCCCGGCAGCTTTATCAACATCCACCATAGTAACATCAGGGTGCTGCCACCTGGTGAACACCACTGAGGTATACATAATACATTCACAAATACCACATAATTTATATATATATATACATTTTCGCCTTGTGATGTGTTCAATTTGGCCAAAAATGTACACCGGTAAGCACGAAATGATCCTAGTGCCATCGCCAATCCATTCTAAAAGTTTCATAACATTAACTGTGATTGTTTTCCCCATAAAATTGCAAACAAAGTGACAAAGGAACACATGCGAACAACATCAATGCCAAACCAGCTATCACAGGGAGACTCATAGAATCAACCATTTATATCTTTATATTTTAAGTCTTCGTTACGTCATTCTTTAATAATTTCTGTTCATGTGCAAACTGTATTAATAACTACCTCTCCCTGAACGAAAATTATTAAAGAATGACGAAACAAAGACTTGAACTTTCAGCAGAATAACAATGAGAAATATGTCCAATATAATGTGATATTTGTATTGGTAGAGAACAGCTTACATATATACCTAATATGTTGCCAGCAGGAATCTCATCCAAAGCCTCCAGTTCACGGCCCATAAACATGTACAGATCATTAATCTGCACACTACAGATATCTTCCAAGTCTCCAGCAGTGCAGCTCTCTATATCCAATGCCGATTTCTGCAACAGGTCATCTCTACAAACTTGCACAACTACATTGGCAGCAAAGATTCTATCACAATGCAAACAATAAGACGTGAGGCCCCGACAGCTGACACGATATGCAGCCCCCCCTTCTGCAATTTCAAGGTTGCATTCATCTATTGGTTCTTCTGACTATTTGATTACAGGTGATTTCGGAGACGATCCTCCCAGCCATCACTTGACTGACGCAAAAAAACAGTTTTCCTAACCAATCACTTGGATGGTACCAGACACAGTCGTTTCGGCATCAACACTGCGGTCATTCCAGCACCAATTGAAAACTTTTTTTATTTTAACGATCCTTTATTTATTAGCACTGTAATAGTGGTCTCGCAGTAACTCTAATCCTCTTCTGATTGATTGATTGATTGATTGATTGAATCACTTGGATGGTACCAGCAATACAACTATAACTACAACCAAGTGACGACACAAAACATAAACAACAATTAACGACAACTACTAACGTAAACACAACAAAACCTGATGAAACTAAAGCCTCGTTTAGGTTGCCTTTTATGCCATCTGGCCAGAAAACAGATCAGGCCTATTGTACAGCTGCACTGTTGAGTGAGATAAACAGACCAAGTCTGAAGTTTGTGTGGCTGCTTGTCAGCTACTCTAGCGCAATCGCCAGGTATAAGATATGTTGACCTCGTGACCTTGAACTTTGAACTTTAAGCTGTGTAAGTTGTGATACTTGGTGGGTACAACATTGCCACCAAGGTTAAAGACGCTATGACCAACTGCTCATCAGTTACAGCACATTTTGTATCCATGACTCGAGGCCCGGTTACTGTGACCTTTAACCCTTTTCATTAAAATATCGTGAGCTACATTCACTACATACAACCAGTGAAACCATGTGAAAACATACGACGATATGTGCATATCTGAACTTTCAAAGTCATTTCATTCTTGGGTTATAAGCCCAAAAGGGAGACACAGACAGGAAGCAACAAGATGACATTGTGACTCTGATATTCTGCTTTAGAAGGTTTATCAACAGTGTTCCTTGTGCTCCAAAGTTGGAATGTCAATTATGTAAAGTGTTAAACATTGCTGTGATTACTAAAACGTGGCAGAAATGCAAACAAGCTCTTCTCATTTAGATAACAGACTCACAGAATCCAGAACTTTGCACGGATCATGTTTAGGTCCAAGAACGTAGAGCATCTGACCACGTCGGACGACACCACTGAAGACTCGCGCAAATGCAATAAATACTTGCTGGTCATCACCATTCACTGACGACTCTTCCTCTGGTAACGGTTTCACATCCACAGCTAAACGTCAGACAAATCACTAGAATGCACTGAACAGAAAACGAAATCTGACTCAACATAGACGAACACATGAAGTCATTTCACTCAAAATTAACCACAATGCCATAATGTATCAAAATCAAACTTCAAACAAGAACGTTTGTGATACAACACTATGACAACATGTGTACTTAATAATTTACACAATTTTCACACAAACACATTCAAAAACTACTGGTAACCGATACCATATAAGCAACCAGTAAGTAAGCAGGTTACTCTTAAAACAGTCCGTATTACCATATGACAGCTCACTAGTGGCACTGGCACTGTCTTGAGAAACATGGTGTTCTTTCTTCTCAGCCAAACGTCGTTTCAGTGCTCCACGGCGCTGTGCTATCTCTTCCGCAGTCAATGGCCTAACAACAGCACAAGACTAAACATCAAGACGGCCAGAATACAATACAGATGCCCTTTAATACAGTGCATTCTACTGTTTGAGTGATCAGCATGTCCACGTGTAAGATGAGAATTCCTCTGAATCACTGGAGCAATTTTGGCCAGATGTCCTGCCTTACACCATCCATGAACAGCAGATTCGTACAGCAGCTCTAAGCAGGAGACAAATATTCACAAGATATGGATCCAGATCCAGTGGATTAAGCACTGCACCACTGGCACATTTTGAAGATAATAACTGCTGACATTGACAGTAGGACTGACTCATTAAAACTAAGAAACAATGCAACTCTTAGCAATCAAGTGCAGCTGCGACAGACGATTATACCATCAATCACTGTTTTCCTGTGCCATGCCAGGGAAACTGAAAAAGCAAGACCAGAATATGCAGGACCAAGTGTCAAAGGTGGAAAATGCAAGACCTGAAAACGCAGGAACACCTAGGAATGTGGCAAACCTTTTACGTTAGATACAGTGAGCAGACACGAAAGGTGACAACTGTTGCATGTGTAACACAGCCGAGTAATGCACGAACATCTGCATTGATGCTACGTTCAAGGTGGTTCCAGGCATCTACTATCAGTTGCTGACAGTGTTCACCCATTGTGACGCCGAGCCATTTCCTGTCAGGTACATGTATGCACAGATGAAACAGAAGACATACGTGTTGCATCGAGCGGTGTTTGCAGTGACGCATGATCTCGTGCCGGAGTTTGTCCCCGAGCATGTAATGGCCGACTTAGGGAGGTGACCATTGCTGCTTTTCAGAAAGTATTAAGCAGTATCGCAGTCTCCAGTTGCTGCTGGTTTCACCACTCACAGGGTGTGTTAAAGTGCGTGAACAAGCTTGGCCTCAAAGAAGATTATCAGAACCACGACAACATCAAGGATATCAATCGCTGCATCCTGGGTCTGCCACTGCTGCCTGCCTCCGACACCCCGAGTGCCCCATGTGCCAAACCCCCATAAGCATGATACTGCATCTTTATGCATGACTGTGTAGAGGTTTACACTGAGTGGACAGTGACTGTTTTACAACTATACAATCACGCAAATTTTCACTGCAGAGCACACTATAACATTATGGTTTCATAATTGCCTAGTAAATAAATTGAGTAATCAGCTTCCGACCCGTTGGTCCTCCATCTTCCGGTCCTGGTTTTCTTGTCCCGGATTTTCAGGCCCTGCATTTTCTACCTCTGACATATGGTTCCTGCATTTTCAGTCCTGCATTTTCCATTCTTTCATCTTTTTGGTCCTTCATTTTCTGGTCCTGCATTTTCAGTCGACCTGCTATGCCAACATTGTGTGTAGTGAAGTCTTATCGCAGCTATGCAATAATGACGATCAGTAGGCCACACTATCACTGCATTATTTTTAACTCATTGTCATGACATTAACTGGCCAGCAATCCAGGAATTTCCAGATATTAGTACCGGTAACAATTTAATGGACTCCAAAAATCCTCATTTTTTACTATTACTCACTGCTCTCAGTTTCCGTTTACCTAACCTATTTTTTCAGTTACTTCAGGTTCGGCCTGCAAATGTCTTGAAAACAAGAATCACTGGAAGCAGAATTTTTACAAGCCAAGTGCTCTTACTGTTCGGCAAAAAATGTTTTCAATCGTTGGCAATAAACACTGTTAAATTTAGCAAGTCATTTATACTGTACTGTTTAAAACATTACCAGTAACCTATCGCTATATATATACGTAGTCTCAACTGTTGTCCTGCAATCATTTCATTTATTTATGTAAATTTGTTTTATGTTAATCCAGCTTGTCATGGCTGCAGTACGAAATAAACCACTGTCTAAACAACAGTATCAAAGCACTCCATTGGTAAAAACACTTAATCACTGACGAGCAATGACACTCGTTATTAGTCGTTGCCACTCACAGATGTATCCAGTTATCGAGCCCACAATCTGTACATGGCACACATTGTATCAGTCAAATCACAGCATCTACCGTGTTCGATTCTGTGGCAAACACCGAACTTCCACGGGAAACATCTTGCTGACAAATACTATCACTGGAGCTTCCACCTTCGAACTGCATGCCAGAAAATCTACCACAGCATAACAAAACTTACTTAACAGTAAAACCACCTTAGAGATAACGGTGTATATGACTAGGTTTTTCTTATCATCTAATCAGTATGTTTGCTGGTATGTCATATATATGTAGTGTAAATAATGTCACATAATTTATGAGGACTAAAACTGTGTCAAACTGCATCGTTTTGGTCTGTTGATGAAATATACAGCAGTGGTACAAGGAGCTTGTATACAGCAAACATAAGCCTCAATACACAGCTGACCACTAACTGGCACTGCTACGGCCAGTCAACAATCACAGCAAATTCACATCAGATATCACAAGTGCCCCAAGACTGTAAAACAGGTACCTCTGTGCAACACAAGAAAAGGTCACTGATGCATGCATCAGTATGTTTGCTGATATGTCATACACATGTAGTGTAAATATGTCACATGTAGTGTAAATATGTCACGTAATTTATGCGGATTAAAACTGTGTAAAACCGCATCGTTTCGGTCTGTTGATGAAATATACAGCAGTGGTACATGCAGCATTCTCAACCAGTTCTTTTAATGGTTCTGTTGTGCTATAGCTCTTCAGATACGCTGCTACACTCTAATTATTACACTGGATGTTCATGAAAAACATTTCCTTAGTATTCTTGCATAAACACTAGCAAAACTGACAAATGTGTACTAATATATCAACCAATATATCTGAGATATAAATGCTGATTCTGTGAGTCTAAAAATAATTTGTCTAGTTGTTAGATTAAATATTCTTTACTAACGTGAGTGTAATGTGGACATCAGTAAAAGTGCTGTGAAAACAATGGAATTCACCAATGATGGTAAATATTTCATTAAATGGTTGTGAGTGAGTGAAAAGTATGAAGCAAAGCATTCTACAAAACGTTTCCTGACTGAGAATCTTAACGGGCCACAGACACTTTCAATGAAACTAGTATGAGATCTTTAATTCTATCAATATTCGCAGTTGTGCGAGCAGTGTGCAGTCTACCATTGTACAGATGTGGGTCAACACTGCAACTGCTGTCATTTTCTCAGATCAGTGTTTTTAGCCACAACCATCTGACGAAATGTTTATCTTCAATGGCAAAACCCATTGCTGCAACAGCACTGTTACTGACGTCCAGTTTACATTGCTGTTAGCAAAAAATATTTAACAAATGGATAATTATTTTAGATACGTAGACTGAGCATTCTCCCTGCTACACTGGCTAAAGTTTTCATTACAATTCATCAATTTTTCTAGAAGTAAATTAAGAAAAAACAAAAGAGGACGTTTTTTGTGAACATGGTGTAAAACTTTGGAAATCAAAACAATGGGATACATTATTACATACAGTGACATTGTATAATAACAATACTTTATAATGACGATGACATAACGCTGATGGTAACACAGAGAATGATGCTACCATGTTTGAGTTGTTGAGTGGCCGGCGGCATCATAGCAAATGAATGATTACGTGTACAGAGCAACTTCTCGGCGCGATCGCTGCTCATCTCCAGTGGACTGGGCAGCAGCTCACAGACCATCGCTGTGCCACACAGACCACAAATACATACACGTATCATGTGAGTGAATTTATCACCATCATAATCAGTTAGTCTGTCTGTCTGTCTGTCTGTCTGTCTGACTGTCTCACTGTCTGTCTGTGTGCATTCGGACAAAAGCCCACAAACAGCAATGCATGCGTTACAAAGTGGCATAATTGGCCTAATTAGCGACGCTTAAACAAGTGCTGCACATTAATGCACGTCATGAGTAAGCCCCTGCCACAACCAAAAATTTCACAAGATGGAAGTTTTTCAGGAGGGAAGAATGCATATGGGACATCCTTAGAGGCGGCCAATGTGGGCTGCCAGTATTCGGCCGCTTCAGCTGCTTCACAACTGAGGCAACAGACAGACAGACAGACAGACAGAAGGAGATCACCATTGCATAAACCTGCCATGCACTGGCAGCTTAGTAACTGTAACACTAGTGGCTATAGCAGCCGTGCAGTGCAGCAAACCATGCATGCAATGCTTGTGATTAACAGTGTAACGACCACACTACTTTCAACAATACACGATCGGCAACATAGTCACCACATTACCAGTGTACTATAACACGAACACGGTCCACACTGCAATCAACATGCCATGCAGTTGAGGCATTTGTAAATACGAGATTTTAGCAATTAATGTCAGCTAGTGTGAATATAGATACCTCAATCACTGCAAGTGAGAATAAGATCAGTCAATAATTTGCGAAAATGCCATCAAACTGACAGAAGTCTGTACCTAGAACAGCTTGTGACAACGGCAGCCACTGATTGAACAACGACTGTAAGTGTGTCTTGGCATCCGTGACAACTGACGGCAACGTAAGTCCAAGTGAACCAACGATCTTCGCAATCATCGCTTTATCACTGGTCATCGCAACAACATCAAAAGTGAAATACTGAAAGTGTAGCTGAAGAAAACACATAACAACAATTGGCAATCTAACATAAAAGAGAAAGTGTGTGATCTACCGAGACACGAGCACAGCGTCGTAAACAGTCCAAATATTGTCCAGGATCAACTGGACGAACAAAGTTTTCTTGTTCTTTGCCTATAAATACACCACACTTCGTTAAAAACAAATTTTAAAACCACAGCTGAAATACCAAATTAGAGGGAAATATTATCCATAACAGCAGGCATTGACGCAGAGGAAATGTTTCTACATCACAACATGCTAAACATCAAAGAAATATATATCATGTCAACATATAAAATGAGCTAGCACATTTCTACATATTTGCAACCATGCTAAGTTTTGACTACTTTTTTAGACACCGGTACAAAACTGGCCATGCATGTAATGTTGACGTAATCATCTGGTTTACCTTCAATTTTTATGGCTGCGTTCTTGGTTTCTATTTCCTCCTGAGCCTTGATCGTTTTGCTCATTGACTAAAGTATACATACATTAACAGATATGCCAGCAGTAAATCAGACTGACCTGAGCTCCTTTCTTCACAGATTTAGTCTTTGAGTCAAGATAGAAGTCGCCCCAAAGTGTTTGTTGTAACACCGCTGCACTGACACCAACCTTCTTTGCATACAATCGTGCAAACTGTTCCACCCTGCATCCAGACATGTAAGTAAAATTACATATGGCTCTAGACAAAAGAAATTAAAAAACAGAATGCACAAAACAGAATGTGAGCAGATAAAATATAAAAAAAATTTGAAGGAGACTGTCTGTAGTGGAACAAAATACTGAGGGTTCAAAATACTGAAGCCAAGAGTGCTTGAACTAGCAGTAGTTAACCATGAACTTCACAAGAATGACGAGAGCGGCAAACGGCACTGCATGGAAAATGACTAAGTCACATATAACAAACACACAAACAACTGAACAGGTTGCATGTAACTATCGTAATGATAACAATTGCTACATATAGATTTGTGGCTCAGGTGGTGATCACCGTTTTAAGTGACACCCGAATATCTCGAAATAATAGCATTCAAGAGCATCTGACAATTATGCACTGATCAGTGAAGTCGGCTACAAACACGACGCACAAAACCTTAGTAAACTCATACACAAGCAGTTTATGGCCATTTTCCAAGTTGATCTGGTACATGGTTAGCTGGTTGTGCCTGACGGGGTTTTTCACAAGCAGCACTGCCAATGCGTCGTTGTCGTCATTTCTGGGACACAACTCTAAGATTGCGTAGCGTCATACATCGACATCATCCTCCACAGAGGGCGGTTCTGAACCAAATCTGCTGCTTCGGAGAGCGTAAGGTGGTGTTGTTTCAGACCATGTTGGATGGTGCTGAGCCACATGATGCGGGGATGACTGCTCCAGTCTGCCGGAGGGGAGGCTAACAGGATCCTCTTGGCATCTGCGTGTCGTCCATGCACACAATATGCCCAAACAAAGTAAGCCGGCGCGACCGGATTATAGCAGTGAGTTTAGGTTGTTTCGTTAGCCTCCATACATCATCGTTCCAAACAAATCGGTACCATTTGATGCCAAGCAGCATATGCAGACACCACTGGTCGAGTGCATCAATCTTATGTGTGTCCGTCTTAGATATCACCCAGCAGTCCGAACCATACAGAAATAATGGTAAGATGCACGTGTTGTACAGTTTCAACTTCGTTGAGATGGCGAGCCGTGACCTCCAAATCTGATTTTCTAAGCTCTGCATGGCAGCACGAGTGAT
>Ga0209339_1000714_pt1 | contig 12710 bp, 12 predicted proteins | sample OlaalgELextract3_FD_187376 | JGI IMG/M metagenome (GOLD analysis project Ga0209339, IMG submission 187376) | Olavius algarvensis symbiont microbial communities from Tuscany, Italy - Type A ELBA extract 3 (SPAdes) (version 2) | ecosystem: Host-associated > Annelida > Digestive system >... | reverse complement strand
TAGCTTGATTGAACAAAACCAGCTTGATATCAAAGAGCAAAACGGTATATATGGAGGTATTGATCTTGACGACCTCCCATTTTAAATCTTCAGGACATAATCACCTTCAGGACATACGCCCTTATTTCAGATTATAGCCGACTGACGGAAAAAATCAAAGAAATCATGGGCGATCAGATATTGCGATCGAATCAAATTCGACCATCTGTTGACAGATTGCCTCTTTTTGATATTTAATAACAGCTTTTCATACAATTTATCGGTGTCCTGCTGATATTCACAGCCCCGTTTCCCACGTGACCGTCGAATTGAATTTCTACCCTAAAATAAGTCGCGACTCCATGAATAAAGTCATTATAACAGTTCTGGGACATGATCGACCGGGCATCGTGGCCACGGTAACCCGGGTTCTTTTTGAGCAAGACTGCAATATCGAGAACGTCAGCCAGACCATTCTGCAAACCGAATTTTCCGGCTCCTTCATCGTAAGCCTGCCGCCCGATTTGCAGCCGGGCCGCTTCCACGAGATATTGACTGAAGCACTTGCATCCCTGGACATGCACGTCCATATCGCCCCGATCGCTACAAAAACCAAGGCCTTCCAATCGAAAGACAGCGAACCCTTCGTCATTACGACCAAGGGGCCGGACAACAAGGGCCTGGTCGCCGGAATCAGCGCCACGATTGCCCGCTATGGCGTCAATATCACCAACCTGCAGGCGGTCTTCAAGGGTGGTGACGAACCCGGCAAAAATATCATGATTTACGAGGTGGATATCCCGGCCGACATCGACCAGCGGTCCTTTTACTACGAACTCAGAGAAACCGCTGAATCTCTGGCCTTGAATATCAGCATTCAGCACCGCAACATTTTTGAAACCATCAATAGAATATAGGAAAGAGAACAGAGAACAGAAGACAGAGAACAGATGACAGAATGCGGCGAACAGACGATGAAAACCGAGGACAGATGACCGAGAACAGATAACAGATGACAGAATACTGACGACGGAAAACAGAGCTTAGACAAGAAAAGTCACATTACAGGGAAAAGAAGATAGGGCATAGTGGCCGCCGATTAAGATATAAATTAAATTCGAATAAAATTAGGGCTGAAAATAAAATTGCCGGATAGTTCTAATAAGCGTCTGATCGGTGACCATAAATTAATTCTAAAATCTACCTTTCGTCCACTGTCATCTGCCTTCTGTCCACTGTCCTCTGTCATCTGACCTCTGTCTTCTGACCTCTGTCATCTGTCTTCTGACCTCTGTCATCTGTCTTATGACCTCTGTCACCTGACAAGGAGAAGCTACCAATGCTAACCGACAGTGAAATATTATCAACCCTAGAGATGCTTGAAAATGAGCATTTAGATTTGCGTACCGTAACCCTGGGCATAAACCTGCTGGATTGTGCCAGCCACGATCCGGCAAAAGTAAAAAAGAAAATCCATTCGAAGATCACCCATTTTGCAGCACAGCTGGTACCGACATGCGATCGTATCGGCCAGAAATATGGCATTCCGGTGGTCAATAAACGCATATCGGTCAGCCCGATCGCGGTAGTCGGTGCTGCTTTGTCATCCTCGCAGCTGGTGGATATCGCCAAAATCCTCAATGATGTGGCACAGGAAGTCAATGTCGACTTCATCGGCGGATTTTCGACCCTGGTCCAAAAAGGAATAGCCCGGGGAGACCGGGCCCTAATCGAGGCCATCCCCCAAGCCCTGACTGTCACCGAGCGGGTCTGTGCATCTGTAAATGTCGCTTCCACCAAAGCCGGTATCAACATGGATGCCGTATTGCTAATGGGAGAAACCATCAAACAGGCCGCCAGGCTGACAGCGGACAAAGACGGCCTTGCCTGTGCCAAACTGTGCGTGTTTGCCAATATTCCCCAGGACATTCCTTTCATGGCCGGCGCTTACCTGGGAATCGGGGAAGCCGATGCGGTCATCAATGTCGGGGTGAGCGGTCCGGGAGTCGTGAAAAAAGCCATTGACCGGGCCCTGTCAGCCAATCCGGATCTGGATCTAGGACAAATTAGCGAGTTAATTAAGAAAACCGCCTATAAAGTCACTCGGGTGGGAGAGCTGATCGGTCGGGAAGTTGCAGAAAATTTAAAAATAGGCTTCGGGGTCGTGGATCTTTCACTGGCGCCGACACCGAATGTCGGCGACAGTGTCGGGGAAATTTTTCAAAGTATCGGCCTCAAAAGCATCGGCGTTCCCGGCACGACTGCCGCATTGGCGCTTTTAAACGACGCCGTTAAAAAGGGAGGTGCCTTTGCAAGTTCCCGGGTGGGAGGTCTCAGCGGTGCGTTTATCCCCGTCAGCGAAGATCTCAATATTTCCGAATCCGCTCGACAAGGCTATATTGGCCTGGAAAAATTGGAGGCCATCACCAGCGTGTGCTCAGTAGGTCTGGATATGGTCGCCCTCCCCGGCGACACATCTGCCGAAAGCATTGCCGCCATCATCGCCGATGAAATGGCGATCGGGGTCATCAACAATAAAACCACCGCCACGCGCTTAATCCCGGTACCCGGAAAAGCCGCCGGCGACAATGCCTATTTTGGCGGACTGCTGGGCCAATCCGTGATTTTGCCTGTCAACAACGGTCAAGGTGAAAACCGCTTTATCCGTCACGGCGGCCTGATTCCCGCCCCCTTGCAGAGCCTGACCAATTAATTGGCCCCGCGCGAGGGCGTTTTCAGAATCACCGGGTTATTTCTAAAGAGCACCGCCGATTTTACTTCACAGATACTACCGGGCAGGATGCTTGAAGTATGATAAATTGGGCGGTTGATCCCATTAGAAGTTTGCCGACTTTGGACCTGCGCTTGACACCGACGACAATTTCATCCACCTGGTTTTCTTCGGCAAACTGCACCAGGTCTTCACCGGGCGCAAGCCCCCTGATCAGCAGATGGGTGTTGCATTCGAGGTTATCGTCTTCAAACAAGGATTTAGCCCACTCCAGCCCTCGCTCAGCCTGTTCGATGCGCTCCCGTTCATTTTCGGTTCCTTTTTCCATGGATGTGACGATATCCACCGTGGCGCCAAATGATTTCGCATGCATTTTTACCAGGTTTAACGCTTCCTTTGCTGCATTGGTACCATCATAGCCAACTAAAATTTTCATGGTAATCTCCCCATTCCTGCTCGTTGATGTTAAAATGGATTTGAGGGCACGCTATGTTATGCTTGGTGAAACCTCATAACATACACGACCGCGAAGTGCCACAAAATTACTCAAAGAATTAATCCCGCACACAGAACCATGAACCCCGGAAGTTCTACTTTAAAAACGCGATGATCGCCCGCATAAAAGCCGGCAAATCGTCCGGTGACCGGCTGGTGATCAGATTCCCGTCAACCACTACCTCCTGGTCCACCCAGTTCGCCCCGGCATGAATCAAATCATCTTTGATGGCAAAAAAAGATGTCACGGTTTTGCCCTCGAGTATTTCGGCCGAAGCCAGCATCCAGCCGGCATGACAGATAGCGGCCACAACCTTGCCGGCCTCATTAAATTCTCTGACCAGTTGCACCATTTTGGGATAGCGGCGCATGAGGTCCGGCGCATATCCTCCCGGGATGACGATGCCGTCAAAATCGACGGACGACACCTGGTCCGCACTCACATCCACGGTCACTTCGGTTCCCGGTTTGCCGGTGTAAGTCTCGGCACTTCCCGAACCCATCACGACCACTTCACAGCCGGCTTCTTTAAGCCGGTAAAAAGGATACCAGAATTCATGGGTGTTAAACATATTTTCAACCGGAATGACAATTTTTTTACCTGAAAGCTCCATGAATATTCTCCTTTTTCCACGTTTTTTTGTTAATTAAGTACATTAAATATATCGTATACTAAATTGTAATTGCATGTAATTAATATCATGAATCAACGAAAAGCCGCAGTATTAAACTCGGCAGGGCTTCAGTAAATTGAGAGGAATATATGCATCTTTGATTATATGTCCAGTTTCAGGTTTGCAAAGTTGTTTTCTAAAGCAATATGTCAATTTATAGTGTTCAAATCATACATAATACACCATAAAATGTGTTTTCACGTGAAACCTAAATAATCCGCGCTTAAAAACACAGGTAGCATTCTAAATGTTGTTTTTAAAAATGAATGAGGTCAATTAATTGAGACCCTGTGGCGGATTATTTAATTAATGCTGCGCATTCTTTTTTAGGCTGAACAGGTTTAAGTAAAGATCCGGGCCCAGAGGACCTGGCTTTGAGTTCACCCCAGAGGGGTGGAGTTTACCTTTGAATCCCAATGGAATAATGGAATGGTGGAATAATGGAATATTGGGAATACGAAGCGGATGAAGGTCTGATTTTACAAACTGATCCCTGCCATCCTTATATGAATAGATCCCGTTGCACTAAACCCAGCATTCCAGTATTCCAATATTCCATCATTCCGCCCCCGCTTACAGCAGATTCACGGCATAGCCGAGGGGCTCTGACCTGGCCCAGAGGACCAGGTTTTCTGCGACGAAATAAATTCTAAATCTTGCGATCAAACCCACTATTTTGGTATCATACGTTATTGTTGTTCACGTACTAAAAAATCTTGTGGTCGATTTCGTGCGATTTCGGTGGTGTTTGTTCACGCGGGTGTTTGGGCTTTGAAAAACTCCCCGACCGCTATTCTAAATAAGACATGGAGCGTCAATATACCCCGAAAAGCTGGCAAGCTTGTAATATCATATTACTCAGGACGACTTAATTAGATGATTCATATTTCAGATGCCATATCACTGGATGAAAATGAAATCCAGTTGGATTTCATCAGAGCCTCCGGCCCGGGAGGTCAGAACGTCAACAAGGTCTCCAGCGCCGTTCAGCTTCGCTTTAACGTTGCTGAAACCCCTGCCTTGACCGACACCGTTCGGACAAGGCTAAAAACAATTGCCGGCAAGCGATTGACCGCCGACGGCATCTTGATCATTAAAGCCCAGCGCTACCGGTCCCAGGAGCAAAATCGTCAGGATGCCATCGATCGACTCGTCGGCATGATACAAAAAGCCATTGCTGCACCCAAGCCACGCCGGGCGACCCGGCCGAGCACGGCATCCAAAAAACGACGCCTGGCTTCCAAACGCAGACGCGGTGAACTCAAACGGCGGCGCCAGGCGGTTTGCCATCGGGGGGAGGAATAAGCGCCATGTCCCAAAAATTTCAAGCTAATAACAGCTGTTTAATCGGCATTATATCAGACACTCACGGCCGCCTGCCACATGGCGTGACCGAGGCCTTCAAGGGAGTCGATCTCATCATCCACGCCGGCGACATTGGTGAACCGGACATACTGACATCACTTGAAAAAATTGCACCGACCATCGCCGTGCGGGGAAACATGGATTTTGGACCGTGGTCCGAACAGCTTGGCGCCCAAGAAATAATCGAAGTCAGCCACACCCGATTGCTTGTTCTCCATGATGTCTACCGTCTAGCCTTAAACTCGCAGGATGCCCGCCCCGATGTGGTGATCAGCGGCCATACCCACCGACCGCTGCAGGAAGACAATGAAGGCGTGCTGTATATCAATCCGGGAAGTGCCGGATACCCCAAATTCGGCCAACCGGCCACCGTGGCCCGGCTCCTGATAAAAGAACAATCTCGTCAAGCGGAAATTATCGAATTGGCGCTTTAATTTGCGTGGCCGGCGGCAAGGTTCACGATTTAATGACGACAATGGATCGCTGGGAATCGAGAAAAGGCAGCTGAAATTTTTCTACGATCACTGCGAACGGCCGCTCAGCCGTCGGCGGATCACCGGCTTCACCGATTTGCACCGCCCGCAGTTCATCGGTCTCTTCGATGCCGAGGTCGCCCTTCAAGGCCAAGATGCGTCCCCCCCCGATTAAAAACGGCAGCGCCAGGCCACGGAATAATGCCAGAGAGGAAACCGCCCGGCTGACGACCACATCGAATCGATTGCGATACAGCGGGTCATGGGCCAGATCTTCCGCCCGAATCTGCAAGGCTTCAATATTTTTCAGATGGAGGGTCCGGATGACATGCTTCAAAAAGTTGACCTTTTTGCGGGAGGAATCGATTAAGGTGACCGCAAGGGAAGGCATGAGAATCTTTAGCGGAAGCCCGGGAAATCCGCCGCCGGAGCCAATATTCAGCAGGGTTGCGCCCTCGGGGATATGGCGGACGGCAGGCAGTGAATCCAGAAAATGTTTGACCGCGACTTCGAACGGATCGGTGATGGCGGTAAGATTGATCTTCCGGTTCCACCTGACAAGTTCCGCGGCATGGGCGGCAAACTGACCGGCTTGCCGGTGGCTGACTCCGATATCAAAAGCCCGGGCGCCCTCGATAATGAGATCCGACCATTTTTGGGAGCCGATGTGCATGATCAAAATATTGGGGGATTGAGGAATTGGGGGATTGAGGGATTAAATTATAAAATCAATAATTTAAATGGGATAGAATTCCTTCAATCCCTAAATTCCTAAATCCCTAAATTCCTGAATTCTTGACTTAGACCCAGGTTGACAGCCATTTTTTCAAATCAAATGGCGAGGCCGGAATTTGCACGCTTCAATTGAAGGATTAATTGATACAAACGCGGCGCACTTCCTCCATATCGGAGGCGCCTTTCAACACTTTTAGAATACCATCCTGCTTCAAGGTCATCATACCTTCTTCCATGGAACGCTTAAAGATCTCTTCGGTGGACGCCTGCTGCTTGATCATCAGTTTAATATCGGGGGTGCCCTCCATCAATTCGTGGATGCCCATGCGGCCGCGATATCCGGTACCCGAACAGCTGTCACAGCCTACATGACGCGAAAGTACCATATCGTGGCTGTATTCGATGCCGGTGTTGGCAAAATGCTCTTTGCCGTAATCGCCGGCAATCAGCTCAAATTCGCTTTCGGTTACCGGGTATTCTTCACGGCAATTTTTGCACAGTCTGCGGGTCAAGCGCTGGGCCAGGACCCCCAGAAAGGCATCTGAGAAATTCAACGGGTTGAGGCCCATGTCGAGCAGACGGGTGACCGTTTCAGGGGCACTGTTCGTATGCAGGGTCGAAAAAACCAAATGGCCGGTGAGGGATGCTTCAACCCCGATGGAAGCGGTTTCTTCATCGCGCATTTCACCGATCATTATAATATCCGGGTCCGCCCGTAAAAAAGCCCGCATCATCCTGGCAAAATCAAGACCGATCTTGGGGCGCACCTCGGTTTGCCGCAATCCGCCCTGGGTGATTTCAATGGGATCTTCCGCCGTCCAGATTTTTACGCCGGGTTTGTTGATGTGACCCAAAATGGCATGCAGGGAAGTCGTTTTGCCGGATCCGGTGGGGCCTACCGCCAGAATGAGTCCGTAGGGTTTGTAAATGATGTTTTTAATGACATCCAAATTGCGTTGGGCCAACCCCATTTCATCGATTGCCATGGCACCGGCCGAAGCCAGGATACGCATGACCACGTCCTCAAAATCACCGGCCGTCGGCAGGGTGGCAACACGCAGTTCGAAAGTCGGGACCCCTTTGCGCTTGAACTTGATCTTCCCATCCTGGGGCAAACGCCGCTCGGCAATATCGAGATTTGACATAATCTTGATGCGGGAGATGATGCCCCGGACCATGGAGTTGGGTACTTTCAAATACTCCTGGCAAACCCCGTCCAGGCGGAAACGGATGGTCGTGGCCTTGCTGATGGGCGAAGGCTCGATGTGAATATCGGAGGCGTTTTTGCGGTAAGCGGCGATAATGGTCTGGTCCACCAGCTTGACCACCCGGCTGGACGTTTCATCCACCTCATCCGATGAACTGTCATCCTCTTCTTCCTCCTCGAATTCCACGTCCGGTATCAAATCGTATTCATCCAGGGCCTCATCCACCGCCAGGGGATCTTCCGCCCGTTGGCTCTGATCGAAGAAAAATTTTATAAACTCCTGAATATCTTCCTTGATGGCGACCGAAAAATTGATTTTCCCGGTCCTCATCAAGGTTTTGATATTGTCCGTCTTGGATAAATCCCTGGGATCATCGACCAGGATCTCCACGCCTTCGGTATCCCAGCTGAGCGGGATCCAGATTTCATTGAGCAAAAAGGCTTTCTTCAGGTTTCGCAGCAATTCGGTCGGTACTGTAATTTCCGGATTAAAGGCCCGGAAGGGACAGCCGTAGAAGAGCGAAAATGACTTCCCGAGGTTCTCTTTGGCGATGTGGAAATGTTCGATCAAAACGAATTCCACGCTTTTATTCATCTTTTTTGACAGGGCAAAGGCCTGCTGCAGTTTGTCGGTGGTGACAATTTTTTCCCTCAGCAGATAGTCATATTTGGAGCCGGTGGTAAAAGTTGCGGCCAGCGATAAGTAGCATTTTTCAATTTCGGAATTCGCAGGATCCAATTTGGTGGCAGACTGGTAAAGGTCATGGGCTTGATCGCGATATTCCCGCCGTTCCAATTCCTTGCCGAATAGATACTTGAACCGTGCAAGTGACTTTTTCGCCAGCTTTAGGGGCTTGAGGAGTTGTTCGTACTCTTTAGTCGCCGTGCTCGGCGAATGCAATTTCAATAAGCTTGCGGCGATCTTCGGGACCACTTTTTCTTTGGGGTATTTCTTGGAGATCAGCTTCACATACTCGGCAATCGCCTCACCATGCAGACCCATTTCCTGGAAGGCGGAAGCGCTGTCAAGCGTCTCGTTAACATCTCCCTCGCGCACAATCGTCTTTTTAAGCATTGAAAGGTCCTGAGCCGACACCTTGCCGGACTTCTCCTTATCGTTATCGGACATTTCCTTGTTCAGCAGATTGATGCGCTTTTTAATTTTGTCGCGGGTTGCAGTGTCTTGCGGGGAAATGAGGCTCAAGAGATTTTCGTAAATATTCAGCGAGTCGCTGTACAAGCCCATGGACCGGCAGACTTCAGCTTCATTGATTCTAGATTCGATATCGGTTCTCATATCCTAATAAATCCTCTCAGTACTTCTATCGGCCGGACAACAAATGTCTTTATCTGTTTCGGCCCAGCAGGATGCTTTTTCATCCGCCGTGATACCGGTTCGATTCCTGCGCGAAAGACGACCTTATCTCCTGTTTTTTATCAACGAATCGGGTACATTCAATCCTGAAACAATAATTAGCCAAGCCCACGCAAGTGTTTGAAGGAAGAGCGGCTACCATCCCGCAGTCCGGCCACAGCTTCCTCCAGATCGCCGATTTCATCCCTGGACTTGGTTTTGAATCCCCGCCCGGATCGACCCGCACCGACTGTTGCGGCTGCCTCAGCCAACGATCTGATCTTACCCGACAGCCGGTGACTGTAGATGAATACAATCAGTCCGATCAGCAGGAAGGCCGCTGCCAGGGTGGCCAGGGCAATCAGTCTGGCTTTGTCGGTGAACTCCCGGGCACCGGCCTCCATCGTTCTGGCCGGTGCGGTAAGTTCGTCCAGATAGGTTGTGGCGGCAATAACAAAGCGGGTTCCGGCAATGGGGGTACAGACCATGAACTTGTTGCGAAACTTATCATCTTTATCCTGCCAGGTATAATATCCGCGGGATATCCGCCCCTCTTTGACACCGACAAATATTTTCCAAAAACCGGCAAAGCTATCTTTTAAGGTATCCCTCAGCGTGCTCATATCGATCGCGATGATTTTCGGATTGATATGAGCCCAGGTGCGCCAGATGCCATCGGAGCCCGGCCGCTGATACAGGGCCGTATAGCCGGTCGACCCTACTTTTTGCACGGCCAGGGATTTAAATCCCAGATCTCTGCTGAAATCTTCTTTTTTTAATTCCGGGTGGCTCAACAGGTATAGTTTACATTGCATGGCGACGGCCGCCGAAATATCGGCAATTTTTTCCTCGGCCATTTGACCGACAATTTTAGTACCCCGCTGACTCAGCATTTTCGCCGCGGATTCAAACTGCCACAATGAAAACAAACCGGCCACGGCCATCAAACTCATGGGTACCAGCAGGAACAAAATCAACATTTTCGCCCGCAAGCCGAATCGTCGAGCCCGGCGCGAATATCCGGTTTCGGTTGCGGCGGATGTCTGTTCAAGCATCGGAGTTTCGGAAACGACCGCTGCGGTGTCGACATCCATGGCGACGGTGATGGCTTCAGCGTTAACCTGCCGGTTGGGTGCAGGCACCAGAGTTGCAGCTTCCGACGGGATCGACTTTTCCTTCTTAACCAAAATCAGGTGGTCGCAGACACGGCAATTAAAGCTGGCGGCCTTGCCTTTAATCCGGGCCGGATCTATTCGATATTTTTTTCCGCAGTCTTCACAGATGACGATCATTTACCTGGCTCCCAATCCGGAATTTAATATTGGCTATCGGATATTGCATCATTTTTGTTTTCGCAATAATCGGATCTCCTTCTTTAAGGCTTTGATCTCGATATGAATGTACCGTTTGATCTCGTCGACGGCCTCGGCCAAGGTGGCCAGCGCCGGGTCCGGCTCGGCTTTCGATGGGGTTTCAGACTCGGCCTTGGCCCGGGCTTCGGACTCGGCCTGCGCCCGGGCCTCAGAATCGGCCTTCGCTCGCGCCTCAGACTCGGCCTTCGCTCGCGCCTCAGACTCGGCCTTCGCCCGGGCCTCGGACTCGGCCTTCGCCCGGGCCTCGGACTCCGCCTTCTCACGGGCCTCGGAATCGGCCTTCGCACGGGCCTCGGACTCGGCCTTCTCTCGGGTGTCAGACTCGGCTTTCGCCCGGGTGTCAGGCGCCTTGGCTGTTTCGGATTCCGGCAACGAAAGCTCTAATTCCGGTTCATCCTCGTCAAGCAGCGGCGCTTCCTCTTTTGCATCGATCTCAAGCGCCAGGGCGGGTTCATCCTGATTCGTTTCCGGTGCCGCCTTCTTCTGCTTATCGTCATGGTCCTTGGAAGTTTCTTCCAACCTGATAATCGGCTCTTTTTCTTCAACATCGCTTTCAGCAGTTTCCTCAGAGTTGACCTTCTCCTTTGCGGCAGCTTTCGGACTTTTGGCGGTCAGGTTTCGAAGCTTCTTATAATTTTTCATCTCTGTTCGCAGAAGCTTCTTCTTCGCCGATTCCGTCATATCTTCGGACAGCACGACTTTGTCCAAACTTGAAAAAACGGAATTTAGAATTTTAAATGTCTTGGGAGGGGCTTTCCCGCGATGAATTCTGATGTAATTACCCAAAGAATTCAGAATTTGAAGAAAGGTCTTAACGATCTTGTCATCTTCGTAAGTTGTCAGGAGGTCCTGAATCTGCTGGACTAGTTTATCCAGCACCTCCTCGGTTATCTCCCAGTCAATAGACAATATGGAGTTTTTGAGCTCGGCAAGAGGGTATTCTTCCTTTGAATCTTCTTGTTCGACATCGGGCAGCAGAATGTCGGTTTCACCGAAAAGATCATCCAATCGGCTGTCAAGTTCCAAATTCAAGGCTTCGATATCTTTAGTTTCAACCAATTTGTCCTCCCCTATACCAAATCTTTTTTAATAGACGCTACGGTCATTGAGATGATTTTTTTCAGCGTTTCGATGACATTGTGACCCTGCATCGCGCTGGCCGCGAAAGTGGGCATTTTCAGTTTACTGTTTAAATCTTTTTCAAGCCTTTTAGTGGGTAAAAGTGGGATACCATGCTCTTTGAGATCCATTTTATTGTATTGGATGACCAATGGAATATTGAAAAGCTTTTTTTTGTAAACCGCCAGATCCTCCTGCAGGCCTTGTAGCGCAACGATATTTTTCTTTCGACGCACGCTCATGGCATCGGCTACAAATACGATGCCGTCTACCCCGCGCAAAACGAGCCGACGGGTTGAGTTGTATCTAATCTGGCCGGGCACCGTATACAATTGAATTTTGAGGTCAAAGCCATTGATGTTTCCAATATCAAACGGCAGAAAATCAAAAAACAGGGTCCGGTCGCCATGGGTCTTGACCGTAACCATTTCAGTGTTGATACGTTTGGCAAATTTGCGGTAGATATACTCCAGGTTGCTGGTCTTGCCGCTGCGGCCGGGGCCACAGTAAACGATCTTGACCTGGATTTCTTTTTTTTTGAGATTTACAAATGCCATCTGAATAATCACCTAACCGGAATACTTATCTGCCTCTAACCGAAAGATGGTCAGCCTACTGCGGCAGAAGCGCTTCCAATTGACTCTGCAACTGTTCGACGGATTCAGACACCTTCAATCTCAAAAAACCCAAGGATATATCATTGCCGAATATGGTGATCAGCAAAAATTCTGTGGTTATTTTATTGAAATGAATATTCTCATTCTTTCCTTTATGGAAAAGCAACGAGAACTCACTCTCACCGATAATTTTGGCCATGGCGCTGACAGCACCAAAATTTCCCGCCGCCAATGCAGCCAGGGAATAGATATCGTGCTGTTTTTCGCCGCTATCCAAATTGGCAACGATATTGCCGGCCATATCGATCAAAAAGACACACCTCACCCCGTTGTCGATAAGATCCTGTTGTAAAACATTTTCAATATTGTCGAGCTGTTGTTGACCAAGCGTAAATGACAATTGCCAACCTCCCTAAATTGTAATTGTAATAAAATCCGGAATCTTTATTAACTCGACAGTCTATAGAGTGGACGCATAAACGTAAAAATTCTCATTATATCAGCATGATAAGATAAAATACTACTTGACTTTTTTTGATATAAGTACTACTAAAATCACTCCTTTTATAGGCCTAGTTCCCTAAAACT
>Ga0209339_1000711_pt1 | contig 12730 bp, 9 predicted proteins | sample OlaalgELextract3_FD_187376 | JGI IMG/M metagenome (GOLD analysis project Ga0209339, IMG submission 187376) | Olavius algarvensis symbiont microbial communities from Tuscany, Italy - Type A ELBA extract 3 (SPAdes) (version 2) | ecosystem: Host-associated > Annelida > Digestive system >... | reverse complement strand
TGTACTAAGTCAAGACTCAAGACTGGATGTAAGTAAGTAACACAGTGAATACATGCCAACTACTTAGTGCTGAAGTGTGACACGTAGCAAACAGCAAAATCCGCACAAAAGCTGTTGATAAAACTCTGAAAACCTTCATAAATGAAAGTAAAAGCATTAAAATTCACGAAAAATCACAGAATTTCACGGAAATTGGCATTTTTCATGGAAGAAGGCTAATTCACGGAAAATGTCACAGCTGTGAAATCGTGAATTAGGTTGGTCCCTAGGTGTAAACGGTGTTTATATGCAGTCCCCACTTGTAATAGATAGTGACGTTAAGTTTTGGGTTAGGGATAGGGTGTGGTTAGGTTAGTTTTAGTTATAGTAGCCATTTTTTCAGTTTTTAGCTGAATATTTTATTGGATAGGTTCAGTGCACCAAACTGAGCATATATATGTTTGGGTTCAGTGCAGCACACTCCACCTAGTCTAGGCATGTGTTGTTGCTGTTTATTGGTCCCAGTTTTACGAAAATGCAGCAATACATCGGAAGCGTTGGCTGGTGTATGCAGGCTATTACTAATATTATATCAAAGTTTATTTAGGTTGTTTGGGATATGCTATGATGCGATATGTTTAACATAACATGTACTGGGGTAGTCAGAGCATAGGGGCCGATATTTATAGGCTTGATTCTCAGAAGCTGAAAGGGGTGATTAAAACAACAAGGGAGAATAGCCAGTCAGTTCTGTGTATGATGAACTTATTCTTACTGTGCATTCCAAGTAACAACGCTTACGTTATGTGCCTTGAGTACTAAAAAAAGTTGTATCATCTCTTGCGGAGATGCATCCTTTGTTGCCTCCTCTGAGTCTGCCGGTGTCTTAGCACACAAGTTAGCATGCCTGAACAATAAAATTATTCAGCTGTAACCAGTAATTGGGAATTAAATTTAAAAACAAACTAGACACATTTCGTAGCACCATGTGGCGGTGTGAACAACTTGCTCAAGATTGTTATGTAGTAGTACTACAGCCAAGAATCAATCCTACAACCTGTTGATTGCATGTCCGATGCCTTAAGTATGGCTCCATCACCCATCTTAACATAGTCTAGGCATATGGTCAACCAGACAACAATGACAACAAGGTAGAATGATAAGGAGTTTTGCCATCATGTAGCATTATTATGTTGCATAACTTGAGCATTAGTGGTCTCATTGTGTTACACTTACATAGCACAACATAGTATTGCTAAAGCAAACAAACCATTATTACAATAATACGTCATCCCAGTGACAGCAGGTAAGGTTTTGTTTTGATTACCTGTATTTGTAACTTTGTTAGGAGCATTGTGGGAAAACCAGTGCAGCTGGTGGCACAAAACAATGGGTCTGGAATCATGTTAGGGGCTGCAGCCTGCAGTTGGGCATGGCACGAGATTTGCTGTGCGTGGCAGCACTTTTTGTTTATTACTGTGAATTATTTTTGTTAATTGTTATTGTTTTATGCTGCAATTGTGTTTGTTTCTTGAGGTAAATCATTAAGTGATTACTTTCTCAATTAGAATATTTTTTGCTCTTTTGCAGGAAATTGAACAGCGTCTGTTAAGCGAAGGATTTCAATTTATATGCCGATGTCAGACTCGATTAAATCGTCAGCAAGCAGAGCACTTCTATTCTGTTCACAAAGGTTAAAATACATGCAGATATAATGGCAGTGGCATGTTGCTGTTAAAATGTGTCCAGATGCAGATGTTAAAATTTCACTAAACTCAGGAATTACCTTATTTTTGTTAATTGTTGTAGTTTAATGTTGTGATTCCGTTTCCTAGTTGTTACATTTTGTTTATGATTTTCACACGTGCTTTTTGTTTATTTGTTATATTATTGCTATAGCTGTGCAGTTTTTGCATGTGGCAGTACCTGTTGTTGTATAACGTTTATTTTTATCTGCAGAGAGATTTTTCTACAATCGACTCGTGACATTTATGTCCAGGTAAATGACACTATTTTATTAAGTTTGGTTGATGAGTGCATACACAGCACTGGTACAGACCTTTATTGTCAGCATTTAATTGTTACTGTTTCATACGTTCTATCGATTTTTTGTTTAGGAAGTGATAGCAAGTTTTTCAAGTGTGTAGCATTATCGTGTTCTGTAACTTGTTGCTTTAGTGGTCTCATTACTGCCATTGTTCTGTGTCGTGAAAATGCAATTTCACATTGGAGAGCAATGATGGGCAACACCAAAGTATACAGGTTTTGCTCTAATATTTCTTGTATTATGTATTTTGTAAACATAATGTTGTTGCTACAAGTACTAGCTGTTGTTCTTCATCAGGGTTCCCACACAACTTCAAGAAGGAAATTTCTTGACTTTTTGCCAGACTTTACCTGTGTTGGAAATACTCCCTGACCACCTCAGATGTGATAACTGTGGCTTAGGTAATTTATTGTAGGCTCCATTGCCTTTACGATTTATACACATAACTGTGACATAAGTGCATGTATTTTAAAAATAACAAAAAAGTAAATAAGGAAAAACCAATCCAAATAATCCAATATAACTGATTACACTTCTAGCATGAAACAGTGTTATGCCAACAGTTGCTCAATCTGCTATTTTCCCTGACCACCAACAAAATTCTCTGATTTTTTCCCTGACCTCTTCAGTTCTCAGATCAGTTGGAACCCTGTTGATATTCATATGCTCACACAGTTCGGTCATAATTTTATACAGTAAAATACAGAATGTTGAAGGTAATCAACTGTAAGATATTTTTGGAAATGCAGCCATCATATTTTGAAATGATGCTGTGCACAACACAGTATCACTAAAGCAAACCCTTATTACCTTGCCCCAGCAAGAGCAGGGCGAGGTAATAAGGGTTTGTTTGGTATATTGTTTTTGGCTAAGTGTGTTTGTAACTTTGTTGGCAACATTATGGGGAAACAGGTAGGCCTACAGGTGTTGTTATGACAATAGCTGTACCCGACAGTGGTTTGGGATAATTCCATTAAATTTGCCAGGTGGCTGCACCATACCATGCAGTGGGACATGGGCCGAGATTAGCTGTGCATGACTCGATACACTTGTTATATATATTACTGTTAATTACAGTTTCACTTACTACTAGACTGGTTAATTTCGAGCTGCATACATGGTCAGTTGGCAGACATTTTATACTTTTGATCACAGGTTGTAACTTGCAATGTGGAATGTAATAGGACTATACATGAGGAACCAGAAACTATCCGTGGTATGTTTGCGTTGACCGATACAAGAAACTGCACCCATGGATCTGGTAGGTTGTCACATGCAGCGGCAATATATGATGTTTCACAGCAGTCTGTGCACATAAAAGTATGCATTACGTCCACATAGAAAGTAGTTGTACAGAAAAAATCACATTACAAAAAGTCAAAAGTGAGCAAATCATGCTTGTTATGCCTCACAGCCTATGCTACACTGGAGGCATTATGCTTTTACCTTGTCTGTCCCATCTTCTGTCCGTCTCATGCCAAATAAATTTCTTTCGCTTCACAAGAATACTGAACAGATTTCAATGAAGTTTTGTGGAAGGTAATCGTTACCACGAACAGATTAAATGATTACTTTTTGGGCGAAACAGGAACAAGGGAGCAGGATACGAGAGAAAATTGGAATCCACGTCAGTCGGTTTTGCGGCGGTGTCAAACACGTGCTGACGCCTAGTGAATGCACGTGTTTCACATCGCTGCAAAACCGAATTCACAAGTTTGACTGCACAGACGATGGCAGATGCGAGTGCTGACATCATTTCACGTAAATTTTGTATAAATATATTAAGAACTTTATCCACTTGCTTCTTTTTTTATTAATCTCGCCCAAGGTCATACACGTTTTCCAGTTTCACTTAGTTTGATGGTCGCCGGTTAAACGTTTTGCAGCTATTTACAGGACAGATGTGCTTCCTAACAGGATAGTCCTATGAAGGCATAATGCATTGCACTATTTAACCTCTAACATGTTTACACGTAGGGCCAATAACAAGCACTGTACAATGTACAAGAAGCTCAGCTGTTGCAGAGAGATTGCACAACGCTTCGTGTCATTGAATATTTTGCTAAGTCACTCGAGGTCACACGAACTGACACTGTAAGTCCCTATTAGTATTCCATTGAAACTATATCTGTGTCTCGTATCATTTCTGAGATATTCAGCATCAAAGAACGTCGTGACCTTGAAACCGGGGGTAGGAGTCGTTCAAGGTCATTGAAAATGGCGCCATTTGATAGATTATATACGATTTTCTATTGGTGGGCCATTGTAAATATAGCTCCATGTTGTACCGTTTTTGAGTTATTTGACATTTAATAATATCGTTACGGGTACCTTGAAATCTGGGTTAGAGGTCACTCAAACTGGTACCATTCGAAAGCTTGGGTACTGTTTTCTATTCGCCTTCCATAGTAACTATGGTTCTATCTTGCATCATTTCAGAGACAAAGCGAGATGTTAGTCAAAAATCGTGATTTTTTCATACCCCCTTGCATTCGACGCCCCGGTTAGGGAGATACCCATCGGAATTCTGCCATGCCGTTTAGTGTGGAAAAACTAGACTTGTGGGGCTTCTCGATGGTAAAAAAACTGAGGATAGATATAATCATTTTGACAGAATATCGGCATGTGACGGACGGACAGACAGACATCTTTGCCACAGCATAGTCTGCACTATGCATACACGTTGTGTAGTAAAAACCAAAAACAACCTTTAATTGCTTTCATGTCAACTGTTGTGCTGATGGTGTTATCTATTCTTTCAGTATACTTGTTTAGATATTGGGAAGGTTATCCTGCCTGCTAAAAATACTGCTTCAGCAATGTTCAAAGGCTTGTCAGTAACCTTTGTGGAACCCAGGTGAACCTGGAAAATAATTTACACAAGTGGTTGTGTGATGTGTGTTATGGTGATGGTCTGTTGGTTAATCTGAGACAGTTGCTGCTCAATTTATGTTCTTGTGCTGTGCATTTTAGATTCCGAGAACTCTGCAGAAAGAGAAATCTCTGCATTCTTTCCAGATTTCAGCGTCGAGCAATTTTACAACAGTATTGAGCCGAGCTTCAGGCAGTCACATGTGATATTTGACACTGAAACTAGGACACATAAACCACACTATATATAGTAACAAAACGCATTAGTAGTCTGAAATAGATAGACTTAAGTTTAAATGTAAAAAGTTTATTTCTAACAGAACTGACGCTTACATAATAATTGTTTTTAAGTTGATGAGCGTTCAAAAAGTTTATAGGCCGACACATATGTACACCGTATTTTGTCATTTTTCAACATAGTATCCAACTGATATGCAGACTCCAAAGGAGATTCCTTTGTGGAAGAACAGTCGTTAGTGGTTTGACAGCCAGTTGCCATGCGTATAACGTCCTCATCAGTAAATTTGCTTCCTCTTAATTCTTTCAGCTTAGAAATCATTTAATGCTCAATATGACGTACAGGTTAACTTATCCTGATGAAACACCTTGCACTTGAACTTTCCCCACATCTTCTCTTTCATTGTAGCACAATCTTGTCAGATTAGATCTGCATAGTAGGCACGTGATACTGTTGCCATGTCAGAGACAGTCAACCAGCACAACTACGTAATCCCATAATATAACTTTACGACCAAATGTACTGATGAAATGCAAAGTATGGCCTGGAAACATGTAATTTCACCTCGGAAGTAAGTTTCTACTCATTTCGTCTGCTCAAATGCAGCTACTGTACAGCAAGAGGCTTAATAGCGCAGAGTGGTGGGAACAGAGAGACTGAGCATGCAAAGATGGAGAAAAGCGCATCATCATTCTTCTATTGCTGCAATTAAAGTTGGGAACAAACAAAACTATTTAGCAAATTGAAACTTTTATTCAGATTTCAATTTCAACCACAGTGCAAAATGCACAAATAAATTTTGTGCACGGCAACTCACAAAGTAACAAATGTAAAGACATTAACCGTTGTAACAGTGGCGTATTGGTACATGTAAAGCACAAACTCGGGCATCAACAAAATGCAGTGACTAGATCAATGTTTAATACCACAATCAAAATGCTACTTAACTAGTACAAAGTAAATGAATTTTGGTAATGCCAAACATAAATTTTATAGAAAAACTTGAGATCTTAATATACACAGTGAGAAATGGAATGTTACACAACACTGCAGCAGTGTGTAGTGCCAAAACGAACTCGGTTAAATTTGTGCAAATTAAGCTTAAAATCCACGACTGTAAGGGAATGACACGAATGAATAGTTCATTTATGCAACATCCTCCTCCTCTTCCTCAAATTCTCCCTGGTCCTCGGCCGTGGCATCCTGGTACTGCTGGTACTCAGAGACGAGGTCGTTCATGTTGGATTCGGCCTCGGTGAACTCCATCTCATCCATGCCCTCGCCGGTGTACCAGTGAAGGAAAGCCTTGCGACGGAACATGGCCGTGAACTGCTCCGACACACGCTTGAACAGCTCCTGGATGGCGGTGCTGTTGCCGATGAAAGTTGCTGACATCTTCAGACCACGAGGAGGGATGTCACAGACCGCCGTCTTGACGTTGTTTGGGATCCACTCAACGAAGTAGCTGCTGTTCTTGTTCTGCACGTTCAGCATCTGCTCGTCCACCTGCAAACAAGCATCATTATCACCATCAACACTGAAGTTGTACTGAGCCTGCCTTTGTGGCTTAATTGGTCAAGTCACGGTATACGCCAGGATTGCTCGGACGATAGTACATGATACCCAGGCCAGGATGCTAATATATTTCTGGTGCATATGCTACGACATTAATTTCTCAGGCAGGTACACAGGGTTTGCCATTGTCCTCTCTAATCTGTGAATTAATTACCTCATTTCATTCAGACTGATGCGTAATTCTCGCTAATCGATGATAATAGATGAGTAGCTGCATCTGCGAGGTCGTAGGCGTATGCGCTGCCCCCGTCTCTGCAGCTGCAAACCTTAGCCTGTAACGCCATACGGAACCGGACGAGGCTGGCACTGGCCGATCGAATGGCCCCGCAGCACGTAGCAAAGCTGATCAAAGTCAGGCAAGTAAAACAAACATGAGTGCAAAGTCAACAACACATTAGGCTACAAGCCTCCTCCCTTCCCTTCCCTTCCCCACAGGCACTGGCCTGTCCACGGCACTGTGGGCAAACAGATACGCAGGGCAGTGGACAAACAACCAGTAGCACTTACACATACATGCCTCTGTGCCAGGCGGTCTTTGATCATGAGAATCTGCAGAGCGCACAAGCCGTCTGGAGTAGTTTGTCATGTGAACGGAGGCATATGATGCAGAGTCCCTTACAGGCATAGTTAACAAGGGAAATGGCCGATAGGCCTACAGCAACCAGGGCCTACGGGACTGATAATACAGCCCCGCCCTTGTCCAAGCACATGCTGGAGTCTCTCTGGAGATGGCCTTATGGACCCAACTGGTGGTCTCAGCCTACTAGTCTGAACAAGCATTGTCCATCATTGATACGATACAAAGGTAGGTCTACTGAAAGTGCCATCAGTTTTTCACCCAGTTCTTGTAAGTGAAGATATATCATTTGGTAACAGCTTTACTAAGCAGGCATAAAAACGTATCACAAACCTCAGTAATACCGTACATAAACAATTGTACATTGTTCCTTTATGTTGCCATGATACTAGTAACTAACATTATACACTGAAATAAAACAAAATACAACATATATTATATTGCTAACCTCCTTCATGGACATGCGTCCACGGAAGACGGCCGCGACTGTGAGGTAGCGGCCATGACGTGGATCACACGCAGCCATCATGTTCTTGGCGTCGAATATCTGCTGCGTCAGCTCGGGCACAGTCAGGGCACGATACTGCTGGCTGCCGCGTGACGTCAGTGGAGCAAAGCCTGGCATGAAGAAATGCAGACGTGGGAATGGAACCATGTTGACGGCCAGTTTACGCAGGTCAGCATTCAGCTGTCACATTCACCATCAATTCAATTCAATTCACCATCAAATCAATGTCACATTCAATAATAACATATCCACACTGACTCAAAAAAAACCAGACCTCACAGCATTTACTAATGATTTTTGGTAGAGACAGACTTCATTCAATTCTCAATATAACACAGTAAATTTTTTTAAAATTAAACTTATAACAAGCTGCACTTTTTCCATAACAAGTAGCAACTTGATGGTCTGTCTCAAAAAAACAGCCTCCCCCACGATATTTTGAGTTTTTGACAACTTGATCAAAAGCTCTTTAAATAAAATTTCACGGAAGTTTTCACAGGTGAAAAATATCTTACGCTTTCGGTGGTGGCTGCATAGAGGCCATTATGTGGCTGATTGGACAGAAAATCACAAAATTTACATACCCCGCCAGAATTCAATACCCCTGTAGGGAGTGACCCCATCATAATTTCACGAAGATGATTAGTACTTGCAAAACTAGAATGACTGATGTACCATATGCTGAAGAAAGTATGATGTCACGTTAAGCCATTTCGATACAATACACATAAGTACAAAAAGATTTACAATGCCAGTTTTGCCAGTACCACTGCAAACTTGCAGAGAAGTGGTAAATTCTTACCTGGCCCGGGAAGCGGAGGCATGTGGTGACACCAGACATGGTGGCAGAGACGAGGTGGTTGAGGTCACCGTAGGTCGGAGTGGTGAGTTTGAGTGTACGGAAACAGATGTCATACAGAGCCTCGTTGTCGATGCAGTAAGTTTCGTCCGTGTTCTCGACCAGCTGATGCACGGACAGTGTTGCATTGTACGGCTCAACAACCGTGTCTGACACCTGGACACCACAGCAACATCAGCAGCTTCTGTCACCTAATGTGTTCTGTGCCAAAACTAATAACACCCTTGCTCTTTTAGTAGTCTCAAAGCATATCTATATCTACCATCTTATTATCATAGTTTGTAACGTTGTGTTTTGCTTGTGAAATGTGTGATGCTGAAATAGTGTTATGAAATTATGTACTGGTAATTATTGTGAGATTTGTTGTGTTTGTCAGTTACACACAGAGATCATGTTGCTTTGTGTCTCGTATTGAAACGCTTAACATTAATAACGTGTTTTGTGTTTTTAGTAACTGTTTTGATATGTAAGCATAATTACTAATTATGTAGTTGATCAACTGATTCATGATGTATCTGGACACTATTTTGGTGGTCTTGTTAAAAGCAGCAGTTACAGTTTATGTTGTCTAGTCAATATCAGATGTGTGCATAGCCTTATTGGGGGACGGAGGGAGGCTGATCCAGTAAAAATTTGGGTAAATCCCCCTGATGACACAAATGAAGATGTGGAGGTATCCTTTTTGTAGGTGGTCCGAAATCTTCCCCATTTTTTACAATTTGGTGCAAAATAGTGAAGTATAAGAACTATTTAAGGAGCAGCATGAAGCCATCTTAGCATTAAATATGTGGGTCACTTTTGGTAAATTCTAAGGCAATGCGGGCTAGGTGTGTGGGCTGGCTCCTGTGCATGCATTTGAATATATTGTTTCATGTCATTGTTTTTATTGATGTTATTATTGAAACTACCATCAGTGAATTGAGGATATGTGTTTGTTATTTTTATGTACGTATTATTTGTGAAAAGCTTATAAACATTGTTCGAGAAAACGTATGCAACAAAGCAAAAAATGTAAAAAGTCACGGTTTTTGGATTTTGAAAAAATGTAAAAGTAATGACATTAAAGTTTTACAGACAACTCAATCAGTTATTGTCCTGTAATTAATGTTAGTGTTAAACTAGAAGGACACTCGGTAGAGCACATGTACCTCCGACAAAGTTGTTCCCATGGCTCACGTACCTCCGACAAAGTTGTTCCCATGGCTCACAAAGTTGTTCCCACAGCTCACGGTGAATAAAAACATTTTAAAACCACTCATCACTGCAGCGACGGGCACCCAGTAGCTATACATGGGATTTTCTGGGCGTAATAAAATTCTGCATTGCAGCACATACGATATCAGAGAAAGCGTTCCAGCATCCGGACTATAATCCGGATTGGGCTCAAAAGTTAATCAGTTCGTCCATGTCCCGACATCTGTCGACACGCAGCATTTCATCCAAATCTATGCACGCGTTTTTGGGTAATCTTGCTAACAGACAGAGACAAACGAACACGGGCAAACGCATTTACCTCCTTTGTCGGAGGTAATTACCAGGACACATTTTAATCAACTGTTTTATATAATGTATGTATATGTAATTGTTTGTTGTTTCAGAGCGCACAGTGTAAGCTAGCGATTTGATAGACTTCTGAGTGGAGAAGAGTAGACACTGACGGACGGTGACGGTCAAGTATGCAGACGGACTAGTATGTGTAGCAGCGTAGGCCTGCAGTTTTAGTTATTTGTATTCGCCTGCTCTACGTGTTCTGAAAAGTCAGTATAGTAATCATTCTGATTACTAACGTTTTCTACATTTTTTGACTTGTCATTTCAAGAAAATGTAAAAAATGCGTTTTTTTAATTTTGAGAAAACGTTAAATACGTATTCTCGAACACTGCTTATAAAGCATGGTGCAGTGAAGAAAAGTAGCTCAGCATAAAAGTGTAACTAATTACTTTATTGTCTCAAGGTTGCAGCTTGGACGTCGTCTTGATCAACAAAGTTAATCCATGTTGAGCCCAGTTAATACGGAGATGGGTGACCATCATTGTGGAGTAAGCTATGTTTATGTAATAAGCTACCAGCTTAACTCGGCCTGGTTTGTCTGTGGATAATCACCAAAAGCTGGCTGGAGGTGGACAGGCATGTGCACTATACACTGTATTTGCATTTATGGTCTTGTGAATCGTGGTGTATGGCCTGTGGCTTGTTGCTCAGAAAGATGTTTTCATTTTGTGCTCTCATGCTACTGATTTATCACAGTTGATGAAGTTACGTGCTTTATCAGAACTAAATTCTTTAATTATAATATACAAATATCGTCCAATGATGAGTATGACATCAACAATCAACATGTCTTGCAGATGAAATATTGAAACATGGCTTCAAATCACAGTCGATCATCGTAGTTCGTCATATGACAGTCCCATATTTTATATTGCTGATGTCTGAATAACATGCATAGCAACAAGAGACTGTTAGTGTTAGTCACTATAAAATAAGTTTTAAGATCGAAATCGTCAAACTATACGATACGATACGATAGTGGGTATTTAACGTGCAGTAAAAAGCTGACGGGTAGCCAGCTTAGTCTACCACACTACAAGAACATATTATATTTGCCACAGACAATACAGGTTTATTAATTACTGAGATACTTTCTATCATATTTACTTAACATAATTATATGATAGATATAAAAAAAACTCTGATTAAATACGGTGAGCTGCTTATATATCCGTCGATTTTTTATACTGATTTATGTACTATATATTTTACTTATTTATACAGCAAATTAAGTTTTTCAGTTTTATTTCATTTAGATGCAAGCTTTATATCTGTTTCCGATTTGCATGGCGACTAAACTGAGCAGAAAGCTTCAATTGACGTTAGCTTTGATAAAACCAGACGTTATGGCCAATCCTATAATAAAGGAGGTTGTCATTTTATAGATGTAATCGTAATATATACCATTAGCGACCGATCCAAAAATTGCCGGTTAAGGACTATGCACAGCGTGACCACTTTTCTGGAAAACCAGTCCTCAGATGGAACTTTCGTTCCCGTGAAACTTTCGTTCCGTGGAACTGCTGCCGTGGAGCGAAAAGTCGTAAGAACTTTCGTTCCATGGAATTTTCGCACCCGCAGAACTTTCGCTTCTCAGGAGCGAATGTCCCAAGAACTTTCGCTCCATGGAACTTCATTCCCTGGAACTTTCACTCCCATACTGAAAAAAATTGGGGAAAGCATTACAGCAATCTGTTCGTAGGCGTATTTTGGCAATGGTAGTAGGCCTAAGGGTGCGTGTTGAGACGTTCAGCTTGCAAATGACACAATACATAGTTGATGAAGTAGATCTACTGCGCTGTGTCAAACTGTAGTATGGACGTATGATGTCTGACTTCTCATTATATAGTCGCAATCACAGTGAACCGTTCAGCTTCATTAATACAGGTGTTAGCGTCCGTATGAAAGTCCAACCAACCACTTGCTGAAGCGTCTTGCCATATAGTCGCCCTACTGCGAATAATAGACCTACTTGCCTGTGTGTCTGTATTTGTGTGATTGTCTTCATCCAGCCTTTGGCTGCCAATTCACAATAAAATGTCATGTTGTAATCGTGCGTGCAGTCATTGTCAATCTTCACGTAAGAGTCACATATTGATGGCACTGTTGCCAGTGAAGAATTTCATATATGCATGTGACTTATTACACGCGAAGCTTAGGTCGATCATTAGTTACCAGTACTTAACACCTTTGCACCAGCACCGCGTTGCAGTCAGATCAGTTGCTAAAATTCAGCGAACGATGGTGATTAATGCACGTAGGCTACTGCGAGATGCATAGCTACAGCTTTAGATTGTTTTTTTTTGATGCTTGGAGCGAAAGTTCTTGGAATAGCCTATTCGTTCTGAAGGAACGAAAGTTCCACAAGAACAAAAGTTCGAGGGAGCGAAAGTTCTTGCTTGGAATGTTTAGTCCTGAGGAATGAAAGTTCCACAGGAGTTACAATTTCAAGGAGCGAATGTTCCACAGAACGAAAGTTCCATCTGTGGACTTTTTGCTCCCGGGAACGAAAAGTCCACAGATGG
>Ga0209339_1000710_pt1 | contig 12739 bp, 7 predicted proteins | sample OlaalgELextract3_FD_187376 | JGI IMG/M metagenome (GOLD analysis project Ga0209339, IMG submission 187376) | Olavius algarvensis symbiont microbial communities from Tuscany, Italy - Type A ELBA extract 3 (SPAdes) (version 2) | ecosystem: Host-associated > Annelida > Digestive system >... | reverse complement strand
GAGAATTGACCACCTGAGCCGACTTCCAGTTATGCCTCCATCGACTTTTGATGTCAACTGGTTGCAAATCTAGCCACAACGGCTTCCTGGATGTCAGTCGTAGCAATGGTGGATTGGTGGGCTAAGTTTATCAGGCTGGATTGGCCAACTGTCATGTTTGACGATTTTCTCCAAAAAGTGCGCTATATAAATACACTTACCTTTACCTGCAGTACAGCTGTTTTACACCTGTCACGTCTCAACCTACAACAGTACTTGAGTGGCCCTGTTTACTGACAGTTTTCAGATCTGAGCTCAAGATATTTTGTTTTATTTGGTTTAACTTTTTAGCTTCACTGCTGCAAGTGCAGCGTATAGTATACACTGTAGGTGATGTCTGTGTGGATGCCGTCAAACTTATTTCAAATTCTTACTCCTGCAGTTTTTTGTCTGATTGTCATGAAACTTGGTATACAATGATCTATGTGCCAATATGCAAAAAAAACTACGGAGAAGGAGAATATTTGCAAAAATTTTGATTTAAATTTTTTTGGTGAACTTTCGAAATTTTACATTTTGACTTAGTCTCTGCAGCAGCAGCGATGGAGCTATATAGGCCGACATGTTTTCTGTAGTAACCATCACAGACTGACTGACTCGCTGCTAGTGTCTCTGAACTTAACGACTTAATGATGCTGTGTAAGTCTGAATATTATTATAGCATTACAATCAACTTTCTTATGATTAGCACTTGTTTTTGCCTTTTATTCTTCTGCCTGAGCTTTGGGAGTGGCCAGTATAACCATACTAACTGCCCAACATGGAATGGGGGCCCTTTGACATACTTGTCAAAGTACGATTTTTGGGTACGTGCTGTCGATTTGGTGGCTGCACGTACTTGTTCGTGGGCTTGTCCCATAGAGTTCTTAAATGATCGCTTTCATTGTTTGTTATGTGTTGTTGCAGTCTTTTGACATCAAACTATGTAAATCGCTGTTTTTCTAATAAAATAATTGATATAACCTATTGCTTCGGATCTAGTGCAGCATTTCTAATAAACATTTGTTCATTCACGTTCAGGTATAGTATCTGAGAATTGCTTACTTCAAATTCGCGTCAGCGCTCACATGATGTTTCACCGTCTCTATGGAATGTATCCGTGTCACTTCTTGACATTTCTTCGCTCGGTCTATGGTCGAACGGAGAACTTGAAAATATTCAAGGATGTCATCTTGGTTAGTGGTTTAAGTTGCTGAAATAGAAATATGACTTTGTTAATTTGCAAAATTTACCTTTTTCATACCGGGTATTAGCATTAACTGTCTGACGTCTTTGTGGCAGTCTGTCATAGCATTGTATTTATGACAATTGTTACAGTATAAGGAACCAAGGGGGCCTTCGAGGGGAAATCGATATCGTCTAGACCAGCAACGTCGCTATGGCATGGTCTGGATTAACACTAAGACCAATAGCAGATACAGATCAGCATCAGTTTAGCATTAATCCAGACCATGCCGTCTTTGTGCCATAGCGATGTCACAGCTTCTGGCTGATATCAATTTCCTCTCGAGGGCCCCCTTGGTCCCTTATACCATAACAACAATATTATTACGTACAATAGACGAAGCAACTTATGTTTTTTAGCTTATTTTTTTTTCATTTGTTTGTCAGCGGAGTTACTCAGAAAGTCATGTCTGAATTTTCACAACATTTTTAAAGTAATTAGACCTTGGAGCAGGAAATGTTTGATTAGATGTTGGGACGATGTGGGGGTGATCGAGATTTGGACCGCAAAATTTTTTCTTATTTATTTAGTGTTGTGAGAGTGCCAAACATTATCTGCTGTAGGAATAACCGCTAGTATGGGCATGTATTGCAGTCGGGAAGCCTCTAGAGGATATCTTAGTGTGGGATAACGCTGACATCAGGCTGGGCAAAGCTTTGCATTCGTCGAGTGCTTTTGTATGTTTGTTGTAGCCGATGTTGTCACGTGTTCGTGTTCACCCACTGTTGGTGACGGCTACGAAGGAGAAAGAATTAATGAGAGATCGGTTGGCGTCTGGCTTTGTTTGCTCTGTGTAATCATCATCATGATTTCTTTCTAATTGTACAAACTCGTTAGTTTTCATCGCTGTAGAAAAAATCTCACTTTGCCGATCCTGTGATGCATTTTGCATTGATTTTAGAGCTGTCTGTTTGTAATTATTCAAGCACTGGTCTGAAATGGAGCCTAGTGGCAGAGTAAAATGTGATGTTGTTTGCTAAGCACTGGAAAGTAGAAAGGAACAAAATGAAGTAATAAAGTGAAAAATAAATTTGTGCTGTGTCTATAAGTTACAGAAATTGTTATATTTGTAAACTGAGTATGTCCTGAGTTTATTGTAAAGTCCATCCGTTGCCATTGTCCATTGCAGTAGTTCAGTTTTGTGTGGCTTTACTGTGTTTGAGGTGGAAGGACAAAGGGGTGTATGACGTGTTGGTGGAGTGTGCGGAACTGTCGTTGGACATGTCTGAGAGCAGTGGAGGCAACAATGCTTCTGACACGTCACCACAGCTCTCACATGGTTACTGTCGTCATCGTTTTTACCTGTAACTAATTTAAGGCTGATATTACTTTTGCAGCACATTGCCATAACGTCAGTGTGCTCCTAAGTAATATCAGCCTTTTTGATTTTTGCTGTTTTAGTTCTGCGAGTTAATGACTGTCGTCCTTACACACCTTTTTAAACTGTTAAGTTTTTTTTTCATTAATATTTGCTGTTTTGTACTCGTTTATCGTTACCTTATCACTCCTAAGATACTGCGATAGCACTTTTGAAAACTTCATGAGGTTCAATATATGGTCTAGTACACCAAATTTTGTCAAAATCCAATAATATTTTCACTGAGATATGATGATTTAACGATTTTCAAAATGGACATGAGTTATGGCCAAAAAAGCGATTTTCAAGATGGCAGTCGCCGCCATCTTGAATTTCAAAAATTTCAATTTTTGGTCACGTGACTGCAATCGGGTTCACCATTAGTGTACCGAATTTCATCGAAATCAGACAATTTCTCACTGAGATATGGCGATTTAACGATTTTCAAAATGGCGGCCCTCCGCCATCTTGGATTTTAAAAAATTGCAGTTTTTGTCATGTAGCCCTTGTCGACATGCCGTTCTGCTTCCTCGCACAAAATTTAGCTGAAATCGGACAATCGGTCGATGAGTTAAGGCCGCCATCTTGAATTCTAAAAATTTTAATTTTTGGTCACGTGACTGTCGTCTTGTGCAATATCTGATGTAGTCCACCAAATTTCATCAAAATCGGACGATTTTTGACTGAGTTACGGTGATTTAACGACGTTCAAATGGCGGCCGTCTGCCATCTTGGATTTTTTTAAATTTGCAGTTTTTGTCATGTAGCCCTTGTCGATATGCCCTTCTGCTTCCTCATACAAAATTTCGTTGAAATCGGACAATCGGTCGATGAGTTATGGCCAAAAAACGAGTTTCAAGATGGCGGCCGCCGCCATCTTGAATTTTAAAAATTTCGATTTTTGGTCACGTGACTGTCATCGGGTTCAATATCTGCATTATTGTACCAAATTTTTCCACTGAGATATGGTGATTTAGCGATCTTCAAAATGGCGGCCGCCATCTTGGATTTGTTATGACGTCACAATACTGCATCGCCGGACACATTTTTGTTGTCCAAATATTGTCCTGAAATTTCTTGTTGATCGGTGTTGTAGTTTCATAGATACTTGCAATATCATAAGTCAGGCTATTGGCTGTACATAACGGACCATGGCAATTCTGGTTTTGCACATGCGCTGTATCACGTGACCCTTAGTTCGGGGGTCCAAAATAACCACTCGTATGAAATTTTTTGACCCCTATTTGCCTATTCACTATGCCACTTTTATGCGTCTACGATGATGATTAAGCGGTGTTCTAAGGGGAGCATCCCCATTGTTAAGCGATTTTAGGCGAAAATTTTCCAAGTCCCGTCAAAAATGGTCCCCAGAATGGCACTAATTTGGGGAAATGGGGGTCTAAATGTTAGATTTTATGATCGCGACCCCGAAAAGGCACATCCTTGCGCGGAACCACGTGTTTTGGCATACTTTTAGCGTCAAAATCGATCTGTTAGCCTTATCTGTATTGAGTTGCAAGAACCCCCCCAAAAAAACGGAAAAACGGGAAAAAAACTAACGCGTTTTGGTGCGCAAAGTCACGCATGCGCGGAAACGAAACCCCTGGGCAGATAGTGACGAACTTTTGCACAGGTGTAGGGGTCCACGACGTAATCACCTCTGCCAACTTTTATGACTGTCGCTTATGGGGTTTGAGTGCGGTGGGGGGTCGAATTTTCGGTTTCTCCGTTGACTTGCATTGTCGCCCTTACAACACTCTCGCACTACTGTGCGTGATAAACTTAAAGTATTAACTGTATTTGATTAAACTACAAACTGCTTGTTTTATGTTTAAGGTTTTCAATCAGCAACTATTAAGTTACTTTATTGATCTCCTTAAACCAAATTGTGCCATACATAATTATAATACTAGACAGGCTTCTGACTTTCATATATTTTTTCTCTCATACTAAAAGTAGACAGTTAAGTATTGTTATCTATGGAGCCAAAAGTTGGAACAAGTTGGATGATGATTTGAAACGATGTAGAACCCTACAAAATAAGTACAAATATAAACAACTTTGGTTAATAAATAGATAATTGTGTTCATAATTTGTAGTTGTTTTTTGTTATGTGTATTCTTGTATGATTACAAATGTAAACATATACATTGTAATTTTTTGGTTGTTTTAATATTGTGTTGACTGCCGGACATCTGAGTGGCCCTAACTTTTATAACCCTTTGGGCTTCCATGGGGTCACTTTTGCAATCTCTGTTTGCATTTCATACTATTCTTTGTTTTGTCATGCTATATCTATTCTATTCATTTAATTTGTCTGTTGCTTGTTGGTCTGTTCTGCTTGTTTTCTAGTTTTTGCATAAATAAACTTCTGTTCTGTTCTGTTTCGAAATGACGTCATTTTTTCGTCATCACATGTCTTAGTGTCCAATAATTGTAAAAACCAATAACTGTCTGATTTCGTACTATTATCGTTTTACTGGCATTGTTTTAAAGCTTACAATTGTCTTAAGTTACAAACTGCGCATGCTGACGCTGTAGCAGGTCTCCACTGCCTGGTTTACGCACAATGGCTGAGGCAGTGCAGTCAACTCGACTGCAGACTTTCTTAACAGTGCTCAACTTCCACCCTTTGTCAGGGTAACTGGAAATGATGGCTTTCGCACAAAGCGTCTGCATGCACAGTTTGTCCGAAAACCCAGTACACTGCATTTCCATTTTCTGGGTGAATACTAAAAACTTGACAGGGTGAAAATGATTGGTACTCGTGGAAAAATTAAGGCCATTTGATGAAATATTAAGATAAATCTACAAAAATTTGTAGGTTTATGTGGATATGAATTTCCAACAAACTTGTAAGATTTCACTCACAGAGACTTCACCGAAGTGAAAATATTCCAAAAAGTTTTAGGGGGGACTACTTTTTTTGAAACACCCGAACTTGAAAAACACGACCTTGACTTTGTGAGTATGTTAATCTCAAGCAGTAACTGAAGTCGAGCGGTCAAATGTCAGTCGTGAGATCCCAGCAGGCTTCAGATTGCAGGAATGGCCACATGTCACGTCAAGTGTCAGGGCCACAGATCACGTTTTATGACCTTTGTGCAGCAGAGAGAGAAGGTTTAATTCAGCTGTGAGTACAAAGATACATATTTACAACTGTTGGCAGGGTATGCAGAAAATGGTGAAATGTACAACTTCGTGGGACAGAATGGCGTTTTTGAAGTGCGACAGACAACTGATAAGCTACATGGTAAAGTGAACAGACAAGTCGTACTACAAGACCCAGTTTATTGGTGCAGCTCACGAGGCCCAACTGTCAATCTTGGTGGTGATTCTAAGTGGTAATTAAATCTGTATATTCTGCATTGGAGTTAAATGTGTTGCTTGCATAAGCTCCGATATAGCGATGCACGTTGTAGCTAATGTTCGGTTAGTTGATCGTAGCTGCTCGGTTGGTGTTGGGCCTTCAGCAACGCAACCATGTCACTGAAGCACTTGGATCAACCTGCATTGGTGGCCAGTCCCATAGCATGTCTAGTTTAAACTTTGCATCCTGGTATACAAGTTGCTCAACGGTATTGGATAGTCGTACATCAGTGACATGCTACAGCCAGTAGAGATGCTTTATCTCAGTCACTCTCCACTGTTGCATAACTGACATCGAGTGTTCCCCGGAGATACTTATATCCTGAAACTGTGCAAGACAGCGTCAACATTCCAATGCCAAGTGTGGGGTTTTTAACCATAGCGAGTTCAAAGAAAGTCACTTTGGGCTATTGCTATTGTTATTTAAGGTTTGGAAGCATCACGTGATGATGAGTCAGTGAGATGTCAGTCAATGATGTCATCTCTGCATGGTTCGAGCTGACACAGTCAGACCACTGAATATGCAAAAATTTGGTGAAGCCAAGTGTAAGGTTTTATCGGGGGAGGCAAATGCTGTGATGAAGCGGATACTGTCCTGCACTAAGTACTCAGATTAGTGCAGGCACCAGTGCGTCTTTCGCGGGTAGCCGCAGAAAACAGTAACCCCAGATTTACAAACTGGTATAGCCTCTCTGACAGAAGACCAATCTGACGCCTCCATGTGGCACCTCCCAGGCATCTACAGTCGGGGTTTGTGCTTGCATATACCTGACTGTAGGCTAAGTTCAGATGGTCGCAACAGAGGGCTTCCTGCCCAGCCATAATGGCAAAGGGCGATGCGTCTGCCGTGCATCGCAACCCGTGTCGGGGGTTGACGGGATCCGTGTGTTTGAGAACAGGTGATCTGTGGTGTCAGAACCTGGGCAATATACCACTCTGGCTCCCTGATATCCCCTAGACGGCAGGTTAGGGTTGACTCACCCTAATCAATCGGCTAGCCACGTGAGCAAGAACAGGGAGCTCTGACTACCTTTCTTGCCACGGCTTGTGAATCAATCGGAGGTGGGAACCAGTCTTGGCCAGGGTGATGGACGTCTGGGGCGTGGGTGGTGGGTTCTCTTTACGTGAGGATTTGCCGCGCATACCCAGGATGTGCTTGAACCCTTGGCTGAGTGGTTTTACGCAACCAAGTATATCTGCTCAACATCCCTAGCATTTCGGGATCCAAGGAGACGAATTGTAGTAGTATTCTCTAATTAGTATACATACTTTGTGTGTCCTTAGTAATTACACCACTTAGATTGCTGGATAATCGGAATTAGCAAGAAGGGCACCAGAGGGGAACCTCATTGAAGGAACCCTCTTGGTGTGCCTTCATAGAATTGAAGCTATTAGTCTCTAGCAAAAGCAAGACCGCCAGTGGGTCCATAGGCCATCCCTGGAAAGAGTTCTCCTAGTTAAACTAGGGACCAGTCCCTAGTTTAACTAGGAGAACTCTTTCCAGGGATGGCCTATGGACCCACTGGCGGTCTTGGCCTACGGGGCTGAACAAGCCCTGCCCCTCACTGGAAGTGGAACTGGAAGGTTTTATCGGATGACTTAGTGCCAGCCGATATTGTTAGGATCTGTGTAAGGCTAACTAATGGCCATGAGTTTGTCAATATTACATGTACTGTAGTTGAAAAACTAAATTACAGTCTCATCTTGGGATCCGATCTAGTTGACAAGTTGAACATAAAACTTGTGGATGAGGGGTTTGGTCTGAAAAATGTTATGAGTGTTTGCATGATGAGAATGATGATGATGCTGATGATGATGAGGATGAGGATGGTGATGTCACTACTGATAACGGTGACAGTATTAATAATGAAAACGAGGCTGTTGTGAATGAGAATATGTCTGATCCACAAAAAGCATCTGCAGAGACATTGCAGCGGGAGCAAAGGTTAGACAGGTCATTAGCTCAATGTTGGTCTTTGGCTGAACGTCAAAAAGCTGGGTATTATGTGCGGGACAGTATTTTGTGCCGTAATTATAAATACTTATGCCAGAACTATGAGCAGTTGGTCTTACCAGCAGGTCGTAGACCTGAGGTCATAAAGTTGGCTCATGAAGTCTATTGAGGACACCTTGGGGCCAAGAAAACAAAAGAGAGAATCAAATTGTCGTTTACAACCATCCTAGTGTCACTTGTGACACAGTCACAACAGGTCAAGAACAAACTAACATAAATCACTGTGCAGTGATGATTTATGATGAAGATAGTGGCTTTGGGTAAGTAGATGTCATAGACACTGACCAGTGTCAACAACCAGAGTTATTACCAAGTCAGAGGATCAACTTGAATGCTCTTTCATATTTATCGACAGAACAGAGGATCAAACTTTTGGCTCTGTTAGACAAATATTCAGAATGCTTTTCTGAAAAACCCGGACTATTCACTATTATACAGCATGAGATTAATGTCTCTGCTGATTGTAAACCAAAGAGGTTAAGAGTTAATCATGTATTAGAAAATTTGAAGCTGTTGATGGATACTCGTATTCAAGAACTACTCAGAGGGAGAGATGGGAAGTCCCAAGTGTTTGTGCTTTGATGGGCCAGAATGGCGGGGATAAAGCTGGGATCCCTGTAAGTGAGTAGGGTCCCTTACATACATTGCACAGTCCAGCACATTAGCTACTTTTATCTCTGCAGCATAAAATGTAATTTTTTGGCTCGGCTATAAGAACGTTGTGGCTGATTGCCTATCCAGACTGGATTCTGTCACAGAATAATGCTGCTTGCCTGGGACTCCTTTGTATGTAAATAGATTGTTGTAAATAGATTATTACTGTATAACTTTTGTATCAATGTTCCTTTGTATTAATATTCCTTTCAAGAGACTTGCTTTATTAGGCCTATATTATTTTGCCACCTAATGTGATGGCCTGCATTTCAAAAATACCACAGATTGCACAGCACTTGGTGCACCACATAACTGGCTACCATTGTGGACCATTTCACTAGCTCTGGAGCCTGCACACTGCGTTTTGTATTTTAAGACAAAAATGCCTGGAAAGATAAAATGATGAGTAGGTTGTCATACAATGTCAGTCTGTATGGACTTGTTTTTTCTCTTTGTAAGTGGTTTTTTCAGTCTCATGACATAATATTCTTTGGGATTCTGGGGCTTTGCCCCGAGACCCCCACTGTGGCTCTGCCGCTGGACCCTGCTGGAGGACTTCCGTTCCCCAGGCCCTCTGCCAGTGCCCCTCCCAAACCAAAATCCTGGATCCACCCCTGCATGCCCATCGTATAATTTGCAAGGTAAAGTAGCGACACTGATTAGGTGAGGCGGACTTTTGTTGTGTTTGTAGTTTCATATTCTTCACGATATTCATTGCAAAAAAAATACAACTATATATTTGAATTTGTCAAAGTTATGTCCAAAGTACTGTTGGTCCCTTTTTTCCTGGATGTGGTGTAGTATGATATAATTTGGTGCAACTGCCAAGATATTAGACTGATAAGGCATGTAAAGTTATCATCCACCAGGTTTCTTATTCTTCACTAGTGACAGTGAACACTGAAACATGTAGCAGTATGAAGTATGCAGCAGCTTCGCTTGTGATGATGTAGTTTGCACATTGGGCTCTTTGACTGCAGACCTTTTCGTTGTGCTCTGTTGATTTTTGTTGTCATATGATTTTTGTTTGATGTGATTGTTACACGTCATAGGAAAGAATTGTCAGTGACGGTAGACATGTACATACAGTCAGTAAATGGCACTAGTGGAACATTCCTAGCTGTGCTTGTTGGCCCTGGCGGATGTCAAGTGTCCAAATATCATGGAATATTTTTTACCATATTTCCAACAAACAGCAGCTTTGTTGTGTCAGCTGATATTGGTAAGTCTGCTGCTAAGCAACTGTTTAGCCTTCTTTTGCTGTCCAGTATCTTGTTGCTAGTAACATTTGATCTTTGATTTGTAATACTGGTACTTAAGAAATCTTCGCTGCTTTAGTGATCAGAGCCGTGATACAGTTCCTTGGCTTGTGGCTGGTTAACAAGTAACCCACTCCAACAATCTTTTGACCCAGTATAAGTCATCAAAAATGAGGGTAGTGGCCATATTTTTATGTCTCAGCAGGCTATGTGCACCAGAGGCTATTATGTTTTCACCGTGTCCACTCCCGTTGTTCCGTGCCAACATCGGCATTTTTGTTTCACTTTGCACGATTACTGAATCGAATTTGATGAAATTTGATGGCAGTGATTACCACTAGCCCTGATTACATTTTGGCCAAAACTGGACCAGGGACGAGGGAGAAGCATACAGCAAAAAATGTTAATCGACATCAAACTGATGCTGCCATGCAGCAAATGAGGAGACATTGTATGACCATGGTTTTAAGCTCTCTAGTTTGTGTATTCTTGAGTAGCCTGTAAACCGTGCATTCAAGCGAGATATCCTTCACTAACATCAGCTTCAGTCTTGACTGGCAGCCGTGTGTCATTGTGCATTCAAGCGAGATATCCTTCACTAACATCAGCTTCAGTCTTGACTGGCAGCCGTGTGTCATTGTATTAAACATAAAATTTACACACTATTGTAGAAACTGGAGATCGATGAGACCTTGTGTTGTGAAGGACTCTCAGTCTGAGAATCCTCCTCTTTAAATGGTTCATGCTTACTATATCAGTGCTATCACCAGCACTTCAGATTCAGTTGTGATTGCTAACATTGCGTGCGTGATGTGTTTGTGTTGTTGCTGTTGGTCTTGTTACAAAAGGTTCACAGTGTTTGAATTTGCAGCGAGACGCAATGTTCTGATAAACGGCACACTAAAAGACACACTGGAGTTAGACAGCTGGTTTTCAACAGGACTCGTTGTTCTGGCAAGTGCTGTTTTGTACTCATAATGATGCTTGTCTCAACGCAGTCAAAGTTAGTGATTCGTGATATCATTTACTGCACTCTTTAAGCAGCAAGTTTCATTCAGGCTGTTGTGAATTAAGTAAATGACTCTTCCGTTGTTTTAAACTATTTTATTGTGCAGTGATTTAACTGTAGTGCTTTTTGGTGCGACGTACTGTAGGCTATAGTGTACTTTTTCCAGTCTTGAATTTCGACTGTCAAACATTGTGTCTTGTCAAGTGTAAAGTGAACTTAAGGCTTTTTCTGTGCTATGGTGGTTGGTCTGGTGCAGAGCTGTTGTTTACTTGAAAACGTTCATTAGGTTGGTAGTTTAAATACTAAAATATTGTTCTTCAACGCAACCTGGAATTTATACCTAAATTTTTTTTGGTCACGTGCTCAACATCAACATCACCTGACCACAAGCCTGATGATGCTCGCCGTTGGCGAGCGACGTCGCAACTAATTTAGGTACAAATTCCAGGTTGTGTCGAAGAATATTATTTTAGTAGAGCTGTTGTTTATTTTGTGTGAATATGGTACTTTGCATACTAATATGGTTCTGTCAATCATATTGGACACAATAAAAATCTGACTGCCACATTCTGACTGTGCAATAACACTGTGGGCCAGAGGAACAACAAAGAAGCAGACATCGTAAGCGCATGTGGGCTTGGCTTAAAGCAGTTGATCTGACAGACTTCAAGCTGTTGAACGGAGTGTATTTTCTGTATTCATATTTGTTCACAAAAATAACAATCTTAAACTGTCATCGACAATATTCATTTTTTTAAACATTTAACTTTTAACCATGCAGCAGCATACAGTGTGGTGGGTATGTGAACAAGGCAAATAGGCACTATGTAAACAACATAAGTAGCACTTGGTTTGCGATTATGATAGCATTAACCAATGCATATCACTTTGTGGTACTGACAGTCTGCCGGGTAATCACGAATCTATCACTATCCTCACGATAATTACATAGTAATAATTGTGTCGCTAAATATGCTATGCATTTATTTACTGGTCTTTGTCAGCCTCAGCTTGCTAGAGGGCGACATAGCAATAGGCGTCATTTCTGTGCGTCTGTCCGTTCGTCTGTCACACGCTGGTATTGAGTCAAAACTAATGAACATAGGATCATGCAGTTTTTACTGATGGGTAGCCCATGGAGGGACTCTGGTTTTTTAGACCCAATTTCGCGCCGTAGGTTGTAGGCTTCAAACGAGATTGGGTTGGCAAAAAACGCTGATTTTTACCGTGCGACGCGTGTGCATAGCGCGGACTATGCTGTGGCAGGATATCCGTCTGTTCATCCGTCACACGCCAGTATTCCATATAAACGGTTACACATTTCCTCGAACTTTTTTCACCATTGGGTAGCCCCACCATTCTAGTTTTTCCACACCAAACGGGATGGCAATATTCCGATGGGGACCCCCTTAACGCGAGCGTCGAATGCAAGGGGGTATGACAAAAATCACGATTTTCGACCAGTATCTCACTTTATCTCACAAATGATGCAAGATAGAGCCATAGTTACCATGGAAGGCGAATAGGAAACCAGACCCAAGCTTTTGAATGGTACCAGTTTGAATGACCTTAAGTGACCTTTAACCCAGATTTCAAGGTCATGAAATTACTCAACGTCAAATAACTCAAAAACGGTACAAGATAGAGCTATTTGAAAACGTTCATTAGGTTGATGAAGATAGAGCTATATTTACAATAAATGTAAAAAACTGCAGTTTATACACAAGTTAACGGCGAGTGACACATCTAAAACTGCAAAAATCACAAAAAGGTGATATTACCCACCAGCACATCGCCTAAATGTCAATGTGCT
>Ga0209339_1000709_pt1 | contig 12750 bp, 6 predicted proteins | sample OlaalgELextract3_FD_187376 | JGI IMG/M metagenome (GOLD analysis project Ga0209339, IMG submission 187376) | Olavius algarvensis symbiont microbial communities from Tuscany, Italy - Type A ELBA extract 3 (SPAdes) (version 2) | ecosystem: Host-associated > Annelida > Digestive system >... | reverse complement strand
TTCAAACTTTGAAGGGCTCGTGACCTTGACCTTCGATCCGGCCATACGGCATATCGTCCTGCAGCAGTCATCGACCTCTACCTATATACCAACTTTCATTCAAATTGAAGAAACTTTTTGTGGACGAACGGACGTACGGACGGACGGACATTTTTCCCCTCTATATTATTAGGTCGACTTTCGGAAGTCGACCTAATAATGTTGATTCTTTCAGAAATTATCAAATAGGCCTATAGTTTTATAAGAACTAACCAGTGGACTAGATAACCGAACGTTACATGCCGCCCGTCCGTTTACACTTTAGTAATAATATACAGAACGCAACAATCCAACATATCGCGTCATTTTAGCAGAAGTTTCGACCTTTTATTAAACTAGACGTACAAAACCACGAAAATTAACAACACACGGTCACCCGACATATTTCAATCGATAAACAAAGTTTTCGCTGTTTCAATATGTACGAATGAGTTTCTACATACTATACCGCGTTATTATATTATGGCAATAACAAATTGTTGCTACAAACACCCGACAGGGTGACTGGTTGGCATGTTCAACGTCACTTTACGATATGGTACAATATGCAGATACTTGACGTGCACTTAAAGCTTTTTATGAGTAGCCAGCTTAGCCTAATACACGATTTCAAAAACTAAAAATTAGTACAACAAATGAACTAAAACAGACAAGTTGAATTGTACTAGTAGAGTGAACACGACGACAGAGTTCAAATCAATAAACAATAGTCTGACTTGATCATTTTGGCGTAACTGGCGCTATGGTGAATGCATGCTTTGCTATTTCCTGCGCTAGTGCTGACATCTGGTGAATGCATTTGAAATGTGCAGATTTCACCGTATTTATTTGGCTTCCTTGTTGGTTGTTTGAGTGATTATTGTGAGTGACAGTGTCTAGTTTTAATTTCTTGCTACAGTTGAACGCTGAGCTGCTCGTCTGGAACACTTTGCCATCCAGCGTCAATGCGTCTGAGACACTCGGCACCTTCAAGCGTCGTCTGAAAACGCATCTTTTTGCCCTTAATTTTTCCAAACTGTGCACACCGGATTTTGTTTTGTATTTTGACTTTGAAAAGTGTTCTTGAAGTAATCTTTAGGTACTTAATGACACTGTAATAATACTCGTTTAATAATAATATAATAATAATAATGCAATATCCGAAAAAGTTTGTGTTGTGCCGGTTGCAATCCACACATCAGAGGCATGTCTTTTACTTTTATTTCTACGAGATTCTCGTAGATTCTACGCTAGCAACTCGTAGAATTGGCGAGCAAAAATTTTCATGTCTACAGTTTGCTATTTGCCCACAACGTGCCGTCGGAGGGGAGAGTTTTTGTACAAATTCAGTATTGATAATAATGCTATTGTAGTATTATTTCATTTTATTCTCGCAGAAATAAAAGTAAAAGACATGCCTCATGTTTATAAACATTACCGTTGACAGGGTGACATGGCAATGAAGCTTCTGCGGGATATTGCGAGAAAGTCGTCTTTTACTTTACGACAGATTTCTCGTGACATCTCACATAGCAAAAAAGTTAATAGTAAAAGACATGCCTCAGCTCACACCACTCAACTGTCACTTTTCCAAAAGCAGCTAGATCAGCTACTCGACTGAAAGGGTCGATACTGATGCCTACGCCGTATTGTAACCTTGAACTTTGACCTGACCGTTTCATGTCATTGATTGGCAGCGAATTCGGTTCATTTGTTTTCAAATTGTCTCATTCGCGAGCTTGGTAACAGGCAAACGAACAAACGAACGTCCAGGTAGAAACCATTACGCCTCCGGCCAGTCTACACTGGTGGAAGCATAAAAAGCAGACCACCCCTCTAAATCCATAATTACCGGCGTTTACCAATTTAAATAATGCTCAGCAACATCCACACTTCACAACTAACAAAAACACAAACATAATAAACATTAAAACTCAAACTTCTGGTTTCTGATTCGTAAAAAACCGTGTGAAACCAGAACCGGTTTCAGCTGTTTCGTAAATCAAATACGCCCGATATCTCATTATGACTATCCACAATTTCAGTTCGCCATGATCCACTGTGCCATAATAATATACTGTAAAAATTGTAGTAGTGTCTACTAAAGCCAAGATACACAATCAAAGCAGATCGTCTTGAACAGCAAAACTTGGATCAGTTCAAAACATTATATACAACACAGAACGGCTAATATTCATATCAAGGTCAGCTAAAATCTGATTGTAAATAATGATAATATTTAAACAAATATAATTACAAGTACTAATAAAATATTAAGTACATGGTAAGAAAAAAATTAAAATTTTAAAACAGGCAATAACAACTGAGATTAGCAGTGATGATAAATGATTCTAGAGCTGTTAACAGTTTACTTACTTAATTAATTTATACCGATTTAATCGATCAAAAACATAATTAATTCATCAACTTTGATTCTGCCAAAAATTGAAAACGTTTAGCTGAATAGTTTGCTCAAAAATGAACAAAGGCTTCAAACGCGAGCCATGGGTTGAAGCCTGTAAGGCCTTGTGCAGCTGAGGTGATGGTATATCTGCATGCTGCACCACGGTTCAGTTGACCATTAGCGTGGGCAACGGACAGCCCCATACTGTGCTGCTCCACTTCTTCTGAGGCTGTAATCACTGCTGGTCATATTGAGGGTTGAGATCACAAAGGTACTATGTCCACGTTTTGACAAAATTGAGATTTTGATACTGGGTGATAGCCAGAGCATTTTCCCTTCTCTGGACAAAATTTGAAATTGTAATTCGTTGCAGAAACGAAGAAAAATGACTATTGAAGCAGTTCATCAAACTTGAGTGAATGCGCAAAGGCGTTATGTCCAGTCTACTTAGTGCATGAAGGTTTTAAGTCTGGCCACTGAGATAAGCTATTTCGTGCATTCTGAAACATACGTCCTGGAGAATTTTTACCAAAAAACGATATGGCAAAAGCTTGTTTTGCTATACCTCACTCACAGTGGTACAGCAACTGTCGTGCTGTCCATACTGACAGCATCGCCCATGACCATCTATCTTTTCAGCTTTACTAATTCAGACACCTGTACTTCCCACTGTGAACATTTTCCATATAATCACATCTTCAGGACACAGTTAAACACAGGGGCGGATCCAGCATTTTGGTTTGGGAGGGGCACTGGCAGGGGGTCTGGAGGATGGAAGTCCCTCAGCGGGGTCCAGAGGAAGAGCCACAGTGGGGTCTGGGGTGAAGCCATCAGAAGCCCGAACAATGTTACATCGTGAGGCTAAAAAACCACTTACAGAGAGAGAAAAGACCGGAAGTCCGTACAGACTGACACTGTATGATAATATCATAATTATCATCATCTCATCCACTCATCGTTTTATGTTTCCAGCCATTTTTGTCTTAAAATACAAAACTCAGTCTGCGGATCCAGAGCCAGCAAAATGGTCCACAATGGCAGCCGGGCCTAATAAAGCGAGTCTCTTGAAAGGAACATTACCGCAATGTCCGTAAACTTGTAACACAGTACACGACGATGTAGTATCATGTTCGTAGAAACATTACTTGGGGCTTTTGGGGGGGAGGGCACCCGGCACATGCCCCCTGTGTCCCCTGGCTCCGCCCCTAGTTAAACACCACAAAACAACAACGTCACATACCGTTGAGTTACCTATTCACGAGACAGGAAACGCTGGAAACATTACACAGAAATACAAATGGCTAAAAACTAGCTGAAAAATTACTTGAAAACGTTCATTAGATTGGTAATTCAAATACTAAAACAATATTATATAACACAACCTGAAATTGTACCTGGTCAGGTGCCAAAATTTTGGAAAGAGAAGGACATCGGAAAACCAGGCAGGTCCAGGAGTCGATCTGGATCTGGAAAGAACCCAACTGCATGAACAAAGATGGAGGGGCGTACAGCTTACCGACAGCATATGACCGTCTTTTGGTCACATGCTCAACATCACGTGACCACAAGCCCGATGAAGCTCGCCGTTGGCGAGCGAAACGTCGCAACTAATTTAGGTACACTGGTACAATTTCAGGTTGTGTTATAGAATATTGTTTTAGTAGCTGAAAAATTAACAAATTAAAACTTTTTTAATCACATTTTTCAGGATAACCGACACATATAACTAATTATGAAAATTCTGAGTCCTATAATACTAAACTTAACTACAGGTAATCAAAAAATTTGGTGAACAACGGATCACTTAACATACGGCAAACTACAATAAATTAATAAAAAAATTAATCAAAATGTTTGAATCATAAAAAATTACCAGAACTAACCGATTTATTTAACTGTTAAATTCCCAGCCCGATGAATTTTAGTAAACAACAAATTTGGTCAACTGTGCATCACTAACAAATGGCAACGATTGTTGCTTACGATTCAGCAATCGACAGACAGTCGATGCCTAAAAACAGTTAAGGCACTTGCTATAGTCACAGGTACTGTCCATTGTGGAACCACGGCAGAAACAAATTTCTACTGGTGATGTTCTAAAGTTTCAGTTTCGTTTGGTTGAAGTTACTCAAAGTCGTTGTTGAACGGAACGAGCTAGCTAAAGACCACCACCAGTGGCTCTGGCGGTGACGAGCCTGAACACGTGAATGAAGCTGCTGTGATGGAATTGTCTGTCTGCCCACCTCCACCACTCCTCGACGATGAAACACCGGCCTCACCGAGGCAACGATATTGTCAAGATTCGGCAAGTCCGAGTCGGCAACGCTATCGAGGTGTTGGTGCTTGCTGGTACAGGTGATGTGTGCTAATGTCGACCCCGCAAGGCGGCCTCAACTCGTGACCCTACAACAAACATCATCATCGTACAATACTGCTCTTCGTTCTGAAAAATATTCAAAGTTAAAAACAATCAGGAAAGAAGAAGATTTTGCATAGACAGCTAACGTCTGCTGTGAGGGAGCTCATTCAATTTGTGGCGCTTTGAGCTGGCGAGGGTTGACCCCAATTAAGTTAGCATACAACCTACGTCGGCCGGACGGCCGGCTCCGTTAACAGCTAGCGCCTTACATACATACGTACAAATAGATTTCTAACGCACCCTACATGTCAATTCTCAAGCGAATGTGCAGCGCTGCGATGGGGCCAAAAACAGTTACGAGTAGCAAGATTGAAACAGTTCAGTTTTAAGCCGGTTCTTAAATGTCAAAAACGTATCAGCTGAACGGGTGTAAACACCACGAGAGTCCAGACTGTAGAAGCAGCTCCACAAAACGCTCTCGCTGCAAATGATATAGTGGCTGGTTGTTGCTGTAGGAAATAAGACGAAATTGAACGTAGAATTTCGTGAATTTCACACTGTAGGTATGCCAGCAGTCCAGACAGCCGTGCCTTATACGTGACAGTTGCCAGTTTGAAAACAATCCGTTGTCTTACTGGCAGCCAATGAAGTTGATGGCGCATGTCCATAGCACTAGCAGTCCATGGTGCCTATAGTGCCTTTAACCCACTATAGGCCAGTATGCCAGCAGTCCTGGTCACAGGACCCACTGTTACGCAGGGCTCACCATTTCTTCCCTAGCAGTGGCTGGAGTCACAGCCAGTACTCACTCTTGCCTACCCACGGAGGGATGGCTCAGATTGAGTCGACCTATGTGCCTGGTTCCCTGCCGAGGTGTTTATTCGTCCGAATCGGTCACCCATCCAGGCACTAACCGGGCCTGGCGTAGAGTTGTGTGTTGATTGAAAACAATCTCAAAATTCTTACCAACCCAAATCACGTCTTAGCCCACCTCCTCTCCAAAAAAGCTAGCATGCACTACAAACTAAGACCCAGGCAGCATGATCGGCAGTTAATTCCCAAAACTACTAAACTGCATAGCTGTAACTTCATCGTCCGTATGCTCTACAAACATTCATATTGACTGTTCATTTTTTCTTATTCTATCTTATCTGCTATTGTATAAGTTGCGTTTTGTCAGCTCTATAATAAACGAACATGATGATAATGATGATGATCAGAATGTTCAATGTACAGAATAAAATTCTCAACTTATCCGGACTTTCCACAACTATGTCGGGAGATACAGTGTAACACTAAATGAATAAATGAGACAACTACGTTTTTAGGTAACTTTTAGTCAGCTCCTCCTGTCCACACCAACTCTCTGCCACTGCTATTTTTATTTATTAAATCTCCGCCATAATAATAATAATACACAGCTTTTAACGTGCCAAATGTCACCAGATATAGTTAAAATAGGAGTTGAATCGCAGGCACGGGTGGTCGCAGGCTATGTCTAGTAAGACTGGTTGAAGAAGAAGGTTTTCAGATGATGCTTGAAAGCAGGTAGTTGCACCGAAGCGTGAGGTTGGATGGTAGACTGTGCCATACTGTTGTAGAAGAATGAATGAAGGCTCGACGTGCGACGGAAGTACGATGCAGAAAAGCGATGGCAATGTCCATCGGTTTGTCTGTTCGTTTGTCTGTTGCCCATAAGCAAGCACGCTGCTGCTGTGCTGCTACAGACATTTTTGTCGTCTTTATGTCTTTTTTATCGTTTTTTTATTTCCATTAATTCAAAATCACAAAACATAAACTGCACAGATGGTGCCACTGCATAATGAACAAATTACAATAAAGCAGAACAAAAGCCTGACCAGTGGCACCTGATGACCAATATCGTGGGGAGGAACAACCATAGATCGACCGGCCTGCTGTTCCTCTGACTTCTCTTCCTCCCGCCGTTTCAAGCACGCTGCTTTTGGATTAAGATTTCGTTCTGCAATAACACCAACATAGAATATACAAACATAGAATACAAATTAAAATATACAAAAGGAAAAACAACAAAGACTCGGAAACGAACAAGTTTGTCTGAAACGTAAGTTTCTCATAAGCAAAGTCAGTTTTTTGGTAATTCCTGAAGTACATGACAACGTCTTTCAGTGTTCTGATTGATACGTTTAATTACCTTTGTATCCATCACTTTTACAGGTATGCACCCAAAAATAGTACCTTCCCACCAGTTATAACTGGCAGAAGGTAATAATCACTCAACCATTTTCCTACGTATCCTAGTGACGAGATTACAGACAACATCGGCAATCCACTGGCTGTCAGGTTAGAAAAGTTAGTAACTCCTCCTGTTCAACCCATCAACATACTGTAGCTTTTTAATAATTAATAAATCACTGTTTCAAGTTCAATATCAAAAATGTCACAAAACTACAAAGAGCACTCATGCTACAACTTTAGGCATAACTAGAACATCAGACTATAGGGAGGACGATAGGCCTAGAGAGCTCCACCGCTGCTGTTCCTAAGTACAAATTTGAAATGCAAGAAATTTGCCAAAAATTTTCATAACAGCACATCTCTGGTCATACCATTCGTTTGTTTATGTGCTGGACATGTTGCGTGAAAGTGCATATGAACAATGCTTTTTAATACATATTGTAGATGTAAGGTGAATTAGCACACGTCATTCTACATCTGCATGTCTGCCATGTCATTTAGCTTAATAATAATTCTGGCTCACTAAGTTATTTACGCTACTCGACAGAGTAAGTCTCAACGCAAAATTTTAAAAAATTGCCAAAAATTTGTAAAGCAAATATTAGAAAATCCATTGCAGTTTTTTCCATATGGGCACACAGAGCACGTGCGTGAAGTTTCACAATAATCGGAAAAAACTATTGCAGGAGTAGCGAATTGAAAAAAAGTTTGATGACATCCAGACATCGGTCACCAATACTATAAGCTCCGTGGCTGCAAGCCAGCAATGGAGCTAAAAAGTTAAATCACCACCCGTGTCCCGTGTGCTGCAGTGCATTGGAATGCAGCTATTTTCGAGCTCGTCCAAGCTTTTAACCGTATCTCGTTCCCATAAAAAGTTCATTTTGATATCTCAAACGGTTCAAAAGTTGTCGTGTTGATGAACATCCAAACATACGGACACACACAAACGCAAACTACCGAAAACATACCACATCGCAACGCTATGCTGTGCAGGTGGCAAAAATTTATGATGACTTAAGCCATGCATAATCAAGCCACAGTAACCCATGCCGAGCTTCGGCAGCGGTTTCTCATAGTTATCACACCTGCATTACATACTATAGATGGGTGTCACATGCAGCATTAATCGTAATTATCATGCAATATTACAGACTGCCATTATTTGTTAATTAGCAACGTCAAAAAATGTATCTGTTTCATGAAGACGTTGTAACTTCCACAATACAACCCGTAAGTGCTACAAATTATTAATAATTCGTAACAATGCTTACATCACCAAATGTATAGTAGAGTTTAACGTCCCACTCGACACATTATAGGTCATTTCGGAGACGGTTTACGGGTCACATGACCCAACCAACAGTGTTATAGCACTACAGCGCCTCTGTAGCTCTGCCTATGGCGCTTTACAAATATGTTTATGATTATGATTATGGTTAGTCAACCAGGTCAAGGGCCAATCCCACCAGGCTCAGCTCACTAAAAGGTAAAGAGAAAGATGTAAGCCCAAAAAATTTTAGTATCTATATGGCACCATTGAGACCGAAGACACAAAGGCGCTTGGAAGACAGAGAGCTAAATCAAGCAAGATCAAAGCCCGATACAGTTAACCGATCTGTAAGAACTGCACGTATCTTTGTGCATCATTATAATACTACACAATACTGTAACACAGAGACAGTTTTTATTTACATTCCCCTTTCTCCAGACCAACAGCACATCTCAGATGTGGCCAACTGGAGGTAAGGGGGTCTTACATCACCAAAACTAACTAGACTGTGCTCCGAGAGCGAAAAACTCCGACAAGGTCTAAATTAATCCGGATCTGGATGTCTGCTGGAGCGCTCCCAGAATGCAGTGGGCTCATTCTCTTGTCGGCACCAGTCATTTCACCGAGTGTCGTAAAAATCGGCCGGTGGCTGTATTAGAAATGCCAATAAACCTCCTAAAATCCCGTATTGCGCGATGGTGACGGAAAAAGAAAGTAATCTGCAATGCGTATATAGGACCGCATCAACATCAAAAGTTTTAAGTTCTTTCGATTTGTAGGCCCACTCTTAACACCACATTTCAATAAAACTGGCTCGTTACTTTTTCAGTAATCCCGCTTACAGAATGACTAACAGACAGCATCCAATCGCACTACCACCGCGTTTGTGGAGGTAAAAATTTACTACTCAGGTTAAATGGTGTTGTATGTCGATGTTACGAATATGAAATTTTAAGAAAAATAATAATAATATATAGCAGGCAATGGAGAAAGTAATAAGCAGAAGCTCAGCTGCTGTCAGTTTCATATCCAAGCAGAAAAGTGAAGACACCACCACGTAACAGTTCTCAAAAATGAAACAGATGAATGCAGAGATTACTGGCCGATTTGATTAAATGGTTCAGAAGGAGATATTAGTTTGTACATCAAGACTCAAACACACTGTTAAAACAATGCCTGGCAGTGTGTTAAAACAATGCCTGGCGCAACACTGCGAGTATTTTTGGATCAGTCTTTCGCTACTGCTGAGTCCTAAACTCGGACACAGTTAACATGCACGCGATAGGTTAATCCGTTGGACATTACACCCGGATGTAAGCAAAAAAGTTTTTCGATCAGCCAAAAACGTAAACAAAAAGTTTTATTGTACAAATTTAGAATAGTTTTCATGCCATGAGTCAGTAAGCACTCATGATCATGCTTTTTAGCATCAGTTTGCATTCAACAAAACTGGTTAATCTCAACTTTGGACTAAGACTGAAAACAGACCCTCAGATTAACCTTTGGTCTCAGTAACAGACTAAGCCAAAAAATGAAAGGGCTACACTATGTTATTTCAATGCATGTAGTAAACAACTGTGCAAAATTTTAAAGCAATACGTTCCAAGGTTTTGATTTTTATGGAAGCAAAATATTTTGTCACTCACTGAAGCCCGGTACACACTGGCGACAAAGGCGACAATTGCCAAAACTGGCGACAAAAAAAGCGACTCTGTCGCCGGATTTGTCGAAAGTCGACTGTCGCCGGCTTGTTTGACTTTGTCAACCGTGTTGCGGTCGACATTATCGCCAAAGTTGAACATGTTCAACTGGGTTGACTTTGTCGAAAGTGGGTAATTTTTGTTGCCGGAATGTCGAACGTCCTTCGACTTTGTCGCCAGTGTGTACGGGGCTTAACTAAAGGCTAAAACTACCACATTATTGATAACAACTAAGATATTAAATCACAAAACGAATAATATCATCTGATTAAGATAAGAGTTAATGAGTAAATCAGACTATCATGTAGAGCAAACGATAGAACAGGAGGGAAGAGAAAAAAAAACATTTCAGAGGAAGTCAGAATTAGCTGTGGTTGTCGTTCTATCAAACGAAGACCATCGGACCATCCAGTGTGCAACTACCCTACCTCGGACTTGCTGTTCAAGACTCGTAATAACGTTCACGGCCTGCTGCAGGATCGTCAACTTGGTCTGCGGCTTCTCGTTGCCGAGGTGCAGGGAACACATTTGACCGAGCTCGTGAAACGCATCGTTAATATCTCGTACCCTGACCCTGTCGACCAGTCGACCCACAAACAGAGAAAAAGTGCATCAGACTTAGCTGACCGCAAAAAAACACAGACTCCCACCCACTAGCCCTCCCACCGTGTATAGACACATCGCAACGGCCCCAATTATCTACAGCTTAGACGATGAAGATGAAAAGAAGTAAACGCGGCCTTTTGTGTAGCGCATCGTTGCGAACACGCCTCTAATGCTCTACCGGTTCGCTGTAAGTCGGTGCTGATCTCTGCTAGCCAGCCACCAGCCAGGCATTCAGTGAACACTACAAGACCACGGAGACGGGCTGGTGTATCACGTGATATGCCTGTCTCTAGAATGCAGCATATAATCAGAATATATAACCATAAGCAATTGAAAAAAGTGTTTGAAGCCAAAAAAGCATCCTGTGCTGCATCCCTGGCACTTCTTTTCATCTTCGTTGCATAAGCTTTATATATTACGTGTCATTGCGGCCGTTGCGGTGTTTCTAGACATCCCAACCCTCCTTGGTCGGCGGACAGAGAGGGCTGTCCGCTTTGATATGGTGCCCGTACCTCGCACTTGCTGCTCAAGAGTGGTAATAAGAGTGACGGCCTGCTGGAGCACTCCGAGCTTCGTCTGCGGCTTTTCAGGGTGCATGTGCAGCGCCACCATGCGGTCCAGTTCCTTGAACGCATCGTTTATATCGCGCACTCGTATCCTGTCGACGTCCGCACGCCCGACGAAACAGCCAATCAGAAACGAGCACCAATACATGCATATTCATCGACTAGATATACAGCCACAATTCTGCCGGCCTCCATGCACATTATACAGAATCTGTCGGCATAAAATCATCCTCCACAAGCTATCCTGCAAAGCAATTTAGGGTGGCCCAAAAAATTGATGCCACTTTGATTGACTGCTGACATCTTTAAAAAGTCCTGGCTGATCTGTATGACTTTTGACGTTGACTAAAAATAAATAAATAAACAAACAAGGCAGCTAATTTTAGTGATTTTTAGTTAACAAAATTATGCAAATTTAGGCATTAAAAATAAGACAGCATTCAAAAAATTGCCCCGACTTTTTTGAACCACCCTGTACATGCTACCGTTATACCATCCTTCCACACAGGCTGCCGATACAAACGATTACTATGTTTTAAACTCTAAAAGCAGACATAATTTTCAGATAAATGCAAATCTGTATAAATTTTATATGACGGTACTTTAATCTGGAAATCAGCCAAATCGTTATTGAAGAGAGATAAAGTTGAAAGCAGTAGTTTGTATCAAGCCTGCATACGTTCTCCACACATGCTGCATAAAGTAAACAATATACATGCATAGTCAGTTTTCATGCAAATTTATTTCAAGCATATGCATTTCACACAGAACCAGAAATGCAGTAGATATTGACAGACTCTGTGACGCCATGCAGATCATCAAATTGCTTCAGCACTTAGCAAGTCGTCATGCACATGCAGAAATTGCACAAGGCAAAGCAGCGTCATGCGTTTCGTATCCTCTTGTTCCAGTTCTTGCCCATGCAGAGTGCGAGAAAGTCCGCTTCTGGGTGGTCCGGTCGTACCTCTCAGCTGTTGCTCCAGGGCCGTAATAACGGTTACAGCTTCCTGTACTATCATGAGGCGCGTCATTGGCTGGCTAGAGCCAGTGTGACCGGCTATCATCTGTCCCAGCTCCTTGATCGCATCGTTTATGTCCTTAACGCGCAATCTGCTCCAACGCACGCATACAGTTAGCCGGCGGTTCAACAGAATGGCACAGCACATTGAGACCAACATAAAATTATGTAAGCAAACACATCCTCAACTTATTAAAACAAGAAGCTCAGCTATCGCAGAGAGGCCGTGCGATGCCTCGTGTTGTCGAGTATTTTCGTTAGTCGCTGAAAGCTGCTCTAATTAGGAGTAATATGGTGACTTTCGCAAATGTCTGTCTACCAAGTTTGAAGTTCGTAGGCTTTCGCGTTCAGAGGATACGGCGCATTTAGTGTGTCAGCTGTCTATATACAACAGTTTCCCAGTTATTCGAACCACAATTGAAAAAACTCGTCATTTTTACGTACCCAGGCCTTCATTTTTTAACCGCCTCACTTTACGTTAGTAAAAGAGGCGCTTATTGAGATAGGCTGTGTCGTGACGTCGTTGGTTGGTTGATTGTCACCCGCGTGCACTGTGGCCAAACGGTGCATCCTAGGCCTATAGTTACTA
>Ga0209339_1000708_pt1 | contig 12751 bp, 8 predicted proteins | sample OlaalgELextract3_FD_187376 | JGI IMG/M metagenome (GOLD analysis project Ga0209339, IMG submission 187376) | Olavius algarvensis symbiont microbial communities from Tuscany, Italy - Type A ELBA extract 3 (SPAdes) (version 2) | ecosystem: Host-associated > Annelida > Digestive system >... | reverse complement strand
TGGTACAATTTTGTAATTTGAACTTTTTTGACAATTTTTGGAGTTTACTTCCTTATATCTCAGAAACGACAGAGAATCTCGGCACACAATGAATACCAGAAATAAAGGCGGGTTTCTCCCCTGTGCAACTGTGCCATTTATACCGGTGTATCTTTCCTGAGACTTATACACAGTGGGCCAAAACATAACTGGTACAATTTTGTTTTTTTTTCGCAATTCGGTCGTTTGTAAGCGATATCTGGGCGAAACGTGAGCAGATCAACGTCAAAAATTACCTGTGTAGAAACACTGGTCGCAGATATGTTTTGTCCCCTTTAGCAGCCCGTGGACAACACCCCCGGGGATAAGCTGGGCGTATGGCGAGATATGCGTCTTGCTGACGCACTTGTTATGAAAATGTATCGGTTGCATGGATGTATAACCTACTAGATTTGCACACTTGCCTCACTATGTTGTGCCTGCAATTCACTGTTTTATGCTTGAGACATATCATATTAAAATAATAATAATAATATTTGTAATAATAAATAAATAAATAAATAATAATAATGGTAATCAGCAGGAAATTAGTATTATATCATAATTATTAAAACATTAATGTATTGCAAGGCATATTGCTGATATTATATGCTTCCTGTACAATTATGCTGGTTACACACTGGGCTGTAATTTTCAGTGTATTTGCTGTAGCTATGCTGTTATTTGGCTGTGTCAGAATGAAGACACACAGGGACAGTGCTCTTATTGTTGTGGGAGATGTGTGGTTTTTGTATGAGTACGGGCTTGTTTTATGTTGTTATCAATTTAAATTTAAGTGTTTTGTTAATTGTACAGTATTGCATTCATGCACATATACGGAACCGTTTAATGACCATTTTCAAGGTTAATTCGAGTTAGCCGGTTGACCGTTTAAAAACCTTGATAGATTTCTAGATTGGTAGTTGGATACGTTTCTTGACACTGAACAAAGTCAAAGTACTGACTGCTTACAGTGAACATTAAGTTAAATCAATGTTGTTAAATGCTGCTGTGTACGAAGACGATGGATACATAACATTCACACAGTTGATATGTAATGTTTAAGATAGCAACTTAAATCAGTAATAACCCGTGGTGGAAGACTAAAGAAGAAGAGTGTTGTGAAATGTATGTGTTTTTAAATTCCAGAGAGTCGATGGCTCAAAGTGGTGCATATCCCACCACTCCGAATTCTACCCCGGCTGATGGCACGTTCAGTCCTGATGCTCCTATACAGTTTGACCTTACTACTCCTGGAACTTGCACTTCACCAAAAGAAGGACCGCCCAAGTATGTCGTAGGAGAAAATGACAATTTGTAGTTTAATAATCATTGTTCTCAGTTTTATATTACTGGTTCTGATAATGCAGCTGGTAATACTGCTGCTAGTAACAAACTAAAGTATGCACTCCAGTGCCACTCCTTCAGTGCCATTATATTCGACCAGTGGAGCCCCTATCAACACATTGCACAGATGATGGACTGGTGAAGAGGATGCACTTCAGTGCCCCTGCAACAAAGTGTGGACCGGTTCATTAGTAACAAGTTTGCGTCATTTTGATTAATGTAGAGTTTGTCGATCGCCGTTGGTGGCAGATGTTAACCGAATTTGCTATGTGAAATTATGACTTAATGTGGAAGAAATTTTTAACAGTTAATTAATCAATTGTCTGGAATTAAACAAATAAAATTTTACTGCTGAAGTTGTGATAAGTTTTACATAGAAACGTGACTTTGCAAATTGTCTCAAACATTAAACCATAAAAGTATCTTGTAATGTCTTTATTTATTTTAATGAAATTGAATGCGATCACCAAAAAGAATTTTGATCGACATAAATTATCAGAATTGAAGGCTGTTGATTAATTAGTTTGTGTTTATTGCATGCATACTGTTGTGTGCTGTAGACGCGTCAATCCATTCGGCCAGCCGAAGGAAAGCTCTGCATCTGATGGAGCTGCGGCGCCTGCGGCAGCAGATGATTTAATGTTCCCTGTACGATTCCTTGGCTCACAGCAGGTGTTGACAGACAGAGGTACTCTCCGTCACAGTTATCACTGTACACATGTTTATTGTACCGGATGGCTCATAAAAAAACGTCCTCAACTTTGCAGTGATGTTTTGCTGCTCACCAGTAGAATTCAGACTAAAGAAATAACATTTTTAAAGAGCAATCATAACTGAACAGTGTGAGAAACTATGACGTACGCTTTTCTTTTGACAGTGAAATAGGCAAAAGAGTATTGGGTGTCCGAAACGTACAAAATAACCAAGAAGTTTAACACATCTCACTGCATGAGATGGATATCCAGTCACAGCGATTAGCAGAAAATGTGCTGAATTGCGCCTCCATTCTGCATTCAAACCTTATTCGGTCATTTTTTTTTATTGTGCAATTTATTTTTGAACTCTCTCCTTCCATTGGTTGCCTGTTTGAGGTCCTGTAGATATGTAAATGGAGAATATAATGCCCATTCATTAGCAGCTATGAAGTCTGCAGTGTTCTGTCTGCATGGTTTGTCAGAGCACTGTCTTGCATGAACACATAGTCATTAATATTCACAAGTCTCTGGTGTCTAGTGTCTACTTCATCCAGTATTTCTCAGTGACATCTTGAATGACGTCATTGGCATGCGTCGTCATTTCTGGCATGCAACTCACGATTGCGTAGCGCCATACGTCGACATCATCCTCCACAGAGGGCGGTTCTGAGCCAAATCTGCTACTTCAGGGAGCGTAAGGTGGTGTTGTTTCAGATCCTGTTGGATGGTGCTGAGCCACGTGATGCGGTGACGACCTAGTTGTCTTCTCCAGTCTGCCGGAGGGGAGGCTAACAGGATCCTCTTGGCATCTGCATTGTTGTCCATGCACATAATATACCCAGCGCGACTGGATTATAGCAGTGAGTTTGGGTTGCTTCGTTTGCCTCCGTACATCATCATTCCGTACAAATTGGTACCATTTGATGCCAAGCAGCATATGCAGACACCACTGGTCGAGTGCATCGATCTTACGTGCGTCTGTCTTAGATATCGCCCAGCAGTCTGAACCATACAGGAATATTGGTAAGGTGCACGTGTTGTACAGCTTCAACTTTGTTGAGATGGCGAGCCATGACCTCCAAATCTGATTTTCTAAGCTCTGCATGGCAGCACGAGTGATGGCACTTCGACGGCTGATGTCACAAGTGCTTCCGGTTGATGAGTGGATAAGAGAGCCAAGGTAGACAAACTCCTCAACTACCATGACGTCCTGGCCCTGAACGTTAATTGTTAATGGCATATCCTCCCTGCAGCCCAAAGCTTGTACCTTTGTCTTCTGCCGATTCACCTCAAACCCTAGGGATGCTGCTTCACTTGCAATTATCTCCAATATGGGAACAAGAAGCTTTAGCAGTTCAGCAAGGAGAGAGACATCGTCAGCAAAATCCAGATCAGTGAAGGAGCTCTGGCCAAACGCCACACCAATCGAGCAAGATTCAACAGTCCTGTCCAGCAACCAATCCATGCCTGTGGCAAATGAATCTGGGGCCAGCACACAGCCCTGGCGAACACCAGCCTCGATTTTAAACCATGAGCTGTGAGTCCCACCTGTTCGAACACAACTAACAGAGTTGTTGTACAGGCATGTAAAGTGTTGTACAGACATGTAAGTAAAGTGCTGACAGTGTTCTATCCAATTGCCAAAGCAATTCTGCCTAGGCTTACTACATGTGTCTTTTTGTAAGGCAGAAAATTGGGGATTTTTTTATGAGCCACCCTGTATATACATAGTTCTGTCAGTAGCTGGTAACACACTAACGTTTGTCAACATTAACCAAAAAAAGTTCTTTAATTTGTGTTGCATATTTTGGGATTGTTGTTGTACATGTGTGTTATGTATGACAGAACAAAGATAGAAAATAAACCCATCAGAGACGTAATCTCAATACCCGTGACCCATAATAGGAAGTCGTATACTTCTCGAGCAGTCTGAAAAATGACCTTGACCTTGAGATGCTAACTCGACTGAGATTTTCTCTGTGTAACTGCCAAGCAGAAAGCAGATATCTGCAATAGTTTTCAAGTTTTCGTGCGGACAGATACACAGACATACACGCCTACCAAATACATCATGTATACATGACTTCATGATAATTGTATGTCGGCCTGGTCAAATCTGAAAATAAGAGAGGCTTCAGAGAGACGCTCGGGTGTTGCAGGTAGTAAATATTTAACGAGAAATATTCGTAAACGACAGCCTCGTATGTATGTTATGTTAGCCAAGCCCAAGAATGTGCAATCCAGCAATCATACTGTGGTAAATTGGGATGGCTGCAGCAGAAAGGCCACCCGGCATCAAATCATGGGTTTTTGTGTTGGATTTTCTCGCTATCGTCTGTGTGGCTACTGCAGGCCAGCGGTCGAGACACTGAGGCACAGTGACAGATGAGATCAGGAGAGTTCCAGCAACAAAGGGCTAAAAAATTCAATTCTATTTTCAGTTTTTAAATGACAAATTTAATCAGCCCAGTCCATCAAGATTCTCCCGAAGAGATGCTTGGTGGTTGTTGGCACTAGATTTTTTTACGGCCTGACTGTCCTTTTTGACCCAGTAGTGTCAGCACAGGGGTCTTACTTTTTAGAATATGTGTATTCTTGTACCTTCTTGTGATACTTAATAGTCCCAACATTGGCCCGTCAAGCAGTGATTGTGTATAGGTAGGAGCAGGTGAGCTGCTACTACAGGTGAGTGTACTGGTAATTATGATGTTAATCACAGACAGATGTATGTATACAGGTAGTTAAGCTGTTACTAATGTGCAGGTGAGCTGCTATTACGGGAAGTGATACGACACATCATGGCTGCTCGTGCCATTCACAACGTTTTCAAGATGTCTGAATTTCAGCTTGTGATAACGAGTGATGCAGTCAGGTGTGTTTGTGCATGACATCTGGTCTTGTACTCAGCTGTAATCGCTCCGTCACTTTGGTACAAGGATTGTTGTGTAAATGAGCTTTGAAGCAGTACGATTTAAATCCTTCTTAGTGCAAAGGCAATTATAGTGCCACGTCGAACAGTATGAAGTTGGTGCACTGGCCATTGATGGGTGGCTGTTACATTTGGTACGGCGATGAGGGGACAGGGTGGTGCCGCAATCCACCCAGGCCCCTCTTTGCTGTACCAAATGTAACAGCCCACTCATCAACGGCCAGTGTACCAAATACTGTATCGATGTATAATCAACCCTTACTGTGCAGTTTTAATATGCCTATTACAGGTTTCAGTTGAAGTGCTTACATGAATGTAGCTGTGGCATAATGCAGAATGTAATGTTTATTTTGAACGTATTGATGAATGTGCAATGCAGGCTTTATGACACGGTTGGTGGTGCAGAGCCTTTGCAGCTACGCCTGGAGCATATTTCATACTGGGGCGTTCATAGTGACAACAAGCGGTAAGTTGATAAAATGGTACACAATGTTTTGTGTTATTGAAGTTTACATTTACTTCAATTGTATGATGTATTATTTTGAATTGTACTTGTTTTTGGATAGTGGCCGACTTTTGACATCGTATATTATGTGTTAATATTATCAACAAACATTATGTTTGTGTTTAATAATTGTATTCTGTTGTTACTGAAGCAATTTGTGTGAAACTTTCCCACAGAACTGATAAGTATTGTTTGTATTTTTTTATTTTGTAGACTGTTTGGTTTCATTGCACGAGTTCCTAGTGTGTCAGGAGCATCATTTTACTGTTATATATTCGAATGTGATACGTCTGGTGAACCGGTGAGTAATCTGCTTTATTTTGTTTATTTTGCACTGGCGATAAATATAACATCAATAACAAACAACAGCATATAAATATAACATTTGCAGGAAGTTGCAGGTTTGCTTGGCGATACTTTATTTTTGTTACACGTTGTGTATGATCTCAGAAGAATATGTATGTCAGCAGTTAAATATGAATAAGATATTTTTGGAAAATGTTAGATTTTTTGCACATTGTAATTGTTGTTTAGATATGTGATGCTCTCACAACTTCTACTCAGCTTGCCTTTCAAGCATTTATGGTCAGTCGGCATGATTTACATATCGCAAATATTATTTATTTAGTTAGTTAAGTATGTTCCGATCACCACTTTGCACTTTTGCAGTATTACCTCTGCCAATGAAGTTGAAACTTGATGTTGTGATTGGGCCGACTAATGGGAAGTATTTATTATCTTTCAGTCTTTTACTGGTTGGTGGTTTAGCTTAGTGGTAACGCGTTAGTCTCGATCAATGTAGTTACTCTACGCTGGGCCCAGTTAGTGCCTGGATGGGTGACCGTCTTCGGGTGGGTAAACTATCTCGGTATGTAACCAGCCACCTAGGTCAATTTAGCCTGGCCATCCCTCTGTGGGTAGGTGCAATGAGTACCAGCTTAGGATGGGAAGGTAACCGTAGGTCTGGCATTGCACCAGTCGTGCGTCACAGACATAGTGGTTTATCCACCTACAGGCTCAACGGCATATGAAAAGGAGATGAGCACCCCATCTACACTCCTTTGGAGTATACCTTACCTTTAGTGAAGTTAGGGACATTATGTAACTGGTTCTGTTTGTTTGTCTGTTTGTCTGTGAGTAGGATTACTGCAGAGGTAACGAGCTGATTTCATTGAAACTTGATGTTATGATTCGACCTACTAATGGGAAGTATTTATTATCTTTCAGTGGTGGTCCGTTCTTGGATATGGATTCCGGATTGCTTTCCACTTCACTTAGCACTGCGGAAAGGGCATATCAGATTTGTTACCATTTCTCAGTCGCCAGCCACTTTTCACAACTCGGTGAAATGATTGACACCGAAAAGGAAATGAATCCACTGCATTTTGGAAGCAATCTGATGGACACCTGATCTCCAGTGTGGGTCTCAACCTCCTACAAGACTCGGGCGAGTTTCCGTGCGCCATCTGCCACAGTGGTGTGGGCGTAAACTCTATTGTGTGCAGCCAATGCAAGTTATGGGTCCACAAGAAGTGTAGTGGACTAACCGGTAGGTTGGTAGCTGACCTGGAATTCGTTTGTCAAAGGTGTCGAGGTGTTGCTTGTCCAATTGATGGTCAACCTGTTACCCATGTGGATGTGGACGGCACCCAACTCGATGTGGAAGCCACCTTCTGCTATCTGGGCGACATGTTTTCGGCTGTTGGTGGTTGCGATCACGCTATTGCTGCTCGCTGTTGTGCGGCCTGGGGCAAGTTCAGAAAGCTGTTGCCAATCCTCACTTCAAAGCACATCTCTTTCAAGATATGCGGCAAGGTGTTCACAGCTTGCGTTCGGTCATCTGTGCTCCATGGTAGTGAGACCTGGGCCCCAAACGCTTCCGATCTACAACAGCTTCGCAGAAATGACCGTGCCATGATCAGGTGGATCTGCGGTGCAAAGCTGGAAGATGAGATTTCCTCGGCTGTGCTTCACCAAAAACTGGATCTAGACGAGATCACAGCTGTTCTTCGCACTCGGCGTCTTAGGTGGTACGGGCACGTACAGCGTGCCACTTCGTGCATCAACTCCATCACACGATTGGGGTTTCCAGGCACCAGAGATCATGGGAGCCAAGGAAGACGTGGTTTACATGTGTCAGAAATGATATGACTATATGCAACCTGGATGGTGTCAACCCGTTAGACAGGAATTAATGGAGAACAAGTGTGAGGCGTTGCCAGGTGTTGCCTACCCCGGAGTCCGGGACAACCGCAGCACCTTAAATACCAAAACCGTATATGATGATGATGATGATGATCACTTGGTTGTGGTTAGATGCGTTGGCTAAGGTCTGCTCTCTCTGAGTGCTATTTACAGTGTGTCTCAATAAAAATGTCCCAAGTTTGACGGAATACAGCTTTAACACACACATCCACCAATTTTTACAATTTTTGGCATATATCATCAGCAGAGATTAAAAAATTGGTTGCAGGTATAACTTTTCCAAATACCTCTCTTTTCCTTACTTTATAATGCTCTGAAGTGAAATGATTGAAATTGTCCACGTCACTATTATTGCGTCACTGGAGTGTTGTGCAATAATGGTTTTTAGTGCTGATGAAAGTTTTAATCAAACGTTTGTACCAATTAAGTGGCAGATTGGTACAAACTTTTAATTAAAACTTTTTATTGTCAGCTTTAAAAACCATGTTTACACACCGCTGTTTACATGTTTACGTGGAAAATGCGTCATTTCACTTCAGAGCATTATAAAGTAAGTAAAAGCGAGGTATTTGAGAAAGTTATACCTGCAGCCGATTTTTGAATCTCTGCTGATGACATGTGCCAAAAATTGTAAAAAAAAAATGGTGGATATATGTTAAGCCTATAGCCAGTCAAACTTGGGACATTTTTTGAGACACAGTGTAGTTTTGAATAATTCTGATACATTCTGCCAAAGCTGGAGTTAGGTATTCTTGTGAATAGTTCTTTTTTATTCTGCTGTTGTTTACCTAACCATTGTCCTACAGTGCTAGTTAGTTCGTCTTCTGACCCGTGAAATTGTCCACAAAATGACCTATGAAAAGTCGAGTGGGACGTTAAACCCTACTAAACATTACCTGCAGTGAATCTATTACGCTGTTACATGTGCTGTGACTGGCATTGAATTGTAGCCAGCTACAGCAGAAAGCAGCTAAAAGGACAGTATTCTTTATTTTTAAGTTCGCTTTTAGTGACTACGCCACACCAGTGTGGTTGCCAGTTTACTGTAGCGGCTGGCTGTACGGGCTGGCTGGTGGAGATCAGCGCCGACTTACAGGAAGCGGTAGTGCATCTAAGGCGTGTTCACAACGATGCGATATACAAATCCACCGTTACTTTACTTTTACTTACCAATAATGTATTAACTGTTGTCTGCAAAGGTTACGAGCATTTTAGTGAATATTTCAGTCATTTTATTGCCAGCGGTGCATTTTGCAAATATTCTCTGAATAGACAATTGTGTATATAGTCCATTTGAAGACAGCATTAGATAGCCTGCAAAATTGCAAATGAGTACATGTCTGGTAATTTATGTCGTAGCTATGTTAGCGTGATTTTTGACCGTTTGTCTGACGAAACAGAATGGTGCACTAAGATTTTTATGACATTAATTAGCGTGAATTTATTGTTTAACAGCAACAGAAAACAACAGAAATGGAAGCTGCCCAAGAAAAGGTAAACTTCTAAGTATCTCACTGAGTTTGCAGTCCGTTTTCTCTTCTGTTGTACGATACCTGCAACTGCAGTGGAACAGAATGTTGTTTAGTCTTAGTTGCTCATCTTTTGTTAAAAAGATCAGAGCTGTCAAGCAATTAATTTCTTAATCGCACGATTAATATTTTAATCGTGCGTTAATCGCGATTTTAGTGCACATTTTGTTTGTTACATTTTTCAGTTTTTTGTGTTCCATTTGCAGTGAGACATAGTCGGCCCATTGCTGTTGAATGCTAGTCTACTCCTAGTACTGATGACTGATTACAGTGACTGATTAGTGCAGGTCACTGAACTTACTGACTATGACGGAGGATTGGTGCTGCCTTAGTCGTTCGTTTAACCCCGAGAAACGTTCGATTTTGGAAAGTTTTGTGTTCTCTGTTGGCACCTCTGCTTTGCATGACTTTTTTTCCTGAGTTAAAATTTTTAATGGCATTAATTTATTTTAATTGCGATTAATTCTTGAATGCGTTCCTTAATGCGTTAATTTTACAGCCCTAAAAATTGCTCTACCACTGGTCAGGCCTGGTCCATTTAGGGAAACTGTATCGATAACTGGAGAGGACGTTTTACAGGCTGCATCCTATTTCTGCTGCCCAACGGATGGTGTCAAAATACTGACGGCAATCTGCAACGTTTGTTGTCGTTAATTTAGTTATTGTATAATATTGATGTTGATATGTAATATGGATCAGCTGTACAACTTCGAACATTGATTGAATTAAATGGTGAACTTCTAAGAAAGATACAGTGGGATGATGTTAAAGGGGATACATAAAAACATGAATATACACGAGAACTAGAAGGGCACTCGGTGGAGCGCATGTACCTCCGACAAAGGTGTTTCGATGGCTCACTGGCTCAGTGAATAAAACCATTGTAAAACCACATGTCACTGCAGTGGTCAATACATACACGTTGGATTTTCCCGACGTAAAATTCTGCGTCCCACTGCTTATACGATAGCGGAGAAAGCAATCTGGTTCTGGCATCCGGACTATGATCTGGATCGGGCTGAAAAGTTAATCAGTTAGTCCACGTCCCAACATCTGTCAACACGCAACATTTCATCCAGATCCATGCACGCATTTTTGAGTAATCTTGCTAACAGACAAATGCAGGCAAATGCATTTACCTCCTCCTTTGTCGGAGGTAATAAGAACGTAAACAAAACTGAATGGACATGTAATACTACAGAAATACTCTGCAAGCAGTTAATAACATGAAAAAAACAGGAACCTACATTACTGTATCTGCTTTTCATTGGTACTTGCTACATGTAGCTAACTTTAGTGAACAAACCAAAAACCATGGCTGGCCACCAGCTGAGAAAACGGTAGCCAGTTTAGAGAAAACTTAATGTACTGCATGCAGTCGTTACTTAGATACTTGGTCTTTAATGAGATAATAATAATGATGCATTTGTGTAGCGCCTTTAGGTCCGAAGATACAGTGGTGATGTGTAATTAGAAGTGCCTGCAACAAGAGACATGACGTTTACCTTTTTCATGTAACAATAAAATTGCTTGTATAACGTGTTACTTTTACTCCAGGAGTTACTGTTGGCAAACATAGAGAAGCTGCCAGATCTACCCGAGCAGAATCAGTCAATCGAAGCCACTTGCGACATTCCAGACACCGATGCTGTCGAGCCGGACTCTGCTGCAGCTTCAGTACCACAAGCAGGCAGCATCGTCAACGAAGAAACTGCAGCTGCAGCATCACAGAATGACAGCACACCGACGCCCAGTGAATCAGCACCGTAACTGCCCTCTTCAAACTGCTTACTCGTTTGCATTTGCTTTCTGTACTGCGATGTGTGGAAGTAGTTGTTGTGCCACTACCGTATGTGGCGCCTCTAGTGTTGCATGATTTGCAGTATTTAAGCCAACTTGATAACATCGTCGTTGTGTGCAGCCAAACGTTTTACTATTCATATTTTCATGTCTGCTGTGTGTGTGTGTTGGTTGTTGGTTGTTGTCAGCTGTAATTATGGCACCTACTGGCTCAGTTGTGGCATTCATCTTGAGGATAAGTACGTGAAATTTAGTTGCTTAGAATTTTACCGATTGTTGCATTACTGTACATACTGTATAATTGTGACACTTCATAGATTCTGTTTATTTTGTAACTAGTATTAGTTTCTGCTGCATGGTGTGGTGCATAAGCATGGCCTGTGGCATCGTGTCCATCTGTCTCGCTGTCTGTCACGTTCTTGTATTGTATGAAAACGAGTAATTATGTCTTCAAACTTTTTTCACCGTTGGGTAGCCACACCGTTCTAGTTTTTCCATACCAAACGTTATTGCAATATTTCAGTGGGGACCCCCTAACTGGGACAAAAATCGCATTTTAACCAGTATCTATCGTTGCAATCAATGACTGTTGGAGCGTCAAGTGTTGTCAACATGTCGAGCACGGAATAGGGTTGTAGCACTAAGCAGTCGCATTTGTTTATCGCGGCTGTCTAACGACAATGCGCCGTGCATCAGTGAATCTTGTTTATGACAGCAGTGGGTATACCAAAGAGAACAGAACAGAATTTAATTGTACGCATTGGTAAATCTGAAGCCAAAGTAACTGATACTAGACTGTGCTTGAGGTATTGTAATGTTGAAGCTAACTACTGACAGACACGAAACATCATGTGGCTTCTTGTTGACCCTTGGTAGATGTATGTTCAGGGGATTTTAAATATTTTATTATTATTATTATTACTAATTATTATTACTATTGTTTCTCTGTGAATACCCATGCAGTGCTTAACTGATATTTGTTTGAGGTTGTGGCATGCATTTGTGATGTGATTTGGTCGCAATGTATAGTAGTGGTTTTATGTACTAATGTTTGTTTCACTGTAATGTAGCAGTGGATTGCTATATTGAATGTATGTATTTAGCAATTTTAGATCTTCCTTTTCTTCTAAGAAAAAGACTGTGGCTGGACTGTGGCAACTTGTGACACTTTTCTTTTAGATCTTTGTCAATGTTAAATTGTTCTGTCAGCAGTAATGCACGGTCCAGAAGTTGCTTGCTACTTATGTCATTGAGGCATTTCTAGTATGATTGTGCCGGTAGAGTGTATGAGTATATGAGTAAGTCATCCTTTGCATTAACGTTTCTGGGTAGTGACGCTGACTTTTAGCCGACCATTTCTGTGTAACAGTCTGCATTTTCAGTCTGTCAGCTGTTATTGCCTGTGATATCCGAAAGTATCCCAGATCTGTACGTACAGTACTAAAAAGTTGGTTGCTTGGTGCAGCAGTAGAATGTTGGTCTTTGACCGGCGAGCTTTCGCTGTCCTGCGCTCGATCTACAGCTGACGGGTGACTACTTATGTGGGTAAACCGTCTGCTGTAGGTCAGCCAACTCAGCCTTTTATCCTTTCGGGGTTGATAAATAGGTAGTAAGCTGCAACTAGGTGTTGTCACCACAGTCTGTGGTGAATGCGAACAAAGGCTAAAGGCAGGCATGGTGTTGTTTGCAGGTTAAACTGTGATTCATGTCTGAGTGCCTTGAG
>Ga0209339_1000707_pt1 | contig 12757 bp, 7 predicted proteins | sample OlaalgELextract3_FD_187376 | JGI IMG/M metagenome (GOLD analysis project Ga0209339, IMG submission 187376) | Olavius algarvensis symbiont microbial communities from Tuscany, Italy - Type A ELBA extract 3 (SPAdes) (version 2) | ecosystem: Host-associated > Annelida > Digestive system >... | reverse complement strand
CCACAATTCTCCGTGGCCTATGAAATTCTGTGGTTTCATGGAATCATCTGCATGCCATGGATTGTTTAGCTTAATTAGCGTTATCCTACATGTGATGAAACTATTGAAATGCAGCCTCAGCTGTGTCATGCACAGCACTTGCCAATATCACATAACACAATAATCAGTAATAATAACCACAATAACAACATCAATAATAATAATAATAATAATAATAACAGGCGGGGGCGACAGCCTCATGGCTGTTACGGACAGATTGGCGATCGCAGACGGAGCGGTGGTGCCACAAAGCAAACTATGGCGAATAATGGCAGTTGTTAATGCAGAGTCCAATTGGCCAAATGTGCCATTATAGGATCATCAGATTATAGGAGGGGGGTAGGGGCTGGGGTGCAGAGTGGAAATGAGCACCTAATGGAGGCCTAGGGTACCCAACCCACACTAACACTCTAAGCTATGACGGGTGCTTTCTGAGATCTAGGTGTGACATATGTCACCGTGACCATACTATTGCAAAAGTTCAGCTCAATCATTCGATCAATGTTCAACAGCACCAAGCAGCCACTGAACCTCAACCAATCCAACCAACTTGAGCCGTAAGTCTACCTCTGGGCTGCTAGTGTCTACACCCACCAGTATGACCGAACCATTCCAGGAGTTCACCTCGTTCATTCAGTCAATGTGCAATAGCACCAAGCAGCCACTGACCATCAACCGAGTGAACTGGTTTCATGGCACAGCGGTAGAACGTCGGTCTTTGACCGGCGAACTTTCCCTGTCCTGCGCTCGACCTCAGCTGATGGGTGACCACTTGTGTGGGTAAACCGTCCACTATAGGTCAGCCAACCACGTCAATTCAGCCCTTTTGTCCTTTTGGGGTCGACAAGTGAGTGGTAAACTGCAATTAGATGTCTACCACCTCCATCAGTGGTGGCACTATCTGGTAAATGCTAATGGGGTAAAGGCAGGTATGGTGTAATTTGCAGGTAAAACTGTGTGATTTGTACCTGAGCAACTTGAGTGTGAACCTACAATAAAGGTGCTGTATAAATCTACTTACATTTACCTTTACTTATGGTAATGCAGGAGAACACCATGCTGCGGATGATTGTGATGTGGCGTCGTCATCACCGACACTTATGCTTGACACGTCCGTGCTGCAGAAAGCTCTGCATCCATTGCAGCAGCAGCAGCACGACATCGCTGAGCAGTTGACTGCGTTGAACAGCCGGCTGTCAACGTTACAGTCTGACCTCCGACATCGGCCAGCAAGTGGACTGGGAGGTGCCGGCCTGCTGAGCGGAAATGACATCTTTATCCTCGCTGCTCTGCTACTGTTGCAGCTGTTGGTGCTGTGGTGGCTGGTACGCCCCGATTTCCTTGTGGCACAAGAGACACAACGTACCCAGCAATGACATTGTCGGAAATCTGCTAGTCACGAGTGAACGTTAGCAAGGCGAAGAGATGCAGAGTCAGAGTTTCACTTTATCAGTGTAGTCCCACTTCGTTCATGGCAGTGCTTGGTGCTAGCTGTTTTGACTGAATGTTAACGACGTACGATGTTTTATTTATTGATGGCTGACATTCAGTGCAAGAGCATAGTTGTTTGTCGGAGACACCTAAATACTGAATACGCACGATGTGCATATGATCAATTACATCAAACGTGAGACTGTGACAGAGCGACGTTTTTGCATTTTGACATTCTTACTCTTGTGCGTGTGTTGCGAACGTATGTCATGTACAACAGACCCTGTTTATGTGTGCGTGTATCTAGGGGTGTGTGGAAAACTGAAAATTGGTTCGGATTTGGTTTTACAAAACCACACCATCCAAAAATTTGACATATGTTCACAGAGTTTTCCAACAGAAACTGCGTGCAATCCGCCGTTCAAATTAAAAGTGACACAAAATAACTTCACTTGCGTTCAGTGTGCAGATAAAGAACGTTTTAAAACACGACCAAAACAGAATTTAGCGTATAGATTTTAGAATGCAATTACATTACTTAATTGTGGTCGTTGTTGTGAGGACGTCAAAGTCAAGTCAACTATTTCAAACTAGTTAGAAATAACTATAATATCCGAACCGAACTGGATTTTTTCAAACTGAACTGAACCAAGGTCATTCTGAGCTGAGTTATTTTTTCAAAAACCAAACCGAAATAAAAAATCTATTCTGCACATCCCTACATGTGTCAACTGCACGAGTGCGTTCACGAGCGTCGGACCATTCCACGTCGTGGATTCGGCACCACTTGACTTGAACTGTTGCCACTTGCCAGCAGTATTATCTTATTGTACGTTTGCAGTTCATTCTGATCATAGTTGCTGCTGTAATGTAATCTGCAGTTACAATGGTATAACTGTCTTTCTGCTGTTGCATGAACTCCAAGTAACAACACCGCTGTACATGTAGTTCTTTTATGTTGTTTCTACTACCTGATTGTGACAAGTATCAGGTCTTGTGGTCCACCTAGGTGTAAGGCCTCATTTTTTACATCTGTTCTATAATCACTCAGCACTAGAATCGTCTCGTACATATATACAGAGTGGCACAGAAAAAAAAGTGGACTGCCATGCAGTCTGTGAACATAGCTTATGTAAATTGTTGCTCAGCAATTGTTTTATTCTTGTAGAATGTAGATGCCAGAGGTAGGATCCAGAGACGATAAAGGATTAATATCCTTTGCAATATTATTCATGTTAAATATTTTTTGTGACATCATTCATGATGTCATAGATAAACATATTTATGTCTGATGGATTTGATTGATCGGACAATCGGACAGTTTCGGAAACGACTGGCTTCAGTTATTGCAGCGAAGTGTGAACATTTTGATTAATTTATTAGGTACGGTAGATACATTATAAAAATTTTAGAGTATTTGTAATGGCCTACATGTTGTAAGCAAAGAAATGAAATGGTCCACTTTTTTATGTGCCACCCTGTGTACCATTACCTAGTTTCTGTTTCATGAAACTACATCAACATTGTGTTGTTGATTTGTCTTGCTACTTGCGTATTATTTGCAAGTTTACGTGCTCTGACAGACTGATATATTGGCGTGTTTATTTCTTCTTGTTTCACAGCGTCTGCTTTGTTTAGTTCTAAATGCTACCGAGATGCTTGCCAAACACTTTTTCTAGAAATATATGTTTTCTTTACTAACTGGCTATCTTGTGAACCATTGTAGGAGGTGCAAATAATCATACCGTGTCAGAACTGTCTCTTTGTATGGTTTATCGTTTTCTGCTGTCTTAATACGTGCATATTATTTATGACAAAATGTTGTACATATTGTGAGAACTATTTAATCAGTAGTTGAATCCGGTGTATTAGCAGTGGCTGATAGATTGCAGGCAGTTTGACTAACAAAAAAAGTGTATGTGTTTTTTTATTACAGTAACTTATATATTATGTATTTTTGTTAAGTTCGTTCATCTGTTGCGTGTCTAATGTACTTTGCTTTAAGCTGGCTGCTATGGAACCAAATACGACACGTTCTGTGCTTTTAGCAGACCAGCAGTTGACCAATACAGTCACTGTTTATTTGTACAATAGAAACTGAAAATCGTATCTGTTGTGTATTTTTCTGCATGCTGTGCCAAAAATGTTGATTAGATTATAGTAAATTTTTTCTAATGACAGTGCTGCATATTGTGTAAAATAGTCGTACGTATCGTTTACTGGACGTCACGTGTAAATGTTAACAATTCACATCGGTCTGTTTTTCTGTTTTGTCACTTCACTCGTGTTATTTAAGACCGTGCAATTCTTGGACAAGAAACAGTTATCAAACGGCGGTTGTTGCTGATTTTTTATGTTTGAGGATGTTTTCAGTATATATTTTGTTCATGTTGCAATATTAGTTTTATCCATTTTAGCATTGCTTATTTGTTGCCGAGATCCGTTGCTGTATTAACTTACTTGTGAGCTGTACTGCGTTTATTTTTATATCACAGTGGCATATTTCAGGCGTTGAAAACCTTGTACTGGCCGTGATTTCGCTTGTGTTTTTGTAGTATGTCTGATGCTTGCTGAATGGGTAGTTATGTTTTTCGTTTTATGTTTTTGTCAAGCATAGTGGATGCTCAAAGTTCAGTAGTTTTAACGTTAGATTACTCATCAAAATAATAATAATAATCACGACAATCTTTATGGTGCTGTCATCATGGCAGAGCCATTGCGAGAGTTCACCCAGTTTATTTGATGAATGTAGAATGGCACCAAGCGGCTGCCGACCCAAGACCAAGCCAGATGACTTAGGCTGTGAGTCTGCCTGTACAGGCTGCCAGAAACTACACCCACCATCACCATGTATTATTATTACTCAGCCCGAAAGCTGATACTCATTTTACCGTCCCACAGAGGGTAGAAGGCTGAGTCGACCTAGCTGGCTGGTTACATACCGATATGGTTTACCCGTCCACAGACAGTCACCCATCCGGATACTAACCGGGTCTGACATAGCGCAACTACATTGATCGAGGCCAACGCGTTACCACTAAGCCAAGCCGCCAACCAGTGTGCAAGAGAAGCCGTCTTGACTGTAACTTAGCTCTTAGCTGTCATGTGAGATGTGTTATTGAGCCCAACAGTGTTACTTTTGTGTTTTTTGTGTCTTCATGTTGAGCGGCCTTTGGCGTTCACATAGTCAGTTGCCAACTGCAGTTTTTTTAGAATTTCCTCCGTTTTGTTTCTTAGGAAGGATGTCAAAACTTCATACATGTAGTTATGTTTATGTATAAATAATAATAATGTAATTTGGTTCTTGATATTTGTTTTGGATTCTGATCCAGCTGTTCAGTTTGTATTTTCTGACCTTTTTATTGTCCCTGTCTATCTGTATGTTGTCTACAGAAACTAAAAGGGGTTGGTGTAAGCATCACAATTTACATCTAAGTTACCTCTCACTCCAGCATTAACTGACCACTGACGATGGATGTATGTCGACTTTTTTACTATGGTGTGTCCGAGAAAAACTGCATGATAGAATAGCTAAATATCGACCAATTTAAACAAAATTTGCAGGAAGTGGTGCTAATAATTCCTCAATAACGATGTAGTATTTTATCAGAAAATTTTGAAAATTGGCAGAGAAATAAATTGTTGAATTTTTGGTACTTAAAACTGCAACTTTCAAGCATTACTGTCAACAGTCGCTCCTTCAGGTGTTCATTATCTTGAATATGGATGCGGTAAAGACGATCCTGGAATTTTCCCCAGATTTGATGGTCCACCAGGTCAGGGCTGATGAAGCCATGAGACACTGAAGACCATAATTTTGGTTGGTTCCGTGGTGCAGTGGTAGAACGTTTGTCTTTGACCGGCAAGCTTCCCTGTCTTGTGCTCGACCTACAGCTGACAGGTGACCACTTATGTGGGTAAACTGACCACTATAGGTCAGCCAACACCGGGCTTTTGTCTGTGTGCGAGGAGGACATTTCTAATGCAAACATTAAGGCCAGGCCACTGTCATGTCATTGGGTCACTTTATCTTTTGCTGAGACCAAAGTCTGAACAAAGTCTTGAGACTTTGGTCTGAGACCAGACGTAAATCTGAACAGCTAAAAACTGGTTTTAGACCGAGTTCAGATTAAGGTTTGGTCTGAGACTAAAGTCTGAGACCAAAGTTTTGGTCTGAGACTAAGAGCGCATTCCATTAGCTGTGCATCTGTCAGCCGCCAGCCGCCGGCATTTTTCTCTTTCTCCAAATTCCAACGCTCACGCAGCCTCACCAGCAGCGTGCTATCTATGGTTATTACCATGGTGATTCACCATAGATAGGACACTACTCCCGAATTTCTGCAAATAACGGTCACTAAAGTCATTTCTGTCAAACTTATATGCCCTCTTCTAATGTTTCCGTGCTCTGGCAGGATATTCTACGGACATTCGGCCCTCGCTGGCAACGCCGGTCGTTAACAATACCGATTCCTATTGGATTCATCACCGTATGTTTGTTCAGGCCTACGTTAAGTGGAACATAAAGTGGTTTGGTCTAAGACTAAAGTCTTAGCTCTAAGGGATTAATGCTGTTTGTCTTATCTAAATGCATTGCAATCGATTGGTCTAAGACCAAACTGCTGAGATTAAGTTTGGTCTCAGACCAAACTTTGGTCTTAGCCTGAAGTTTGTTCTGAGACTTTAGTCTCCGACCAAAACTTAGCGTCACTTCAGTTTTTGCATTAATTAGGTCTCAGATTGGTTTTTTTGGTCTCAGACTTTGGTCTCAGCGAAAGATGAAGTGACCCAGTGTCGTCGTTTCGTGTACTCATTAAAGTAATTAAGGCTGATTTCACTTTTTATGTCTATCATATGCAATGCCTACTGATGGCATAAATCATGTCACCGTTCATGTACTGTGACCTTCAGTGCACTGTTCAGTTTGATAATGGAATGTGTCACCTTAGGCATGATATGAAATGAAACATGGCGCGTGTACCCTGTGGCCATTGATTTATATTAATTGGCATATTTGTTTGTAATAAATATGACATTCTTGTGGTTAACATCCTCGTGTGGGTCCCGGGCCGTTTTAGAATAGGCCCTATCTGTTTCCTGGCTGGATGGCATGAAGGGCAACCTGAACCAGGGCTAGTTCGGTTTCGTTAGGTTTAGTTGTTTAAGTTTTTTTGTGTTGTGTATTATTTCAGTTAGCCTATTTTGTCTGGACTACTTTGCCAAGTAATTGGGTAGCCAGGCTGTATCCAATGATACCTATGTTGAGTTTATCTCCGCAAACACCAGTTTAGCTTTAAACAAAGCAGTTCATATGGACTGCTTTGATGTTTTCGTTATAGTTTTAGTTATTGTTATTTTGTAATTTTTAATTTTCATTGTGCTCATCTTGTCCCAACTTTTGAGCTCTCTCACATTTTAACTAATACCAAAAACAACATATTTAATTTCTTATCTGAAATTAATATTTTTAACAAACTTTTAATTTTTCACATGGCACGATATAGCCTTTTTGTGCTGAAAGTGCTGTTGAACACCAACCAACCAACCTGTCTTCTTAGATATGCTAATTTTTGCTAGATTGTATTACTGTTACTGTTAAAACTAAAGTCAGATGACTGATTTGTTTCAAGCGTAGAATTGTCGACATCCAAGTCTTTTTGACCATGTTTAATTCACCGATATTGTCAGTCACAAGAGCGAATGGCAGGTGCAAGATGTGTTCACCAAAATAAACCAATGTAGTATAATTACATAAACACTGGATGCACACGTACTGAATATACATTGGGTCATTTCACGTAAACTTATGATTAGTCTTTCGCCGAGACTTTCGCTCAGTCCTAAATTCGGACTGAGACCAAAGTGAAGTCGTTTTTGCTGAGTAATTTGCTGAGACCAAACTTCCAGCTGAGTGATCGCCGAATCCGAAGCTAATTAACTCACCAGTTGATTTTGCATGCACAAGATAGGTTAATCAATTAGCGATTAAGTTTTGATGAGTGAAAGTCACTTCGCTTTTTCGCTAATTCAAAAATAAACAAAGAAATATGGCGAATTCAGCGATGAGCCGCTGATGACGCCAGCGATGACGAGCTGCAGTGATTGGTTAAACTCGACTCCAGCTGAGACCAAAGTTGAGCCGTTTGGTCTGAGTCTTTGGTCTCAGCGAAAGACTGATCCAAACAGTGAAATGACCCGCTGTGTCTCAAAACAATGCGCCAACTTTGGCAAGCCGTTGTTTCGACAAGCATGGACTATTTTTGATAATTTTTCGTAAACAGCATCTGCACTCTTCGAAAAATGATATCCATGTTCAACTTTCCTTTCCCATCAGTTTCACTTACTTTATTTGCTTGTAAATAGCTGTGACGAAAATGACGCGTTCTGACGTCACTCTATACTGATGAAACAGTCCAGCTGCTTTAGCAGAAAACACCGGACTTTATCTCTCCAGATCTGTGTCCGCCAAACAGTCCGGTTGACTACATTTGAGGACTGATGCAGGAATGTGTGTACATTGTACAAACACCTGTCCGCGATACCAGCCGCTGTGACCAACGACTTGAAGCAGTGCCTCATCGACACATGGGCAAGCATATCACAAAATGTCATCAACAAAGCAGTTGGTCAATGAAGAAAGCAGTTACGTGCAAGCATGAAGGCAAGTGACATCATTTTGAACATCTGCTAAACTGAAACCGGCTCTTTTCAGAGCCAACACACTACACAATCGGCTCTTCGGAGCCACCAACAGTCTACCGAGGAAAATGCCTACATTATTTTGCGTGATTTCTGTCACAGCTATCTAAAAGCGAAGTAAGTAAAAGTGACGGGACGAGGAATGTTGAACATGTATATCAAATTTAAAAGTGTACCAATGCCGTTAACCGAAAATTGTCAAAATTAGTCCATGCGAGTCGAAACTACAGCTTGTCAAAGTTGGCGCGTATATTTGAGACACAGTGTAGTTTATGCTGCAGACATGTTTACCTGTTTGTTCAGTGTTTCTTGAATCATAACTGTTTTTATCTCTGCAGTTGAACTGACTTCTAGTACATCAAATCAGATTGCATTGTTTTGCTGTTAGTAGCGTGAGACTACGTGTGGTTTATGAGATGTACATGTATAGTGTCGGAAGTGTGTCATAAGTACTGGGTTGTTAGTTATAGAATGATAGTTCATATTGAGTTTAATGATACTAATAGTGTGCTGTGTTCAAGGACAGTTGTTCATTACTTTTTTTCTACATTTGTCTCAAAAAACCAGACCGCTACGATTAGTGTGACAGCTTCCCCAATTCACAACGTTTACTAATCATTTTTGGTAGGGAGATTCTCAGTTGATACGGTTAAAAGATGTTAAATTGGCGTAGAACCAGCTGCGTGGTTTCCATAACAACAGTAGCGACTTTACATACCCGAACAGCGAATTTCTGGACTGACTTGGAACAAGATATTATTGACAGGGCAATAAACGAGTAGCAGGACGATTGTGGGGCTGTGTCAAGGCCGAAAGACTGCACTTCGAGCACTTGTTGTAACTTTTAGACACTGCACATTGTTCCGACAGAAACACTGTTTGTTTAAAGGTTTAACGTTCATAAGGCAGCGTCAACTGTGGAACGACTTGTACTCGAGGATTACTGTAGTAACCGCTTCAGCTGGTACACTGCTGTAAAAACAGCTGTCTTTTAATATTAAGGTTTAATTAAAGATATTGAACACAGATTATTTGTGAAATTTCATTTAAATTAAAGAATATTTTATGAAGTTATGCCAAAATATCGTATTCGTTGTGGTCCGGTTTTTTGAGACACAGACCATCAAGTCACTAATGTTGCTGTGGAAACTGCGCAGCTGGTTCTAAGCCAATCTAAAAACCTTTTAACGTAGTCGATTGAGAATTGAATAGGGTCTATCCCTACAAAAAATAATTAGTACGTGTTGTGAATTGGTGAAGTTATGTCATATTAATCGTAGAGGTCCGTTTTTTGTGATACACTGTAGTGTTGATGACACTTAACTTTTTGAGTCATCATATGTATTTGTAACACAGAAGGAACATGAAATAAATGTTAACACAAAACAGTATAAATAAAATATGTGGTTTGTTGGTACATTTGGCTCTTTACTGTTATAATCTCTGCTGTTTAGTGCACAAGCACAATAGTCTGGCAGTGGACATACACGATACAATTTCACGGTTTTTGTGTATTCACATTCACTTATTGATTGAAGTAAGTTGGATACCAAAACAGTTGATTTACTGCTAAACACCAACACCAACCACTGCCATCTTTTTAAAGTATTCCGTATATTGTCACGTTGTCTTACATTTTCCCACTGTGATCCAGTTAAGAGTAGCTGAAGTACTGATATGTAACATAATTTATTTTGTAGATAACACAGGCATTTTCAGTCCTTATTTCTAATCTGCTGCCGAGTAGAGTAGCACTTTAACATAAGCTGTTTAAGGGCAGATTTGCCTCTTGGACTGTTAGTTCTGTTTGAAACTGATATTTCTATTCTTTATAGGAAACGAATTAAGCACAGTAGAATGAAATGTTCACTATATCAAACAATTGACAACATAGTCACTTTTGTGATGTTAAGTTATTGTTTTCTAATGTAACTGAAACGGAGATATACCATGGAGTCTGTTAGAGATTTACAGAGAACGAGAACAGATACTTTTGGCTGTCTTTGGTATTCCCTTCCAGCATTGCATTCAAGTTCGTTCGCTTTTCCAGACGTGATGTTTGAAGCAGCGATGTACGTACGTTTGTTCAAACTTATGCAGCTATTATTATTGGAACAGTGTTCGCTTCAGTCGTTCTGTTACATTGAGTGATTCATTCATTATTAAAACCGATGAAAGTATTCATAATGCTGTGTTCCTGCAGTAGGCCTATGTCTTGTAAGTGAAGCCGAAATATTATCGACTCGACTGTGAAACATAAAATCGCAGCAGATAAGATGTCATGGTTTATGACGTTCAGTTGTCATATCGTGTCAAAAAAACATGATGCATGCATGTTATGTGATGAAAAAACACTCAAACTCGGTTACGTCCGAGTTCATTTTGCCAGTTTGTTGCATATTGGCACATAGTAAATGTAAATGTCAATTTATATGGCGCATCGTCGCAAAAAAATAACGCCTCGTGCCGAGTGCTGTTCAAACAGAAACGTCTTCAGTGTACGACGAAAACAGTCAATTTTCATCATAATAATACGTTGACTTACAACGCGCGCAATGTCGGAGTATATGACCGAATCTGAGGCGCGGGCAGTCGCCAGGTGGGAGGTTGGGTCATGTTTAAGGATGGTTCGTAAGATTTAACAGATGGGTTTCGAACTTTCGAGCCGATGTTTGAAAGTTTGCACAGATGGAGCATTGCTTATGGCGGCTGGGATTTCATTCCAAATCTTGAGGGCACAGTAGCTGAAGGCACGCCTACCAAAGTCAGTTGTTACAGTTACAGCATGACCGGCTCACGCAGATTGTTTTGGAACAAGTTCCATATCGTTGGTCCAGCGACAGCGAAGTGCGACGGCCGTACGTATCGAGCTGAAACCGTGGAACAACGAGTAGACGGCGGCTTGGCGGAACGAAGATGCTGTCGTTCAGCAACTTGAGCGTCCGGTGTACACAGCTCAGACAGATAATTCGATGCCTGGCCATGCGAGCACTTGTACACCGTCGATCACCCCAAGCTTGTATGTGACTCGATCTGCCACGTCGAGCCAATGTAGCTAAGAGTGAAGCAGGTGTGTCAAGCCGCGGTCGTACTTCTTCGTGCCGCTCACAACTCGCGATGCAGCGTTCATGACCCGCTGCAACTTGTCGGTAACAGACTTTGGTGTTCCGGCCAACAGCAGATTGCAATAGTTGACCCTTTCATAACGTAACGAAGATCAAGTACTCTAAGTTTCGTGAGAGTCGGAGAAAACTGTAGGACTAGTGATTTGAAAACGTTTGGCGACAAACAAACGGACATCAGTCACATATAGTCTACTACACTGTATACCCAAAAAACGTCCACTTTTTATTTTTGGAATAACTGTCAGAAATAAGCCGATTTCAATAATTTTTGGTACACGCACTCCTGAGGAAACTTGACACTAGTCGACTATAAATTTGCCCAGTTCACCTGAAATAATAAAACCGCATTACCTAGTGAAATGCAAAAAAGTCACTTTTCGATCACATTAATCATAGGCGCTTCTTGTGTAAATAAAGTTATTACTTGATAAAACTGATTCCAGCTGTCACAACACCACCGAAATTATAACTTTTACTTATTTTCTCGCTTACTGTTCGTGTTTGTAATGAAGGTCAAGATCAATAACAAAACCGGTTTTTTCACTGCAACCCAACAACCTGCTCTGTTCAAAGCCACCCACTTTTCCTCATTAAAACAGTATAAAATTCAACTGTAAAAATAACACCGTAAGAAAATATTGTAAAGAAAACAGACAACAGATTTGTTAATTTTGCAGTTTTGATTGAAGCTTTTATTTCTTTATTAAAACATTTTATTATTATCTAAACAAGCTGCTAACAATAATAGTACTCAATTTCACAAGGTAGTGCACTGACACTTTTCAGGTGAAGTGGACAAATTTATAGCCGACTAGTCGCATGTTTTCTCAGAATTCCGTACACCGAAAATTTTTGACCGAGTTATTCAAAAAATTAAAGGGGGGGGCGTTTTTGGGACACGTTGTATATGCTCCGCTGCTGGCTACAAGCAGCAGCGAAGCTAGAAACGTTGAAAATCGACAGTAAGAATGTCTCAGACTATCTTCAGCAGAAATCCAAAATAGTGAAATCTCACTCAGGAACTTGGTCAAGAGTTTCTGTGGTTGTGACTGGGTTAATTACCTTCGACCTGTTGTATTTACGACACCGACCACTCGACTAAGAGGCCGCGTTACACACCGAACGCCGTCCGCATGCCTCTCCCGTGCGCGCACTTGTAGCTCTAAAACAGAAAGTTTCCGGTAGGCCTACTGGGGTTGACAATGCTGAGGCACATAGTCCGCCATAACCGACGAACGGATTCACACGATTTTAAATGAAACTTGGTGGAAATGTTGCCCCACAAACTCCCATACATTGAGATCTTACAATGTCGGAAGGTACATCTGCATGTGATGTTTGAGATCATAGCTCATGAACAGAAGACCTTACAAAGTTAATTATTTAGTGCGTGGATTCATATGGCAAAAGTACTCACGGTGCCATTTAAGAAAAAGAGGTCAAAGGTCAAGGTCACAAGGTCGACA
>Ga0209339_1000706_pt1 | contig 12759 bp, 11 predicted proteins | sample OlaalgELextract3_FD_187376 | JGI IMG/M metagenome (GOLD analysis project Ga0209339, IMG submission 187376) | Olavius algarvensis symbiont microbial communities from Tuscany, Italy - Type A ELBA extract 3 (SPAdes) (version 2) | ecosystem: Host-associated > Annelida > Digestive system >... | reverse complement strand
AGTTCGACGATGGCCAGTTTATAGAGCGTTTCTGGCTGACCATGGCGACAACTCTGGCTCTTTTGACGACCACGCCCACTGAACAGTGCATGTGCAGACGGTCTAAAACTCGGATCAACTAATTTGACCTCTGATTATCCTGCGATCAAATCTGACCCGAGATCAATAGCTATTTTGATCTGATTTGCGTTGGTGAAACAAAAATTGGTGGATCAAATCGGTTGACCTCGGATTCTGATCCAGATCAAGTTAGATCTCGATTGGTGAAACGCGCCCTTAGTAGTGACCCGGTTCCAATGCTGCTGCGGACATTGTAAAGGTTGTGCCCCCCCCATTGGACCCAGTTCGGAGCTGACCCATGCTGGCAGGCCATATGAACTGACCCTCCTGGTCAGTACCGTTCTAGTTTAATTTATTTTTCTAATTCTTTGATAAGGATCCCTGCAGCTTCTGTTTTAGATACATAGTTGTCAGTCACATTAGAAATTATATTGTGTGCTACTGAAGACGGTTGTAAATTTATTATCTGATGTATGTTGTACATTGTTGTTTAGGAGGAAGAAGACCTGGTCCTTATAGTGATCGACCACCGAATTATGATTCTGGCGCTGCAAAGAGTCCGTATGGTGGGGCCAGAAGTGATGGCTACAGTTTGACCGGTTATGGCAGTTACGGCAGTACGTGTAAATATTCCTATAATTCTGTTATCGTCAATGTGTTGTACCTTGTAGAATGAAGCTCTGGGTGTATGTGACTGTTGTGTGTTAGTTAACACACTTTTGCTGTATGTTAGCTATCAGGCTGTCTAGACTGAGTCTGGATTCTCTGGCGCTCAAGATTTTAAACTTATCTTTGTTTGAGTGATGAAATAATTTCAATCTGTGCATTCTGCGAATTCTGTTTAGCAGTTTGTAGTAAAGTGTGACCAGACTGACAGTAGTGAGAGTATGCATAGCATGGACTATGCCGTCACATATTTTATGTCCATCCATCCCACGCCGGTATTCTCTAGATACCGCCAAACATATCCTCACAATTTTTATACCATTAGATAGCCCTACCATTCGTTTTTCCATACCAAACATTATGGAAAGATTCCGACGGGGACCCCTTTAATGGGGGCATCGAATGCAAGCGGGTATGAAAAACCAATATCTCGCTTTATCTCCGAAATGATGAAAGTTAGAGTCATAGTTACTATAGAAGGCAAATATGAAACCATACCCAAGCTTTTGAATGGTGCCATTTTTAATGATCTTAAGTGAACCTAACCTAGATTTCAGGGTCACGCATTATTTTATGCTGAATGTCTGAGAAACGATACAAGATACAGACATTTCAATGGAATACTAATATTGACTTACACATGCCCTACTCAACAGTGTCATTTCGAATGACCTGAGTGACCTTGAGCGACTTAGCGAAATATTTGATGTCTCAGAGCATCGCACGGTCTCTCTGCGACAGTTGAGCTTCTTGTTTCTTTAAATCTGATACCAGCTGAACCAGGTTGTATTGGAATCACAGCGATAAAATGAGTTTGTTTTATTCAAAAATTGTGTCTCTAGTTGTTTGTCCCAGTAAAGGTAACCAGATTGTTTTATACCTTTATTGAGTTAGTAAACTTCGTGCATGCTGTTATTTATAATTTCAGTCAAGTTGATTAACATTTGAGAAATTTCCGTTTACATAAGGAAGATGCTTAAATGGATCTGTTACCTGCTAGGAAGTTGTTTATGGTTATGGTTGTTCATTGTCAGGTACAGGTACATATGGCGCGTACGGCGGTGTGGAGCCTGGCTGGAAACAAGACTATGGTGCAGGTGAAATAGCATCACAGCATTACCTTTGTTACTGGTTGCCTTATTATGGCCCCAACCGTAGGGAATGGGGCAATAAGCTTTGCTTTTGTCCGTCCGTCCGTCCCTCTATCTGTTCATCGCATACATAGCGAATAATTTGAGAACCGAAAGGCCTAGAGTGCCCAAATTTGGAAGGAAGGTTCCCCATCTCAGATGCGAATCGCATACCAGTTTGAAAGTCAAAGATCACAGTCACCAGGCCCATTAATGCTGACACACGTCGTGCACCATATCTTCCGAATGGCAAGGCCTACGAACTTCAAACTTGGTGTGCAGATGGAGGATCTAGAACCGCATCAGCGGCACAAGCCCCATGACCTCCAAGGTCATTTTGTACTCTGACAAAGTAACAAGAAGCGTATAGCATATGACCGACAATCACGGTGACCTCCAAGGTCAAAGGTCAAGGTCATAAGCTCACAGCCTCACATCGTCTGTATATTTCATCTCTGCCTCTTCTTAATTCGGGAAAGAAAATGCTGTACCTGTGTCATTAGAGGCGGGCAGGTGCATACCGTGTCGGCCACACTACTAGTTATCATACATTAGCTGACAAAGAATTGTCATTTGAAATTCTACCATCTTTGTTTAATTGCTAGTCATGTAGTTTTATGCATTTGTTACTTATTTCAGTTTTGTGTGAATGTTCTGCAGGTGGATATGTTAGCAGCAGCAGCCTTGGCAGTGGATATGAATACGGCTATGGTGGTGGAGCTATGAAGAATGCGGGTTATGCAGCAAAGGCTACGGGCCCATATGGAGGTGTGAAGTCTGTTCTTGCTGTGTTACAAATGATACACATGTGCCTAACTTTTTTGAATGCAATAGCAGGACAGGCGTCATCAGGTTGTTCTTTGTTGATGTGATTATGTTACAGAAATTTTACTATATTCTGTATTCTTGTTGTTACTGTAATATTTGCCAACAGTTGCCAGTGTTCTGGTGTGATTGCTTAAGGTGTCTTATTGTGGTCACACCAAAGTCAACACCGTCGTGCCATTTTGCCAAATATCTGTATGCTCTTGTTTGGTTAGATAAGTATTTTATTTGATGTTTTGGGTACATTGCCTTTGGTACTTCAAAAAACTTTGGTGCCAACCACCAGTAGTGCATCTGGCCTGTAAATAATACCAGTACAGCAATCCACGGACCGTAGAAGCAGTTCTTCGAGGGGTCAAGTGATGTTGCTTGACCCTACTTCTTTTCATACATAAATCAAGTTTTACTGTTAGGTGCATTCTGGCATGCTGTATGGCCGTTTGGATCATTTGGCGACTGGAGCTTCCCTGCAGACCCCAACTGGGGGCTCGTATTGTCTTTAGCCCTCTGTTTTAAGGGGACGCTGCTTTGCGATGTACTGGGGGCCTTTTGCTGCCAGTAGGGAAGGGGAGAGGGAGGAAAGGAGTTTGACTCCTACTTTCAAACACCGTCTGTGGTCTATGGAGGCCTTTGGGTGACCTTCAGCTGAATATGAAAATGCTAGTTAAAATGGTTGTTTCTGTTGCGGCATGTTAACCCCAGTAAGCTTTGCCGTTAATGACACGTGATGTGGTATGGTGCTTGTAGGTGGCTATGGCACTGGCAGTGCGTCTGGTTACAGCTCAGGAGGTGGATACAGTACGTCATATCCTATTGGAACTGTGAGTGGATACACAAGTTACGGTGCTAGTGCATACGGATCTAATGCATCATCTTACAACAGCGGATATTCGGCATACGGCTCTTCTTCATCTTAGTAACATCCGCGTTATATCACACAGGTATGTATTCACTTGTTGTTTTTGTTTAATTTTCCCTCTTATAGCTTGTGTAAACTGTATTGCATTATGTTGAGTTACGTATTTTGTATAGTGGAAAAATGAACTATAAAAATTAATTACTGATATTTTATGTGTACTTGCCTGTGCTATATTTGTGGCATATATTGAAGGGATTGGTAATACATACATGGTTGTTATAGACTAGTTAGGATGTTAGAGATGCTTTTTGCAATTATGTGCTGTATAATTGTACGATTTTGACATTTTTTGTACGAGAATAATTTGCATATGCTATTTTGTGTATGCAATACATGGGACTGTTGTGCCTCTGTGAAAGTTTGTATCATTTACTTTACAGTGTTAGCTGAAAGTAGTTTGTTTTGCTGTTAAGCAGAAAAGTGTGAGTCACGGTGTTACGTGTTGTATGCACACAGGTAGACTAGGCAGGCAGGCAGGTGTAGCGTTTAGACACACCCTCTACAGGCTGTACCGTACATCTAGAACTAGGCCGGGCCGTAGCTCTAGTTCCGTCCGATACATCCTGATGAAAGGACGTCATCGAGCACACTACCGTCTGCATCTGCATGTCCAGTGCTACGTCATACTGTGTTTCAACCTCAATAATTATCATTTTTTAAAAACAATTTTGCAACAGTTTGTTCGTTATGACTGCTCGTGTATTTAATAGCTGTTGTGACTACTGACTAGAGTGAATTTTCAACTGTAACTGTTTTATAACCACCTTCATGATAATGATGATAAAATACTGGTAATAATTACTTCAACGTAGGTCTTTTGCAAGCAAAACAAATCATCACTGTTCATAGATATTACATATAAGCGATAAAGACTTCCTTCGGAGAAGCTTTATGAAGCTAGGCCTATAATACAAACCAGACATCTGACACTACAGTGATCTATACTGCAGTGACTGACTGGTGACCATTAGCTGTGGTCCACAAAAACTATGTAGTAACCAGTTATGAAAATGACATGTGATGCCAAATTGTGTCAACAGCAGTAGCTTGAACTAATTAATAGTCATGTAAATTATTGCCATTCAGAATTATACTCATTTCTCCCTGTATAACTGCCGTAAATAACAGAATTGATGAGCTCTCCGTAACAATAGAAGCTGGGCCTCCAACACTAGCCACGGATCATAACCAGTTATACTAAGAGAAGCCAGTGTAATGAGCTACAGATTGCTGTTGTTTGTTTACTGCTGTCGTTTACTTATAGAGATGCTTTAATATCGTGTATGTTATAAGTAACTCGCATGTGTAAACCGTGTTCAGATAAAAAAGGACCGATTATATTTTCCCTATATCTCGAATATTGGTGTTCCAATCTTCACAATTTTTTTCAGAAATTTTCCTCGGTTACGCCTTGATAAAACAGCATTCAAGTTACGACACCTTTGCTATGTGAATACTCTACTTTGTGAAACAGAACAACAAAATTATGGCTGAACAGTTCAGCTGTTGAGCTATATTTTAGTCGAAGCACATAATGTTCAAACAGACTTATCTCACAAATGTGCTAACACCCAATCTTAGAGGTAAGTTTCTTCAGACCTCTGAGGGTCCGTCCTTTATTAGGAAATGTGTTGAGCAATTTCTTTACACCATAACGTTTGTTTTATCTCAGCAATTTAATAACACGTTTATCTTCTACGCTGAAAGCCAAGACATTTGTCAGCGTAAACAATGACCACGGTAAGGTGTGCACAGTGGCGGGTATAGTCGGCTAATTTTTTGCTGCTTTTGTTACATGTTTACTTGAGGAGCAAACAGAAAAAACCATAAATGCATCCACCGACTGGTGGCTGTTACAACAATCGAAAGGTCCCGACTTTCTCCATTTGACTAACAGTCTTTGTTTCAGTTTGCAAGATGCCATTATTATATCTTGGATGATTACACAGGTTTAGTTGGAAATGCAACTGCAGTTGTGTCCTGAGTGAACTCAGAAATAAGTCCTCCAAATTTGATAAAATTTCATCAGTCCTAACTAAATTAATATGCTAAAATTCTCTGGCTTTGTTTTTGTGTGAAGACATCTAGTAAGACACTGTGTCTCAGAAAACGGAACCTCTGCAATTAATATGACATAGCTTCACGAATTCACATCATTTACCATCTTGGTAGAGAGACCGTATTCAATTCTTAATTGACTGTCAGTAAAAGTTTTTAAATCGGCTTAGAACCAGCTGCATGGTTTCCATAAGAACAGTAGTGACTTGATACACCTGGAACAGCAGAGGTACCGGTATATGTCTCAAAAAACCGGATATCTACGGTATTTTGACGTAATTTGATCTAAAGTTGTTTAATTTAAATAAAATGTCAAAGATAAAGTGTCAAGTGGGACAGTAAACCTTACTTACAGTATAATATATTGCGTGATCTCTCTGCAACATTTCCTTTCAAATGCTGGCATCTTTCATGTCTTTTGTCATTACCTGTGTTTCACATGTGTACCGGTAATTTGTAAAGCAAGCACATTGCAAAATCTACTTGTATTCATTACTGTATGCAAAACTGTGCAATTTTTGGAGATCAGCTAAGCATTTGTGCGACTCCTTGAAATAGCACAGCCTGTCTGTATGAACAACAGCATCCGTTTTATGGCCCCTTTTCCAGTACAACTCGGGTGAGCTGGTACCAGAAAAAAACCTGCCGTTACTGCATTTTAACGCCCTTGCTTGGTTGCTGCAACTCTCTCACTGATGGCTGTGTGACCACTAGCTGGCTTGCAGCAGCCACACAGATGAGAGCAAGAGAACCAAACGTCTCACCCCAACATTTTATGCTGGATGCTTTTCCTCTCAGTATTAAGATGTTGTATAATATTAGCTCAGTGGTTTACTTTCGGCAAGCAAGTCATTATGTTTAACACATGCAGGTGTTACCGTCATATAAAAAACAGAATGTCGATTACTCAAGCACTTCTTTGCTATCACATCTTTGGCTGCCGTAAAACAAGAGGAAACTTTGTTATCAGTAATTATTAGCTGTTCTGTATGCTTTTTTTGCAGTTATAGTATGCATAAAGATTTTGCTAATTTGACTTCGTCACATATTCTGTGGGATGAATTAGTTGTGTGTGTGGTGTCACTGTGTGCATATTTAAAACATATTATTTAGGGCTGTGTGTGTTATTAGTTGGTCACACAGCTAACTGAATTATTCGTGCTAATGGTTGTTAAATTTGAGTAATGGTGTATCCGTTGTACGTCCTGTTATCTGCATACTTCAATTCTGTGACAGTATTTTTGCCGGCCATCTTGAAGGCCAGGGCGTGTTCAACAGCTCACTGGTCGAATAGGTCGGACCACTGGGACTCCCTATGTTAGACGTTCAGCTGTTGGACAACTTTCATCCTTATCTAGTAGAACAAAATGGCAGCGACTACCGGTGGATACAGGGTGACCACTTGTCTGGAAAACATGGAAATGTCGGAGAATTTGACAGCTGTCAGGGAAATGTCAGGGATTTTACTAAAAATCAGGGAAATGTCGGGGGAAAAATCTTGTCAAGGAAAAGTTGCCTAAAACTGTTTATTTTAAGCTGCATATTTGTATCTATACAGGTATTTAGTAGGAGTCTGTTCTGTGTTAAATATTAAAAAATATATGGTTTCGGATCATGCACTGTTGCATTCCTACCCGCACCACTGACAGTAACACTAGTACGGGCATGATATGAGTAACACTTAACATGCCGAGTGCTGCGAAATGTCGGGGAATTTCACATTGTCTGGAGAGTGGTCACCGTGTGGATAAGGATGGAAGTTGTCCAACAGTCTAACATAGGCCATCCCAATGGTCTGGCCTATTTGACCAGTGACCTGTTGAACACACCCCAGAAGGGCCCAGATATACGACGTCAGTCTGTCTGTCGTCCATCCTGTGGTCAAAACTAACCAAGATAGACCCATAATTTCAACGGAACAGTCAAGCACCCACTGATTCTGTTGCCGCATTCAGATCATCCCCCAGATGCTCGGCCCATGTGTGTTCCAGGCACTGTTGTTATAGAATAGGCCCATTCGTTTCTTGGCTGGATGGCGTAAAAGGCGACTTGAACCAGGGTTAGTTTGGTTTCATTAAGTTTAGTTGTTTAGGTTTTTTGTGCTGTGTATTATTTCAGTTAGCCTAGTTTGTTCTACTTTGCCAAGTAATTGGCTAGCCAGGCCATATCCAATGATGCATATGTCGAGGAGTACATCTCCACGAAGACCAGTTGCATGAGGGTCCGTTAACCTTTAAACAAAGCAGTTCATATGGACTGTTTTGATGTTTTCATTATAGTTTTAGTTACTGTATTTTTTTAGTTGTTTATCTTCATCATGATCATCTTGTCACAACTTTCGAGCTCTCTCACATTTTAACTTATACCCTAAACAACATATTTTAACTTTCTATGTGAAATTAATATCTTTAACAAACTTTTAATTTTTGCGTGGCACGATATGGCTTTTTATGCTGAAAGTGCCGTTAAATGCCAAACAACCAGCCACAGATACAGATGCCCCCCCCCAGTTTTAAATAAACACGTTCAAACATTAAGACTGCCTCCTCTTTGACTCTGGTGTCATATACCACAGCTGTTGTCATCAGAGTGTAACCATTGTCATGCCACATGTGTTGTCAACAGAGTGCAAGTGTTGTAACATGTGTCTCGATTCTAATTGGACTATGGCGCGTTATAAATTATTTACTTACTTGCCTGTTGTTAATATTCATTGTCTGTTATGTTGATGACACCCTGTGGTATGACGCCAAAATTAAACAGGAGACACGCCAGCTGCTTATTGCAGGAGACATTCTTGTTTATTCAGGTATATTAGATTAACTGTCTCAAATTTCAAACTGGTTTTTGTTGAATATCTTTTAATCGGAATCAACAACTGACAGTTGTTAATAAATTTTTAAAAGTTAACGGTTAAAAATGGCATAATTGTTGTCAGATCTAATTTTATTATATCACTACGACGACGGTCGGCAGGGTATTGTTTTTGGTCGTCTGTGTGTGTAACTTTGTAACCATCCAATTGTAAGTCTTGTAACCAAGCAACATCATGGAAAATGTTTACACCTATCATAAAACTTTAATTTAAAAAACTCTGAGAGCAGGCCATTAAATTCTCGGGTGACAGCGCCATCCAGTGGACAGCAAGACGGTTAAAAATGGCATAATTGTTGTCAGATCTAATTTTATTATATCACTACAACGACGGTCGGCAGGGTATTGTTTTTGGTTGTCTGTGTGTGTAACTTTGTAACCATCCAATTGTAAGTCTTGTAACCAAGCAACATCATGGAAAATGTTTACACCTGTCATAAAACTTTAATTTAAAAAACTCTGAGAGCAGGCCATTAAATTCTCGGGTGACAGCGCCATCCAGTGGACAGCAAGACTTGGTTTGCTGTGCCTCGCCCCATTTATTACAGATGTAAGTAAGTAATGTTATATAGATACAACAAAAAATACAGCTATGTAAGTTTTAAGTCATCTGATTTAAGGCTATTTTTTATAAATGTCTAGGTTGCATGTAAGACTATAATTAGCAAGTGAGTAAGACCTGACATCATTTGCTGAATTACTGGATTACAGGCTTCAGTGTGGCATCCATTAAAGGTAAAACCTTATTTTGATACTGACTCCTTTTTTTCTGTAATTAAGTTGTCACTTCTGTAGCTAAATATCTTACAATTGCCGTCACCTTCAGCTGTTAACCCTATAAACAAATGTCTCTGGTTTTTGTTCTGGTTTTCGGAGACATGAAGCTTTGTCCCTAATTTAATTCATAAACACACACAGCAACAACATAACTTTGTTATTCATACTTGAGCTGTCAGCTACTACAACAGAAACGAAAACAAAACCAAGAAGCTTAGATGTTGCAGAGAAGCTGCACGATGCTTCACATCACTGAATATATCGCTAAGTCAGTCGAGGTCACTTAAGGTCAAGGTCACCCTTGAGTAGGGCATGTGTAGGTCCTTCTTTATACTTCTCATGCTGTCAGTGGCTGAGGTTCTCCAGTCCAGACAAACCACCTGGGTTTTTTTTCCGGGAGTGACCCAACTGTGGAACAACAACAGCTGTAGTGGCATAATTGTGCTCCTAAAAAGCCCAGATTTCATGCTAGAATGCACCAACTTGTGTTTGATGGCCGGGCTCTGCGAGGACCTGCTGACGGAGCTCAGTGCTCCCAAGACCCTCTAGCTGTATTGAGGAAATGGGAGGGGAGGGTGATGGGAAGGAGAGGGGAGGGAGAAGGGAAAGCACCGCATCCGTCTTACAAAAATCTTGGACCCGCTACTGAATCTGGCTTTGGGGGTCATCAAGATTATTGGAAATAGCACCATTTTATAGATTGCATAAAAGTTCCTATTGGCATAGCATAGTAACTGCAGCTGTATCTTGTACAGTTTCCGAGATAAAGCGAGAATTGTGATTTTTTCGTGCCTTACCTGCATATGATGCCCCGGTTAGGGGGGGGGGGTTCGTGTCAGAATATTGCTATATGGTTTGGTGTGGAAAAACTAGAATGTTGTAGCTACTCGACGGTGAAAAGAGTTTGAGGACATGTTGCTCATTTTTATGCAGTAAAGTTGTGTAAATGAACGTAATGGATACCCACCCAGACACCGCACGGTGGCATAGGCTGCGCTTATGCATAGCATCGCATGGCGTAAACTAGATACTGAGATTCACTGTTTCAGTTTCATCTTTTTGGTTTCATAGTTGTAGTTATTGCAGTTGTAGTGGTAGTAATTTATACTACTAGCGGTTAGAACAACCCGAGATACTGCAATCAACTGATGACTATCTGTTTAGAAAATTCTGCTTTAGGCCCTACAGTGTCTCCAAAGAAACCAGACCGCTACAGTTAATATCACAACTTTGCCAATTCAAAATATTCACTAATTTTTGGCACAGGAATACCTTATTCAATTCCCTATTAACTGTGATAAAAAGTTTTTAAATTCGCTTAGAACCAGCTGTGTAGCTTCCATAACAAGAGTAGCGACTCTACATACCTGAACAGCGGATATCTGGGCCGACTTCGAACAACATATCACGAGTGGCAAAACGATTGTGTGAGTGCCGAAAGACAGCATTCGAACACGTGTTGTAGCGCAAAGTATTTTATATAGAAACACTGTTTAAAGATTTACCTTTTCTGTTCATAAGGCAGCATAAACTGTGGAATGACGAGCAGTTAAGGACTGCTACAGTAACTCGCTTTAGCTGCTACTTTGCTGCAAACACAACTGTTCTCTGACTTTGTGGTTTAATTAAGAATATTGAGCACATGTTATACGACGTACGTGAAATTTTATTTAAATTAAAGAACGTTTGATCGAGTCATGTCAAAATATCATAGGCTTAGGGGTCCGGTTTTTGGAGACACAGACCGTCATGTTGCTACTGTTGCTATGGAAACCACGCAGCTGGTTCTAGGCGAATTTAAAAACTTCTTAACTTAGTGAGTTGAGAATTAAATAAAGTCTGTCTGTGCCAAAAATAATTAGTGAACGTTGTGAGTTGGAGAAGTTGTCATATTAATCGTAGCGGTCCGGTTTTTTGAGACAGTGTATTTGTGATAAAGCATTCATGACTGTTTTATACAATTCTGGAAATGTTTGTAGCATTTTGACAGATTGCAGCCCGGAATGAAGTCGATGTTCTGGCAGCTTCTGATGTACCCATCTTCAGTGTATGTTAACCATGAATTACATTTTGTAATCTGCCAGATAGTCAGTTTTATTCCGGTGTAAATTGATTATTGTTTCAGGTGATATTGGTGCTGGTGCATAGGATGTTGTTAGTCAGTTTTTATCATGCTCAGCTATGCTAGTGGCAGCGTGTCTGTCTAGTCTGTCATATGCTGGTAATGACACAAAACTAATGACCATAGGATCATGCAGTTTTTGCCATTGGTTGCCCATGGAATCTAGTCTTGACACCATCTTTCATACCCGAGTCATGGCCAGCGCAACTGTGGGGTGTGGGTACAATGTCCCCCCACTTTTGGGACCAGCAGAGTACGGGGGGGGGGTCCAATGAAAATGATCTTTGCTTCTACAGCAGACAGTCTTTATTCAGTACTGTACGAGTGACTGAATTTCAACTCCCCCGACTCTAGTCGACACCTGCCAAGTTAATGATATCTGAAAAGACGGCTTGGGTCGTGTTTCCAAGTCAGCACTATACAAACTATGGCATATGGCTGCTAAATTGAGTCACGAGACTAACCTAGCCATAACTAAACTGTCTGTTTCCCCGATTCATAATACCATAGGCCTAGGCCTGCCTATATTTATTAATGTGACAACCAGACAGCAAATTTCAATATATTCAGTAGGCCTTTACTGATATTTGCTTGCTTGTACCCCCACATTTGGAAAAGTGGGGGGTACAAAATCCATGGTGCTGCTCCTGACCCTAGTCCCAGGGAAACCCCCCTTTCAAGAGCTTAAACGAGACTGGGGGACAGATTTTCGACCAATAAATCATTATATCTTGGAAACAGTAGACAGTAGGCATAAAGTTACAATGAGTCACTAATAGAAATTCGCATGTGGACTTTCGATTGGTACCAATTTCGGTGACCTCGACCGTAACACAATTCCTTACCTATATAGCTTTTTGCTGCATAGAAGAGACGAAGACAGACCACACAATTGCAGCAAAAAGATAGCTTCGGGCCTGTAAGTGTTCAGGGATGTACAGATCGTGCATAAATTCCCAGGGCAAGTGACCCTTAAGCTATATTACAAGGTCATGATATTCTTCAGTGTCATATATCTTGAAAATGGTACAAAACGACAGCTGTCACTGAAATGTCAGGGATTTTACTAAAAGTCACGGAAGTGTCAGGGAAAAATCTTGTCAAGGCAAAGTGGCCTGAGACTGTTTTTGCATCAATACCGGTATTTAGTACTACAACCATATGAGTAACACTTAACATGGGCACCAGTGCTGCGAACCATAAGGGAATAGTCACGGAATTTCACATAGTCTGGAGAATGGTCACCCTACAGTTAATATAGGTACCAGTAACTTAATTGCAAAATTTTCTATACATACCTAATCCTACACATGTTCTCTTGTATGACA
>Ga0209339_1000703_pt1 | contig 12764 bp, 6 predicted proteins | sample OlaalgELextract3_FD_187376 | JGI IMG/M metagenome (GOLD analysis project Ga0209339, IMG submission 187376) | Olavius algarvensis symbiont microbial communities from Tuscany, Italy - Type A ELBA extract 3 (SPAdes) (version 2) | ecosystem: Host-associated > Annelida > Digestive system >... | reverse complement strand
TGGCGCTGGTATTATGCAGGTGGAACACACTGCTGATTGTTTTGGAGGCGCTTGGCTTAAGTCACCACTGTCGACAGAAGTGTGACATCCGCGCCATATCTGACGAGAGACTGCATTCCAGTTCACTGAAGTATTGGACTTGAATGGCGAGACATATGTCATCAGCATAAATGAATTTTCAGCCACGTGTAACTGGCAGGTTGTTGAAGTACAAGTTGGACATTAGGATGCAGTACTGGAAATGTGGCACCAAAGTGCAGGGGATTGAAAATGATGGAAGTGAGAGGTATAGATAGCCAAGCTGGTAAGGGACAGAGAATGAAGGATCACTTTGTGCTGAAAAAAGAACAGTTGTCCAGATGTAAATGTGAAATGTAAAATTGCAAAAGAACACAAATGACACACACAGCAGACTAGTGAAAGTCACTGCGATTCACTTTAGATACTTAGTGCATTTTTCTGTTTTGATTGGATGATACGGTTGGTTTGCTTGTGCAAAGACAAAACTTAGTCGCAATGTAGTCTGTAGTGTTATGGGACTTTTCGTACCATTGATATTCGTACAACGGACAGTTCACACTGTGGACTACTTGTACCATGGACTATTTTAGGCCACGTGAGTTCGAAGTTACTGGATGCAGTGGTGTAGTGGTAGAGTATCAGACACATAACCGAGAGGTTGTGGGTTCAACTCATACCCGGTAGACCCGTAAGCCGCAGAATTAGCCGCCAGCTGAAAAAAATTACGGCTTAGCCGCCGAAAAAAAATCTGGCTAGCCGTCAGCCAGCCGGAAAAAAATTACGGGTTAGCGGCCGAAAAAAAATCTGGCTAGCCGGCACCGTGACTCAAGTCGTTGACGGTGACTTTGCTATCACCATGACGGCGACTCTATGTAGCAACTAACATACAGTATTACAGTTGGAAGACGGTTGACGGAATCTGAACCAAGTGGTCTATCGATCCAGGACTATTCAGGTATGTCGTAATTCGGCAAAAACACCAGTGATGGGCAAAATCAAATCGCGATTCGATTCAATCGCGATTTGAATCGCAACAAAGATTTGATTCAAACATTGCGCGATTCGATTCAAGCACCAAGTAATTTGATACTGATTCGATTCAGATTTTAACAATTTGATTCAAGAGACACGTGATTTGAACAGAAATTGCGAACTCCCGGGTTGAAATTACATACTCAGTCAGATCGTACTATTTCTGTATTTTAGTAAATGGCTTAATACCGGGTGGCGCTAAAAAAACGTCCTGAACTTTGCGCAACTATAACGGCGCGTATACTTCATGGAGAGAAATTTCTTTTTGCTCATTTGTAGATCAATATGTACTGTTACTTACTTATAAATTTCAGTGATGCCATTAATGACGTCACTGAACGCCGCTTAATGACGTAAGGCGAGTTAAAAATCGAATTATGTAAATAACGTATTTGTAGCTTAGATTGAAAATGGTTTTTTCAAAAGACGATTTGGCGATTATTATTACGTGTTTCACTGCAAAAGGATGGACTGGTACTCGGATTGCAAAAGAATTTCCGAACAAGAAGTGTAATAACTGAAGCATCAATCGGGTTCTAGCGAAGTATCGTCACACGCGCACTACCGATCGCAAGAAAGGCAGCGGAAGACCCATGACCGCGATGACAGATGAAAATCTGGCAGAAGTTGAACAGCTTTGTCAGTCACAAGACGATAAACCAGGAACTCACAATAGTCAATGTCAAGCCGCACATATCATTGGCGTGTCACGGAGACCGGTACAGCGAATGCTGAAGAGGCGCCGCCTCCATCCGTTCAAGAGAATGTGAACATCAGCAATGAATGCTAATGCCAGACACAGTCGCAAGACTAGAAGCCAGGTTCTGTACCGGCGCTTCTCAGTGGCTACTGTAAAGAAAATAATCTTCACAGATGAGAAGGATTTTACACTAGAAGTCCCTACAAACCGCCAGAATGACCGTGTTTACGCAAAGGGCAGGAAATCAGACGTTTGTCCGAACAGACTTTACACCACAGAAATCGGTTTTCGAAGAAGTTGATGGTTAGCGCAGGTGTGTCATGGAATGGAAAAACAGAGATCTTTTTCATCAACCCACAGAATACTAAAGTCAACCAGAAGACTTACATTGACTTTTTGAAGACGTCCTTGCTGCCAGAATGCTGCCGTATGTATGCAGACAATGATTTCGTCTTCATGCAAGACAGCGCTCCATCACACCACGCCAAAGCAACTCAAAATTTTCTTCGAGACAACACGCCCAATTTCATCAGCTCACAAGAATGGACACCGCATTTGCCAGATTTGAATTTACTAGGTTACTCAGTTTGGGATATCTTGCAAGAACTTGTCTACGAAGGAAGGCGTGAACTGTTCGTGAACCTCAAAGATCTTCAGAATGTTATCAGAGACAGATGGCATGATGTCAACGATCAGACAGTCAGAAAAGCTATATTGCAGTGGAAAAGGCGTTTAGCAGCAGTGGCAAAGCAGAATGGAGGACCTATTCAACACATTTTCTGCTGATCAGTTGACTGATCATTACTGTGACGTTCTGGTGTAGCCTGCGTAGGAGCGACAACATAAATGATGAACCGCTTGCAAACATAGTTTTATGACGTGTAACACTATTTCGTTTGTATCACGGCTAATACGGAAGTGTTTTAGGCGACGGGGACGCAGATTACCTTCCCCCAGTCGGCAGTGTAAAGGAGAAACAAGATCGGTCCAAGGACCGAGCCTTGTGGCACTCCAAAAAGAACTGCCGATGGCATTGAACTGGATGTCGTCATGCGAACTTGCTGCTTCCTGTTGCTGAGATACGACGTAAACCAGTCTATGACCTTCCCGCCCAGACCGTATGACTTCCTTAACCGTTGCAAAAGTGTGTTATGGTCGACGCTGTCAAATGCCGCCGAGAGGTCGAACAGTGTCAGCATCGCTATGTTACCGGTATCCAGTGCCGACAGTATGTCTGAAAGGACCTTAAGAACGGCCGTCTCTGTCGAATGATGCCCTCTATATGCCGACTGAAGGTCTGGAAGCAGATCGTTGTCCTCGAGGTACCTCAGAAGCTGCTTGCTAACCAGTCGTTCTAGCAGCTTCAAGATGACGGACAAGTTGGAAATCGGTTGATACGACTTGGCGTCGGCTGGATCCAGATCTGCTTTCTTCAGTAACGGCGTAATGTAGGCGAACTTGAACGTTGACGGAACAGTGCCGCTCTGCAAGGACCAGTTGAACAGTCGACACAGGAATGGAGCTAAGACTTCGATGTAGTGCTTCAGTAGCCATGTAGGAAGTGGGTCGCTCGTGCACTGTTTGTCAGGTAACTTCTTCACCAATTCCACGACGTCAGCTGATGAGACCGGCGTGAACAGGCGGAGTTCACAGCCGACAGGAACGGTCATGAAGATCGGTGAATCAGTGCCATCGGTGGATGCACGAACGGCAGCGACCTTGTCGTCGAAGAAGCGATGCAGTGTAGAAGCATCAATGTCTGATGACAGAGGTGCTCAGCCGCGACCAAGCAACTCATCGAACAATTGCCAAAGTCGATGCGGTCATGACTGCTCAGCGTCCAGACGTTTCGTCCTGTAGTCGGAACGTTTCTGTTGTAACAGGGTGAAGTACTGACGTCTCTGGATGCGCCACGCCGCAACAGCCAGCAAGTTGTTGTCAGACAGCGGACTGGTGCGACGAGCAGCCCTTTCCATTGACCCTTTCCATTAGCTCTATGACACTCGTCGTCGAACCACATGATGGACGGTCTTCGACGACACGTGACTTGACGAACTGGGATCTGCTTGTCATGCAGTCCAGCGATAGTGTCGTTGTAGAGCTTAGCGAACGCGTCACCGTCCAGGTGCTCGTACTGCCGTTCATCACACAACGCTGACGTCTGCAGGTCAGCTATGAACACGTCCAAACAGAAGGACCGTCACAACCTGCGATGTGCAGTTGTGTAGACCGGCGGTGGATGCTGGAATGGTGACACCCATTGCAGTTGATGGTGGTCGGAGAAAGTAACGTCACGAACGACGACCGTCGGTGAAGGCAAGTCACCACGAGTGCAAACAACGTCGAGTATGCCGCCCTGGTCGTGCGTAACGTCCTGGACTTGTTGGTCTAGACCATAACTGGCAAACAGATCATAGAACTCGACTGTGTGTGGATCGGTACTGCACTCCAGCCGGATATTGATATCACCAGCGAGCACAAGTGGTTCGACGTACGTCGAAAAACGATCCAACACGTCAGCTAGCTCACAGAAAAAAGTGGCAGTTACTGCGGCTGATTCAGGATGGTAGACAACAAGCACAATACAGGACGACATACCCGACGTGACACGGGCAGCAACACACTCGAAGGTCGACGGTTGGACGCCGATGTTGACCGATGTCAGTCTGATGCCGGTGGCGGCGACGATGGCGACACCTCCGTGATTGACGCTGAGTGACGCGACCTCGTTGCGGCGACATGGATGAGTGCGCTCGACGACAGTAAAGCCGTCAGCACGTAGACGACGTATCGATACCGACTCAGCATCGTGCCACGTCTCACACAGCAGCAGAACGTAGAGCACATGCTGCCAAACACAATGGCGCGACTGGTCGTCTCCGTATGACGTAATGGGCGTATCGGTACGACGTTTGGCCGGTCACTTCCGCTGAGAGAGTGGCGTCGGAGTGCCAGTGACGACGTACGCGCCGTTGCCAGTAGGATGCAGACGAGGAACCGGACGACGAGAGCGGCGGCCAACCAAACAGCCACGGTGACGGCGATGGCCCAGTTGACGTACGCGCGCAGCAGCCGCAGCAGGCAGTGGAATGTGTGCACTGGACCGTAACGACAGTAAACACAGCCGGTCACCCACTAAACATGCTTTATGGATGCACCTTTGTGTTCCATTACAACTTATCTTCTGACCGTTCAGAGCACACCAGCAGAAACCTGTGATAAATTAATTGGCATAAATTAGTCTGCTTAAACATGAAGAGATGAAAGGCGTTAAAACAGTGAGTGTAACGCATTTGGAGAAAACCAATCTTGATTCTGCAACTGTCATTTGCTGCATTATAATCAAACTACCTAAACAGCAGCACAATAGACACTTGTCATACAAAACTGCTACCACAGAAATAAATGATACCATGCGTTCATGGCATTGTACATCTATGCAGTCACCTGAAAGATCAGCAGATAGGCTTGTAGATGCAAAGACCAACAGGCCATGCCAGCATGAATTAATAATTTGGTGACCTGTTATCTGCAATTTCCGTAATTATTTTTCCATCTCTTGTAGTTCAGACAGCCACAAAATTCGTTATTAAAAGGTATCCGAATTAATAGAGAAAATCCATTATGTTGTGTCTGTGTGTTAAGGTCAAAGAAGAAAGATAAAGAGGCTGGCATCTCTCGTGGCATTGACTTTCAGAATGTTTCAAACATTGTCAACTTTGATTTTCCACCAGATGTTAATTCCTACATTCACCGTGTTGGCCGGTAAGTTGTATCAGTTGATGTTTCTGTGAGTAGCACTGGCTGATCTGTGTCTCTTTCGTCTGCTGTTATAAAGTTTTCATGACATTAACTCAGCCAGACAGCAAAAGACCTGCCATCCTACTGGTTCAACGTGGTTATCTTAAAATCATTGTTGAACAACAAGGTGTCATATCATGAACCAAAATGTGTAACATGTGTTTAGAGTTGACCATGTCTGCCTATATGACAGTAGAAATTGTTACTCATCTGATAGTTCATTGGGTTCTGAGGCTTTAAGATCAGGGGCCCGATTTTCGAAAAATCTTAAGATATTCTTAAGTTTGTCGTAAATATGTCCTAAGTTTTTCTTAAGTCAGCAAGTTAAGATTTCCTAAGATTTTCTTAGGAAAATCGTAAGTCAATTTTTGAAACACTTCTTAGGAAATCTTAACTATTTCTTAAGTTTCTCTGACTTATTTTTAGCGTCCAGTGGTTGGGCTTGCATAAGTCACGTGATCAGTAGGCCGCACAAGGTCGTCTGCAATGAGCTGGCACCACAACTCGCTGACAGCAGCGCGCAGAAATCGAGCAACAACAAGTCGACCAAACTTAGCGCATTTCGTTACTTATTTCTCGCCGCAAACCTATGAACGGATGACGTAATTGTTGTTTATTGTTTACATCATAGATAATAAGATATATAATCTGGGTTTACATAAAAAAACTACGGTGTAATCGATTTCGAAATTTCCTAAGACAGCTTTGCAGTGGTCGTAAGTTTTTCTTAAGATTTTTCGAAAATCAGCATTGTCGTAAGTTTTTCCTAAGATTTTCATAAGTCTTAAAAACTTCCTAAGATTTTTCTAAGATCTTCCTAAGATTTTTCGAAAATCGGGCCCCAGAAGTATAAACTATACTGTAGGGCCATAATTCTGGGGGGCTCAAGTTCCCCCCCAGCATTTTACTATTTGATGTAAAATGACCTGCGACTGAAAGGTTATAGGATTTTACATTGACTTAGTATCGTTTTGTATGCCATACAGGGTTTAGAGCTACGCTAAATTTTAGGGTCAGTGAGATTTTCAGTCTGTACAGACTGAAATTGGGGCTGTTTGTAGAGACTGTTTCTAGTCTGGCTAAAATTGACATCCCACTTTTCTGGCAGTAAACACTAGACAACAAATCGACTGACAAGTATTAACACTATTACTTGTTGTGGCCTCCCACTACTTTCATTCTGTTTGTATATGAAATAAAATGAAATACATACCATATCGTGCTATACCATACCATCTGGGCCGCCATGGCCTAAATTTTTCACGACAAACGCTGAGGCTAATTCAGTAGTGGCCAGTTGCACATGCCCTGCCTGAATGCGAAGGAAGGGTGGAGAGTGTATCCATGTGCAGTGGTGCGCTGCTACTGCCATTTTTCTGGCAGTGTGTGTGTGTGTGTAGAGTGTGCGAGGGAGGAGGAGAGGAGATTGAAGAGCCTTGTGCCTATTATTTTACAAGCATGTTTCTATGAGGCCATGCACTACTTGTATTGCTGGCCTCATCTATTATCCAAATGTTGGCTTGCACTAGAGGTCTGAGTGCCCGTAAACCCAGTTCTAGTGGTCTGTCACAGATATAAGAGGCAGACCCTCTGTGCATGCTCTAGATATTAATTTCTGAATATGTGCTGATTAGCCCGCATGTTACAAGAAGCCACAAGGCCCGTGATTTGAACCCCGTCCTCTGTGGCCCGACGGTCACAAGGCCCATTGCAGCCCAGTAGAATAGCCCACTGATCTACCAAGATAGGCCCAAATGAAATGCATTTATGTTGCATTTATATGAAATATATTTTGTTTAATTTTTTTAGCACTGTGCATTGCCACAAACATTCAAATCAAGAAGCTCAGCTGTCGCAGAGAGGCCGCGCGATGCTTCGTGTTTGTCTGTAGTCAGCTTCAACATACCTACAGCGCAGTTTTTTTATTACCAATTACTGCAATTTCAGGTTTACAAGTGCATAAAATTCTATTATGGCTTGGCTACCCAATGGTGAAAAATTTTCGAAGATATCTTTATTCGTTTTGACGCAACTCACGAACATGGCAGACAGACAGACGGACAGACATCGCATGACAGCATAGGTCGCGCTTATGCATCGTATCGCGTGGCAAAAACGTTCAGCGCAAGTCATTTAAATTTCGATTCATTCGTGGTTTTTATGTGTCTATTTCGATCCAAAATATTCTAAAGGGAAATCTTCAGCCTAAATTTAAAGGCGCCAATGTTTGGCCAAAGTCGACTGCAGTGATAACTGGGGTAATATTAACGGCGACGCCGGGCCGATTTTTAGGCTTGACCGCGGACTTACGTATTTTGCACTTATAGCGCTGCGAGCTTCACAGCACGCAATGGAGCCATATATTTGCTCAGAATCACGATTTACGGATGGCCGTACTCTAGACACTTCGTTAAAACTAACCATGTCCACAGTGTAGGCGTCAACTTCACTAAATTACCAACTTTACGCAACTACTTAACAACAAAATATCACTTTGTTTATATCTGTGTATCACGTGACCGATTGCTCAAATTTCCGTGACGTCATTTAGTATTGATCAATCTCATACAGCTGCATGCTGCTGCTACGGTGAAGAAAATCGCCATTTTTATGTACCCCGGCCTTCATTTTTTGTTTGCCCTGGTGACGCTTCTGTGGCAATCACACAAAACGTTGCATGAATGAAAAGACAATTCAATGCTCGCCAAACCCATCGCAGCATGTACGTATCTATCTTCAACAGTTTCCCAGTTATTCGAACCGCAAGTGCAAAAAATCACCGTATTCACATACCACAGCCCACATTTTTGTTTCTCCTGGAGACGCCCCTGCGACTATCACGCAATATGTTGCATGGATGGAAAGACAATTCAGTGCTTGCCAAACTTCTCGCAGCATGTACCCATTTATCGCCAACAGTTTCCCAGTTATACGATGCTTAAGTCAATGCGTAAGTCCAAAAATTGCTATTTTTACTACATTTTTGTTTCCCCTGGGGACGCCTCTGGGGCAATCACGCTAAATGTTGTATGGATGGAAAGAGAATTCAATGCTTACAAATTGTCTCGCTGCATGTGCCCATCTAACTATAACTGTTTCTGAGACAGAGAGAGATATTGGTCGAAAATCGTCATTTTTTCACACCGTCCTTGCATTCGACGCCCTGTTAGGGGGGTTCCCGTCGGAATAGCACCACTCCATTTGGTGTGGAAAAACTAGAATGGTGTGGCTACCTGATGGTGAAAAAAAATGCCAAGTGCACGTGAGCCTTGAACTTTCGTTGCCTCAGCCAAAAATGATCTGACATGCATACATATCTGGGATTTAAATCCAGATTTCCGGACTGATCTGGATCCAGATGTCCACTGGAACGCTCTCAAAATGTAGTGGATTCATTCCCTTGTCATTGTCAGTCATTTCGTTGAGTTTTGTCGAAAGCTGACTATGCAAAATACTAATAAATGTCCTAAAATACCATATTGTGCAATGCTGAAGGAAGTCAAAAGTGATCCAGAATCTGTATCTGAGACCGGATCACCACCAGATATGAATTGGTTCTTCCCATTGGTAGGCCCGATCATAACACCGAGTTTTAATAAAATCAGATGATTACATTTTGCAGTTATCCTGCTGACACACACACAAACGGTACTGAAAACACAACCTCCCCAACTTTATTGGTGGAGGTAATTATGTAACATGGTCCCTTTTCTGCTGGAGCATAAGCAAGGACAGTACTGTAGCAGTCTGGACTCATGACAGGTTGATAAAGATGGCTACAGCAAAAATATGATGGCTTCTTTGATGTGCGCTATGCATGCGTCTGGTGCAAGCAACAGCTAAGTTTTACAGCCCAAAATTGCATGTGGTAGTTTTATGCTTTGCTTTTGTGTGTAAAGACAGTGAAAAAGGGTGTAAAGACAGTGAAAAAGGGTAAAAGTAGCACTTCAGAATGCACTAAAACTTCCTGTTTTGAGATACGAAATGCAAAACTTCTGGGGAAGAGTCTACAACTAGAACCAAACCTTTTTTATGTGGCAGCATTAGCACTGCTCATACTAGTGATGAATGCAGTGTCTGGTTGTCTGTGTTGACACAGAACTACACTGTGTCTCAAAAAACCAGACCGCTACGATTAATGTGGCATAACCTCGCCAATTTACAACATTTACTAATTATTTTTGGTACAGAGAGACCTTATTCAATTCTCAGTTCATGTGATAAAATTTTTTTAAATTGGCCTGGAACCAGCTGTGTGGTTTCCATGACAACAGTAGCGACTTGACACACCCAAACAGCAAATTTCTGGACTGACTTCACACATGTTATCAACAAGGCAACTACATTTTGTAAAGTGGCAAAACGATTGTGGGGCTTCAAAAGACTGAACTTTGAAGACTTGTTGTAACTTTTGACAGCGCACAGTGTTCTGATAAAAACATATTTTGTAAAGATTTGATTTTTCTGTTCATAAGGCAGCATTAATACTGGAATGACGCCTACTTTACTTACTGTTTAAAAGCGTTGTTTCCGGCCCTTTCATATACTGAGTCATTAAGTAAATGTGGCCTTGAACAATTAGACGATCGTCGTGATTTGATTACAGAAAGTTTGCTTAGACAAATTAAAGAGCCAAAACACCTCTTACATTATCTGTTACCTCCTGTTAAAGTGTGTCATAGTCAGATGGTACTGCGGCCTCCTACATATCCATTTCAAATTCCACTGGCCAAAACTTCATGTTATGGAAGGGACTTTGTACCATATTGCATTTCCAAGAATTTTTAGTTCTGCTGCATAATCTTCATGTTTGTAGGCTGAAAGCCTATATTGTATTGACTTTTTGGGCCGAAAAATCAATCTTTCCGGAATAAGTCAGGCAAAACGCAGCCTATCCAAACCAAATTCGGTATACATGGACAGGGTGACAACGTTCGGGGAATTTTGGCGTGATCGGCCCATTTTGTCCAAAATGGCAGCTCGGACGAGTCCCGATAAGCCAGAGTTTTTTGTTTGGTAAACCACGGCAACTTTGCAATGGTCGATTTTCACTAAATTTGGACACGAAACGTAGTTCGGTGTCCCATCGCGGAATCCAGAAATACATTTTCGAAAATTTTCATTTTATGGGTCATTTGCCCCCCAAAATCTGAAATTTAAAATCGGTCAAACAGGCATCTCACTCAGAGCAGGCTACAGGTCACGGGATGCACTGCAGAGAGATACTGTTTACTCCACGTTGTAGTCCAAGAGCCAGGGAGTTTCCAAGGTCCCGTCGACTTTTGTCTACGATGTACGGATGCGGAGCTACGGGGCGTCAAAGTTTCCGAATTTTCGGATTTTGGCCTATTTTCCGGATACGAAACCCCTAAAACGTACTATCCAGTGACCAGCGTACAGCCCAGGGGTTACATCGCAGAATGATTACGATTCCAGCTTTTTTTGAGACATGCTGTATGTAACAGCCATGCAGTGGCTCAAGGATGATGTGCATGGTTGATGTGTGTGTGACTGTTATAGGACGGCTCGTGGAGACAGCAGAGGCACTGCACTGTCATTTGTGACAGTCAAAGAGATGTTGCTACTTGAAGCTGTGCAGCAGATGCTGTCGCAAACCTGTTGTAAGTATTTACTAGTGACTCAGCTTTGTGCAACAGTGTCGTCCTTTGTTAGATAGCCCGGACTTTCTATCATATATCGCAAAAGTAGGCTACACTTATTTTCAGGCAGAAGTACCTGTAACGGCCATGAAGGTTGATCAGTGTCGTTGGTGATGGCACAGTTTAGTAGGCTACATCATCTTCTATTAGTGATCTGTAGTAACTGTGTGTCTATCCTGTATCATTTTGGAGATATCCAACATTGAATAATGGTGCACTATTGAAATCTGGGTTAGAGGCCACTCAGAGTCTTTGGAAATGGCACCGATTTCTAGATCATATTCGACTTCCTGTCAGTCTGCCATTTGCAAAGTATAGCTCTCTGTTGTACCGTTTTCGAGATATTTTACATTGAAGATTATGACTGTGAACTACAGGTTAGGTGTTCCTCACCGTGCAACCTCTGTTACTTCCACTTGGCCACATCTCGGATATGATGTTGGTCTGCAGGAAGGGGACTATTGAAAAAATACTGTCTCTGTGTTACAGTATTGTGTACTATTATAATGGTGCACAAAGATACGAGCAGTTCTTACAGGGTCGACTGTATCAGGCTTTCATCTTGCTTGGTTTAGCTCTGTCTTCCAAGTGCCTCTGTGTCTTCGGTCTTCATGGTGCTGTATATATAATATTTTTTTTGCTTACATCCTTCTCTTTATCTTTCAGTGAGCTGAGCCTAGTGGGATTGTCCCTTGACATGGTTGACTAACCATCATCCTTCAGTGCTATGACACTGTTGGTTGGGTCATCTGACCCATAAAATTGTCTCCAAAATGACCTATAATGTGTCGAGTGTAACGGTAAACTCTACTATACTATACCATCCTCACCATGCAAATTTGTGGACAGTAGTTTAGGAGGCCTGGGCAGGCATCATTCTCGACCCTGTTGGGTTAAGTAGGTTTTTACTCCACCAAGGCCTCTTTGTATCTCGGAAATGATAGAACTATAGCCACATAGTTACAATTAAAAATTAATAGGAAATCACATACCACTGATATGATGTGGGTGCATTACAGTTCAGACATTCAGGGTCACTGAAAATGGCAACATTTGATAAGTCATATACAGTTTTCTAAAAGTCTGCCATTGTAAGTATATCTCTATCTTGTACCATTTTCGAGATATTTACCACTGAAGAATATCGTGCTCTTGAAATCTAGGTAAATGGTCACTCATCCTGTGAATTTATGCACAATCAACACTGTCTAAAAAACTGCACCCTTTTTCTTTCTGCAATAACTTAGTCAAATTTCAACATTAGGCGCGGTGGGCAGTACATATCTCATATTGTTGGAAATTTATCACAGTATAGCACGGTAGTGCTAACTGTTGTAAGGGTCATGATCGCTAAGTATAGGAAATAGGGAATTTGGGGTTACCGTAGCTCCCTAACCCCTGAACCGCTTGAGCTGAAATAGTGCATGAGTAATTACGTCGCCCATAGGACCCAACATGCACCACGGGGTAACTAGGGGTTTAGAGGGGTAAGCACTGCACAGGGGTGAAATGTAACCCTCATGGCGTAGACATTCCGTTTTTTAATGGTT
>Ga0209339_1000702_pt1 | contig 12766 bp, 8 predicted proteins | sample OlaalgELextract3_FD_187376 | JGI IMG/M metagenome (GOLD analysis project Ga0209339, IMG submission 187376) | Olavius algarvensis symbiont microbial communities from Tuscany, Italy - Type A ELBA extract 3 (SPAdes) (version 2) | ecosystem: Host-associated > Annelida > Digestive system >... | reverse complement strand
AATGTGCTGTGACCATCCTGTCCAAACCGTGGACCAACATGAACTTCATTTGCACTCGAATAGTGATAGGCTTAATGGCTTATTCATTTGCGCTCTCTGAAGTCGTCCTCAAGCCATAGCAAATAGCCATTGCGGGTACGAAAATGGCACGCACACAGGAATATAAACTTTTAAAAATACCTCAGAATGCACCGAATAACGCTATTTCCAGAAACAAAATTCAAAAAAATGTCCTGGGGAGGGGCACAAACCCAGTGGGGAGGGAGACACCCCTCCCCACACCCATCCGCACCTACGGCGCCTCAATCCTCGGTTTCCTCGCGCCCACGGAGCTCGACACCCGCCACCCCCTTTCGAAAATCCTGGATCCGCCACTGTTTGTGTCGTCTACTAAACACCAGTGCGAAGCGATAGTATTCTCACGCCGTTTTACCTTCAACTTGTCACGTATAATTTATTCGCCGTAACCGTAACGGTTATTCTGCCTAAGTTTTGTGGTTTTCGATAAGTACGATGGGATATCGTCCAAGTCACCTATAAGGATGACGTTATTTGTTACAGTAAACGAAGGTCGTCAGTCACAGATGACGGCTAAGTCAGATGGCTCGTATATGGTTTCACAATAGTTGTTCGAAATCGAAATTGTTTCGTTTTAGAGATAGAAGCCTGGGCAACAGAATAACCGACAGCTCAGTAGGTTCTAGCTTGGGGGTCAGCCCCCTAAAAGATTTTCGGCTAGAGCCGCCCCATGGGCCAAACTGCGCCGCTTCCTTGAGCCTTTAATACCTACGTTAAAACCGCAGAGCAACGGACCATTATACAGCAATACAGTGATTGGTACGCTGGCAGTTGATGGGTGGGCTGTTACATTTAACCAGTCCCCTCCTCGATGTACCAAATGTAACAGCCCACCCATCAACGGCCAGTGTACCAACTTCATATTATTTGATGTGGCACTATAATTGCCTCTGGACTCTAAAGGGTTAAGAGCAGAACGCCCAATAATAATAATTATTATTATGTCATAAGAATTAGAGGCGGTTCTAGGGTGGAGCCGGCGGCACAAGCTCACATACGTTGGCCAGATCCCAAATTTTTACATACTTAATTTCATGCTAAAGTTATACCGTCCTTTCGTATCGTATTCTCGTACTGACGAACGATGGGGCAGGCTCCCTGAACGATGGGGCAGGCTCCCTGAAAATTTCCGCCTAGCAACGCCCTTGAGAACAATGTTTATGACAGTTTTACTACACATCGTGTACAGAAAAATCACCCCGCTCGGGGTGAGTCATCTCTACCGCACGAACTGACGCCACGAGCCATTTTCGAGACCATGACCGGGCGAGGTTCTGAGTAGCCCCTTGCGGGACATGGGCCGAAATTCAAAATTCCGCTCCCTAGAAGTTTTGTCCCCATTCCACAGAATCTACATGGCAAGTTCCATCGAGGTCGGCCCAGCGGTCTCGGAGCCTTAGCGTTTTGAAAATGTTGACACCGTACGGACGGACGGACACATGGACGTATGATGTTAACTGGGGATATATCCCGCATGTAGCTCAGTAAATATGAAACCGGACCGATCCAACATCAAGCCAGATGCAATCGGCGACCCACATCAGATGCGCGAATGCGCCTATTTAACCACCATATTTTGATAATAAATATTTCATTGTGTTCTGACCTTCGCCTCGAAGCGGTAATCTCCAGGATTCAGCGTAAACGGTCTGACGATGATCTGGTACTTGCCGACCTTCTCCGGCACCCAGAGAAACAGTCGCTGCTCGACCGGCAGCGTAGAGTTCGAAGACCTGGACGTATTTGGACGTCGTTCGAAAACTGACCAAATTATTGGAGAAAGCGGTATCGCGCAGTACTGCATCAAAACATTTCCACTGTTTTCAGAAAAATGGGCCTACTTTTTTCTTTTGTATAGCATTAGCTCCTAGAAAAAATAAAAAACGAAAACTGCGGACTACATAGCTGAAGAAATGCTGATTCTAAGTGTCTAAATATAAGTTGTTTTTTGGTTAATTATTCTTTGTTAACAGCAAAGTAATTAAGATTGAAGCAAGTGCTGTTGCCCGCGAAGTGACACGGTCATTTATAGACACGTTAGTCGCTCTTATACTTATTTACTTACTATTTAATTTACAGCTGAAGGAAAAATGCATTAAATGCTGCCACGAGGAATATTTTTAATTCTAAACTTTATATAACTCCTCGTTCTTACTGGAGAAATGGATGGACGGACAGACAGACGGATAAGCAGACGCGCAGCAACGCGTAACGCGGCCTCCGACGTGAAGGCCACCAACAATTTATTTGTAGTACTCGATACTCAGTGTACGACGCCCTTATGCCGCTATAAGCTTCCGCATATCAGAATACTGTCTGGAGTCTGCTTTATGCGTCTCACTCACATACTGAGAGGCGCATTATGCGGTATACCGTGTCGTGACGTCGTTTGGTTTATCACGATGTGGCTAAACGCTGCGACGTAACCTATTTAACACTAATAGGAAACCCTACTCCAGAAATTCAGTGGTATCTTTTGAACCACCTTGCGTGACCCGTAACCTCGGATTTGGGTCCCACTTTTATATCCCTGGCGCATTTCGCCGTGTGATCTTGTTGTTTTTCATTTGACAACGGTAAGATTACAGAGGATGCTTGACGTTGACGGACCTGGACGATGGTGACCTGCAGTGTGAACGAGTCGTGCCTGAAATACGAGGCGGGCGTCAAACTGCTCATTCCACCGCCGCTGATGATCATCGTAGGCATCAGGTGACATCTCGGATCCGCTAAGAAGCAGCAACCGCAGCAACAATAGCAACAACAATTACGAGGCGACGCTCCCTTATAACTTTAAATAATTTTAAACCTCATCTTGATACTTCAACTCAAACGTAAACAGTCCTTCGTCTACCCTTTACGAAACTCCATCCATGAATTATGGATTTATTCAGACCCCAGGGGGGTTATAACCCCCTGGTTTTTAGGCAACATGCCCCCTGACATATATACAGCAAACGGGGGTTATTAGGGGGTAAAACCAAGACTGCATTATTAAGCCTATAATAGACAAGAGGCTGCAATGAATCCATGTACAGTATCAATGACTGTGACGAATCTGTGATGAGTAATAAATAGCGAACATGTTAATAACACTTAACAGAGACCGCTAACAAACTGTTTTGCCGACTTTTATTGGAAAAATGCAAAGGTCAAATTTGGGAAGGACTAGATATGCACAGCAGCATTCAAGTAAGTAAGTAAGTAAGTAAGGAAGTGAGTGAGTCAGGGTGCGACCCCCCCCCCCCGGTTCTTGCTTACACTCCCCCCTAATATAAAGTCCTGGATAAAACCCTGCCATGAGTAACAACTGAGTTATTTACTTATCATGTGCACAGTGTAACATGCAGGCAGACAAAATTAACAAATGTAATTACCAGCCGCGATAGCGAAAGCTGGTGTTGTTTTTGTGTCTGATTGCGTGTGTTAACAAACCAGTTCTGGAAAAATGCTCGTAGTGTGGACCAACCATAGATATCCAATCCCATCCAATGTAAGTGCCGTGTCAAACTCTGACGTTGGCGATCAGTATATGTTCATTACGATTTTGACAGATTTTCAGTATGTCATTGATCTTCCATTGTTTCCCACAAGCGAATGACAGCCAGTCCATAAACGTTTTCCTTTGTCTACCTCTAGCTCTTTTGCCTTCGATCATCCCGGTCAACGCGATCGCTTCCAACTGACTCTTTCTTATGATGTGTCTCACAAATCGGATTTGTCTGGTAACAATAATCTTCAGGAGATTTCTTGACGTATTGGCTCTTTGAAGTACTTCTTCGTACTAGTGTATAATAGCTAGACAGTGCAGTCACGATACTTACTGTACACACAAATGTCATCAAAATTACCGTCCCACAAAATGGCGGACACTTCGAAAGACGAGCTGCCATTGGGCGGAGGAATACGTTACGTCACAGTACGTCACAGTAATCACGCGCACAGTAAACAAGTTCCTGCTTGCGTAAGTAATATTGTTTCTAATTGTCGGCAATATTTCGTGTGCTTGGGCGAATGAATATTGAATTGCTGCAATGTTTTAATGTCAAGTTAAAGTTGAAGTTCGTGATTGAATACAAGCGGTTATCTCCGAGGTACTACTTGTCTATGGACGCCATTTTTGGGGATGATTGCGGTGATGACGTTTTTTGTCGTAGGTGCGGAGGCTGTGGTACCACCATATAAGTAGTTGCCAGCGTTTTGGCAGGGTTTGTTTGTTCGTTCCGCTGAGTCAGTAAAATCACGGCGTCGCGGCTGATGAGCTTGGTGGGACCACCATCACAGATAGCTTCATCTCTAATTTAACAACTGGTTAATAATAGAGTTCGAAGATCTGGACGTATTTGGACGACGTTCGAAAACTGACCAAATTACTGGACTAGCAGGTGGACTGGCATCAAAACGATACTGAAACTCCAGTTACAATAAGCTAAAGATTAGCATTCGCCAAAAAATTAACGAAGGCCATACTTTAAGGCAAACTTACGGCGAGAACGAAAGGAGACGGACGGTCGCGACTGTGTAGTAGTGGACCGGGCGACTATCGTCGTTGTAGTTTGCGCCACCGCTGTCGGCGTTGTTGTTGTAGTTGTCGCCACTTCTTTCGCTGTTGTTGTTGTTGCTGCTGCTGCTGGTGTTGTTGTTAATGGCGGTAGCAGCGCCGTCGTTGTCATTACTGTCGTCGTCGCTGGTGAAGGCGGCTGGATGAAGGCTGTCGTATGCGAAACAAACGTTGTCGTACTTCTACGAGTCTCCGCGTCCGGCGTCGCCATCGTCACCGGTGTCGGCGGTAGAATGGACGTTGGCGTATTCATATAAGTCTCCTCCTCCGGCGTCGTCGTCGTCGTTGCTAATGACGGCAGAACAGCGGCGGTTGTCGTAGTTACACGAAGCGTCTCTGTGCGAGGCTCTGTTGTCGTCATCGTCGTCGTCGTTGTCGTTGACGGCGGAACAGTAGAGGTCGTTGTCGAAGGCGCTGGGGTTGTAGAAACGCTTGTTGTCGCCATTGTCGTCGTCGAAGGCGTTGTTGATGTTGTTGTTGTTGCTGATGATGGCAACGACGAAGACGACAACGACAATGGTGACGCTGTGGTTTCTGTGGCCTCACCAGTCGCTGTTAGACTCGACGTTGAGGACGATGTAGTAGTATGCGTTGTTGTCGCACTCCATGGAGGCTCTGATGATGTTCGTGATGTTGTTTCGACAGAAGTACTAGTGGTTGATGCTGTTTCGACCGTAGTACTCGCGGTTGACTGAAATCCATAAATACGTCGCGTAAATAAATGGCAAAAACAGCAAAAGAATTTCCGGATTTAGCTCTGAACATACGACTAATGTGACATCACTAATATAGTTAGCAGCAGCAGTATTTATTTGCATGACAATAAACACATGTCAAAATTTATGACAACAATTACATCACGCAAACAAGGTTCTCACAGAAGTAAACTTATAATTAGAGATGGAAATCGAACCGAAGCCGAATCAAACGAACCGAAATATCTGGCGCCATCGCGTGCTGTGAACGGTTCGACTGCCAAATGCAATTCACTCAGCTGCGACGAACCGTAGCAAGTTGCTGACACTAGTCGCTGGTAAGCGGCGGCGTCTGTTTTTGACGGGAGACGACGACGAAGTGTTTATGACAAGAAGCCAGTCAACGTTACGGCGAAGACAACAGAACAGCATTTAATTGTATGCAGTGGTAAACCTGAAGCCGAAGTAATAATAATAAAAGACTGCGCTGTTGAAGCTAACTACTGACAGACACGAAGCATCGCGCGGCCTCTCTGCGACAGCAGGGCTACTTGTTACTTGCTACTTTTTGACGGGAGACGACGATGAAGTGTGTATGACAAGAAGCCAGTCAACGTTACGGCGAAGACAGACACGTAGCGATAGCGTAGCGAAGTTGGTATGTTTGCCACCCGCGCAGCGTAGCGTAGCGAGGTGGTACGTTTGTCAACATGATGACTTTTGAAACATTTGAGATATCACTATGAAGCTTTCACGGGAGCAAGATATGGTCAAAACCTTGGAAAAGGTCGAAAATGGCTGCATGTCGATGCACTGCGGCGTGCAGGTGGTGATTTAACGTTTCCGACGTTCTAGCCCGTTTCCTAACAACGTCCAATAGCCACGCTATATCAACGCTATCGACAAGCCAGCACAAGAACATAGGCCTACTCGACTTTGTCAGTTCCTGGACATCTACGACACTTAGCTGCACATTATGACAAGCCAGTCCTGTCGCATCATTGTTTACTGTACGTCATGCACCATTAACCATTGTAGCGGATCCCGTGGTGGGCGTTGAAGCCACACATGATGGAAGGAGGCTCTCTGACGTCCTGCAACAGTTCAACTAGAAGGTAAAAGGTAAAGGTAACGTGGATTTATATAGCGCCTAGTCGTGAAACCTCTAAGGCACTCGGGCGTGGATCACACAGTGTTACCTGCAATTACACCAATGTCTGCCTTTACCTCGTAAGCATTCACTAGATGGCGCCTCCCCAGACTGAGGTTGCGAACATCTAATTGCAGCCTACTCCTCATTTATCTACCCCGAAAGGATAAAAGGCTGAGTCGGCCTGGTTGGCTGACCTACATCGGACGGTTTACCCACATAAGTGGTCACCCGTCAGCTACAGGTCGAGCGCAGGACAGGAAAAGTTCGCCGGTCAAAGACCAACTTTCTACCGCTGTACCACGCAACCAACCTAAGAGAACCTACGTACGCATAGACTACTTACCAGCGTCGTCGGTATGATGGGACGTGGCAGCACGTTGACTCGACCGCCGAGGTTCCACGTTCTCTGAGACACTCCGGACGGCGGCGCTAGGACCCTGACGCGGACGGTGTAGTTTCCCGGTCTGGCGTAGACGTGACTGATGCAGACGGCCGTCTCCGCGCTTCCCTTGCGTGCCTCGTCCAGCGGCAGTCTGCCGGCAATGGTCCGGTTAGAGTCGTCGATGTGTGGCCATTCGCTGCAGATCCTTCCTTCCTTCTGGTCCGTCCCGTCGCCGAAGCTAAACGTGTACCGGGCACCGTCGACGTTGCGTGCAGCGAGGTAGAACGCCTGGAAGCCGGTATCGGCTAGAAGCGGCGTCGACACCACGAGGGCGTCGTCGCCGAGTAGCTCAGACAGAGGCGGCCTGGAACGATCCACGACATGAACGACGGTCTCCGGTGACGCAAGCACCTCGCAGTGGCCACCTATCGCCACGGTTGCCTTGACGACGGCCGCGTAGAAGCCCGGCTCGCGGTAGAGGTGCTGGACGACGCGGCCGTAGTACGTGACGCTGCGGTCGGTCAGCGAGAACGGCTCGGGTGAGCTGAACGTGCCGGCCAGCAGCCAGCCGGGTAGATCACCCACCCGGAACACTTTCGTCGACGCCGGCTGCGACGTGCCGTCGCCGAAGTCGACGGAGAAGACGACGCCGCGGATCATACGACGCACCACGACGAGCAGTTCGGTCGTCGTCCCGCTGGACACGGGCGAGTGGGCGAAGAGCAGAGGACCACCTGCCAGCTGGCTTCTAAGCTGTCTCTCCCTCACGTCCACGCGGGCTATGATCAACACCCGCTGCGGCGCCTCAGCATCCGGAAGAGTCCCGTTGACAACAAACCGGACGTCATACATTCCTGGCCGGGCGAACAGTTTTCCCTTCTCCACCCCAAAGAACGGACTTCTGTAAGAGGACACGTTGGCGTCCATGTCAGTCGCGATGGACGTTCTAACTGTGATATCTTTAGAGTTGTCGCTGGTGAACCACACAGGAATGCTATCGCCAGACATCCGTCTGACAGTCAGCGGCTCTTCGTTGTCGCCGAAATTGACGCTGAGCGACAGCAACGGCGGAAATTCGTCGACGCGGAACAGCATCAAGACGTATTCGTCTTGGTAGATGGACAGACGGCGGTAGACGCGCGCGGTGGACATGACCTGCGCCAGGGTCCGTCGACGTTCGACGGCGTTGACTGCCGCGGTCAGGACGAGCTCGTCGACGCGTCCGCCGGAGTGTTGCGGTGCTGTCACGCGGGTTCGCGCCGTGTATCTGCCGACCCTCCTGTAGACGTGCGTCAGCACGCTGCCGCGACATCGCCGAACATCCTTCCCGAATGCGTTGGCCGCGGCCGCTCCAGCCCAATCCGGAATCGGCGAAATGCTACTCGAACCGTCGAACGTCATTTCCGGCAAGACGTCGCCGTATACGATTTCGTATTTCATCGTCGAACGATGTCGAGCAGCCATGAAGACGAAGTGCATCGGTTCGTTGACGTACGTTGTCGGCTCACCGACGAAGGCGACTGGACCGATGAGATCGTTGACTGTCTGCAGAACGGTCACGCTGAGAAGTGCAGTCGCCTTCTTCTCGCTGTTCGTCACGCTGTATTCCACCTCAACAAAATAAAACACGTTGTGTTCCACGCACGTAATATCAACCACAATGTTGTGTTTCTCAGAGATGACGCGTGTATCAGTCTTGTTAACTCTTTAGACTCCAAAGGCAATTATAGTGCCACATCGAATAACACGGAGTTTGGCCGATGATGGCTGGGCTGTTAAGGCCCGTTTATAGCGACACAACTCAACTCAACTCGACGTCGAGTTGAGTTGAGTTCGAGTTGCGTCGGCGAAGTGTCTATAGCAACGCCGACGCAACTTAACTCAACTCAACTGACCTATTTCGCGCTGATTGGCTATAGGCCTACGCTGCAACTGGGTCAGTTGCACTGCCGATCGTCGGCGGCAGTTGAGTTGCGTCGGTGAGGGTGTCTATAGCGACGCAACTCAACTCAACTCGACGTCGAGTTAAGTTGTGTCGCTATAAACGGGCCTTTACAGTTGATACAGCGAGGAGGGGCCTGGGTGGGCTGCAGCTCCACCTAGTCCCCTCCTCGCTGTATCAACTATAACAGCCCGCCCATTAACGGCCAGTGTACCAGTCACTGTATTGCTATATGATGATCCGTTGGCCTACGGTTTTAATGTGTGATTAAATGGTTAAGCTGCCGCCGCAAAGCGGGGCTTTACGCGATGATTTCTATCTGTCTGTTCGTTTGTTCGTTCGTTCGTCTGTCGCTTCCATGAACGCGCCACACATCATATCAAGGCTTTACCAAAAATAACTTGAAAGTTTAAACCAAGAACACGAAACCTTGACAACTACTTCTCAAGTTCAAAAAAAAACAACTAAAAACAAGAAACAGTTTTCAAGCTCATCAGAAAAATAATATCAATTGGACAATTGGGCGAGATTTGCTGTATTAGCAACATTTGTTAGTCCAGGTTTAAACACGTTTTAAGCCCCTGCCACAAAAGCAAAGGCGATGTAAGTAAGTAAGGAAGTAAGTAAGTAAGTAAGTAAGTAAGTAAATGATTTATAAAGCGCCGTATTACAGTCAGAATCGAGGCGCATAGTACAAGAAGCTGAGCTGTCCGCCCGTTTGTTCGTTTGGATGTCGCCTGAAACGCGTACTTGTCGGACACTGGCGTGGCTGGCCCGACAGTGGTGGCGGCCATGTTGCCTGCATCGCGAACTGGTGCTGCCGGCGGGGGCTTACCGCGTCTGTCTGAAATATAAAGGGAGTACATTGTGGAATGGTTTGCCAGATAAACTAAAATATATATGTCGATTGCAAAATTTCGCAGTAAAAAAGTAAAGTAAAAAAGTATCTATCAATTAATCAAATCAATCAATCAGAAAAGGATTAGAGTGACCAAAGTAACGAATGTTACTGCGAGATCACTATTACAGTGCTAATAAATAAAGGATCGTTGAAATAAAAAAAAAGTTTTCAATTGGTGCTGGAACGACCGCAGTGTTGATGATGAAACGACTAATGTCAGCTGTTAATTTATGGTTCAGTTTTGCTTGATTGTCTTAATCACATAGAAGAATGGGCTGTATATTTGGGACAATAATATTGTCGTAATGATGTATCTCTAGCTGTACCTCTGTCTGCTCTGCTTCTACTTAGTTGAAAATATTCTGCAAATGTGTTCCACATCCATGCGTCTGTTGCCCTTCTTCTTTCTCGTACACATTTTGTGAATTTATGTTTTTATGTTGTTTTTGTATTATTTGTATTCGGTGTAATATTGTTGTTAACTCATTGTGGGCAGCCAGCTTTGATGAGCAAATTTGCTTTTCTGGCAGCCCGTCACGGTGTAACCTGATTGTTCATTATTTTTAACTACTTATGTTATGCACATGTGTAAGCAACCTTTAGCAAGTTGCTAACCTGCTGTGTATTCAGGCCAACTCAGCTTCCTACCCTCAGTGGGACGGGAAATGAGTAGTAGCTCATCTATTGTGGGCTACGGGTGAAGGCCTAGTGTGACTAACTGGGGCGATGGTGTGTCTGCTAGCTGCACCGTGGGTCCAATGTCCGTTAGCGCGGACAATGGATGGCCACATAATGCGCTGCGGCACCATCGGCTCATGCCAATCAGCTGCCACGTCCGAGATTGTAAAGCGTTGCTGGTCGCGAGTCTGACTCATGTAAGCGGCGCTGTAACAAGTGTCCAGTGTCCAGACCTTTGCTTTCTGGCTCGGCCATTCAGGCAGCATCTGTAAAAGATGCGTGAAAATCTTACCTCGTATGTGTCGGCGACGTCGAAGGTATGCGTCGTGACGTTTCCGACGACTGGTCGCTGCTGTTGCTGACGTTGCACGTCAGCAAGGGTCGTGTTCGACGATACGCACTCCCCAGCTGTGATCAGTGACGCTGCCAGCCACTCGGTCGTCATCGGTCCCCGCGTCTTCGTCAGTCGCCGCAGCTGCTCGTCGACTCCAAACCGGATGCTGTGGTGATGCAGCTCCTGGTGGTCGGGCGTCTCTAAGACGACGTAGACGAACGTTACCGGGACGCCGCGGTACGCCGGCCGACCACACATGAACAGCATCGGGCGCAGCAGTTCCTGTACCCCGTCAACAGACTTCGCTTTTTCACGACAAATTTTGCTGCTACGCTAAGGAAATCGTTTACGACACGTAAAGTAGTGAACGTGTATTTGTACAGCGCATCGTCGCTATTGCGCTACCGCTTCCCGTACGTCGGCGCTGATCTCCGCAAGTCTGTCTACAGCCAGGCATCAGCGAACAGTGCCAGACGACGGATACGGGCTGATGTATCACGCGATATGCCTGTTTACTTCCTCAGCTGTCGCCGGGTACTCATTCTAGCTTAACCACAGACGGCGGGCTCAGGCTGAGTAAGCCGGGTGCCTAGTTCTGCGCCGAGGTGGTTGACCCGACCAAAGACGGTCACCCGCCCAGGCACTCACCGGGCCTAGCGTAAAGTAACTATGTTGATCGAGTCTAACGTGTTACAACTAAACTAAACCGGCACACATGTTAAACACATGAAAACATCTATACAAAGTCCAACTTTCTACAATATTTCGATCTTTAATTACAAACCAGCATATAAACCTATAATTTTGATCTTTAAATTTTTAACTTTGGAAGTTCGTGGCTCATGTGGCCAATATCTTTCCAAGTTCGACGACTGTATGATTATCTCTCCACTAGTTGCAGCGATGAGTTGTAACCCTTTAATCGCCACATTAAAACCGCGGAGCAACGGACCATCATGTAGCAATACAGTGATTGGTACACTGGCCGTTGATGGGTGGGCTGTTACATTTGGTACAGCGAGGAGGGGACTGGGCGAGATTGTCTACTCGCTGTACCAAATACAATGAGTTGTTATAGTACATGTAATATGCCCTGATGAACAATTCAGTCTTGAGTTGGTTGAAGAAACTGGCAGCGGATAGAGACATGTCGCGAAGATCAGGCGGCAGACTGTTCCAGATCGCTGGACCCAATACGGCGAAACTGCGAGGCCCATAGCGGGCCAGGCGAGTCCGCGGAACGACGAGGTCGCAGTGAATGGCATGCAAGTCGACCAGGGTGTCGATGACCGTGATGTGGTCGAACTTGCGCGTGCCGGTGATGAGGCGTGCAGCCGCGTTGATAACTGAAGTGGACGCAGATTGTTAGTGGTGAGTGACGCCGTACAGTACATTGTTGCAATAGTCGACACGAGTAGTGATGAGGGCGTGGACTAAAGTCTTTGCAGCGTCGGCAGACGGAGTGCGGCGAACAGCACGCAGTTGTCGCAGTTGATAAAAACAACTCCCGGCACGCTTCTTCACGTTTGCCGCAAATGTCAAAGTGTTATCGAGCACAACACCGAGACAGGTGACTTCATCAGATACTTCAATGTCAACATCGGCCACAGTAATCGTACTGACACTGAACTTGGCCAGCTGCAGGAGCGAACAGCCCACCCATCAATGGCCAGTGTACCAACTTCGTATTATTCGATGTGGCACTATAATTGCCTTTGGAGTCTAAAGGGTTAACTTTTATGTCTCTTTGACGTCGACATTTTCCCGTTTGATTTCAAACTGTACAAGAAGCCCAGCTGGTGCTGGGATAGCCAACCGTCCGTTGGTATTTTTGGGAATTGTTTTAATTTTCGGCAGCAACACTCCAACATGGTCCGTCGAGAACCAGCTTAATTTGTGGGCCACAAATTGTGTAGTCAACCAGACTGGTTATTTCGGTCCATTGTACGCTTCCAGACATCAAACATCGCTATGGCGACACCAACACATTTATTCTGTTCAACTTCCGCAGACGGGGTGGCTAAGCGGCAGGGTGTCGGACT
>Ga0209339_1000701_pt1 | contig 12766 bp, 6 predicted proteins | sample OlaalgELextract3_FD_187376 | JGI IMG/M metagenome (GOLD analysis project Ga0209339, IMG submission 187376) | Olavius algarvensis symbiont microbial communities from Tuscany, Italy - Type A ELBA extract 3 (SPAdes) (version 2) | ecosystem: Host-associated > Annelida > Digestive system >... | reverse complement strand
CCATTGGCCAATCTTGTAAACCGCGCACTATAAATACTGTTATGATGATGATGATGATGAATCATTTCGAAATAGACTGCAGCTTAATAGTCATTTTTTTCACTATACTGATAATTGTCATGTTTACTTTGTGTTTGCTTATTGTGTTTTCTTGTTTATTATGTTGTATGTGTTTTACTACTACTATTTCTTTGGTGAGATAAAGGTGTATATAGGGTAATGTTCAGCCAGTGTCGCTCACCCAAACCGACATCTCAGGCGCCACCTTCTTCCGCTCTGATCAATTAATTTAGCGGCGTCGAGGGAGGACGGTGGGTGTGGGTCAGCCGATCGGTGACACGACGTCACGCCGATGCGCTTCTGATGTTTCCCAGGAGTGTCGTGCATCCTCTGACGACGTCGTGCAATTCCATCAACGTCATCGTCGCGCAGTGCCAACCATGCACCAGCTGCAGCTGCTGAAACCGTCCCCGACACTCGCTATCGCCGGTCGACGACGGGCACGCCATCGCGATAAGAAACGAGCCTTTTACGCTCGTGGCTTCTCTCTTAATGTTCCTGTACGAGTAACGATCATGACGCGAAGTAATAGTGAATGCAGGCATTATTTCTGCGACTATGAAATCGACAAACGAGACCACATGCGGTTCTAGGAGGGGGTCAAGGCAAAGCTCCCTCCCAAATGGTGAATAAAGATGAATATATATATATATATATATAAATGTCGGGCAGCCCCCAAAGTTTTGAGGCTTTCTTTCTTTCTTTCTTTCTTTCTTTCTTTCTTATTTGGGATGGCACACGCTCCCTTCGCATGCCAGCGCTGAAGCCTGCCTCACAGGCTGGCCCAATGCGCAACCCCAGTGAAGGGATTAGTGTAGTGTTGCGCGACACCATCAGGCTAACCTGACGGTGTGTGTAATATGTAGTTGTTGAGCGACCTCTCCTTATAGAGAGATGTGTAGGGCTAAGGGAGGGATCGGGAGTGGAGAGACCTTGTGCCATGATATTTACCCTGCTCAGCCTATAACCACTGTTTCTCTGGCGACTAATATCTACTGCATGATGGACGGCCATAGCTCATGCGCACCTCGCACCGTGGGCCCCGGGGTCCAATTTAGCGGTGCGTGTGAACAGAGCCATTGATGACCAGGCATACAGCAGGAGGCCATCTGTTATCAGTAGTTCAAGCAGCGAGTAATACTGAGCGTATCTGAATTCAGTATTAGCCAACGGTCACAGATTAAAAAGGACACCGTCGAACCATCTGTGCCTGCCCGAGAATTTAATCTCAAAGCATACGCCGCTATAAACTGACACAATGATCGGGCCAGCCTGGGCCTCGAACCCAGACTCGCCGATCACCGCAGCCAGGCAGCGCGTACTGCGACGCTACCAATAGCGCCACTGAGGCAGGCTAATGTTTTGCGACATGATTTGATATGAACCATTTATGGCCGCATTAAAAGTGCAGAGCAACGGACCATTATTCATCAATGCGGTGTTTGGTACACTGGCCGTTGAGTTGATGGGTGGACATTTGGTATACAGCGAGGAGGGGACTGGGCGGGGCTGCAGCCCGCCCAGGCCCCTCCTTGCTGTACCAAATGTACCAACTTCATATCATTCGATGTGGCAGTATAATTGCCCTTGTGCTCTAAAGGGTTAAAGAGATACCGACATTCATATCGCGTTCTTGTCCGGATAAACACAAACGACGTTGCTGTCTAGAACGAGACGCATTTTGAGTGAACATAAAAATATCAAAATATGGAGTTTCGCCGTCGCCGACGTTTAGCTGTTTCGCTAGAATACCGGCGTGTGACGGCCGGCCGAGATTACGCCCGTCAGAACAGATGGGCGTCCGGACAAAATGCCACCGGACAAAGTGCCACTATAGGACAGAATTCCACTAGGACAAAATGCCACAAACGAGTGAATAATAGATCACAGGACTAGTGCCTTATTAGCCGATCATTTATTTTATATTTTTTTTGTAAATATATTGTTTTACTCATTTGTTACATTTTTATAATGAGCTGGCAAAGAAAGGTTTGTGTTGTCTTTTTACGCCTTGTTTGTATGCGTTGACATTGACCATTTGCAGTTAATTTTGTGTTTCACATTATGCGTCCGGTTTGATGAACTGTATGTTTGTCCTGGTAGTCTGCCATATAATCACGTATCTGTTCTGCACGTTTTGTTTGATTCTGGCAGTCACAAAAGCTAGAGCACAGCAATAAAAACATCTGTTACAACTTAAAACATTGTTTAACGTAAGTTAAATTTAGGCTTGTTAAACTGTAAACAAACATTGGTTAAAAACAAAACACGGACATTAAAAATTACTAAAGTATAATGTAATCATGAAAAATAATGACATAATAAATTAACAGTAACAATTTAAAAATTATCGTCTAATAATGTCTTAGTCCTCTGTGGCATTTTGTCCTTGTGACGAAAAAGCAGAAAATTGGTTGAATTACATTCTGCTCAACTACAGTATGTCTAAAAAAACCGGACCGCTGCAATTAATATGATCTAACTTCACCAATTCAAAACGTTTACTAATTATTTTTAATGCAGAGAGACCTTATTCAATTCTCCATCGACTACGGTAAAAAGTTTTAAAATTGGCTCAGAAACAACTGTGTGATTTCCATAACAACAGTAGTGACTTTACACACCTGAACAGTGGATTTCTGGGCCGACTACGAAAAACGTATCATCGACAGGGCAATAAACAAGTGGCAAAACGATTGTGGGGCTGTCGGAATGCCGAAAGACAGCATTCGAACACGTGTTTTTACTTTTTATATCTCAAATTATTTCCATTATTGCACACTCCCTTAGAACCCCTTCGAATTTTTGTCCAAAATTTTAATACAAACTGTCCGAGTCCCTGATATGAGCTATTAGGGGTGTTACTTCGCTGCAAACACAACTGTTTTCTAACTTTGTGGTTTAATAAAAAATATTGAAAGCAAGTTATCAATATTTAAATTCACGAACTTTTGATCGAGTTACGTCAAAATATCGTAGGGTCCGGTTTTTTGAGACACAGACCGTCAACTTGCTTTTGTTGCTATGGAAACCACGCAGCTGGTTTTAAGCCAATTTAAAAACTTTTTAACTTATTGAATTGAGAATTAAACAAGGTCTCTCTCTGCAAAAATAATTAGTGAATATTGTGATTTGGTGAAGTTATGTCGTATTAATCGTAGCGGTCCGGTTTTTTTGAGACACAGTGTATATTCGTTTTATTTAAAGGTGTAAAAGTGTGCATTATTTTTCCAACATTACGCATAAAATATTACTGCTTCCCTTGCAAAAATTGGTTTTCGTATCCTAACACTCTGGTTTCTGTTAGTTTATTAACTTCACTATAAACGGAAACAAAGACTCAGTCTCCCACAGACCAGCAGGTGCGCTGCTGCAAGTAGTCGACCGGTTGACAAGATAAAGATTCGTTCACAAGCGTTGCTATTGCGCCATTTCATCCATTAATTATTCAGTCTCTGTTTCCGTCGCATGGAAAGGATGAAACGCATTTATTTCGTTAATTTTTCATCATAGTGATTGCACCGGAGTGCGGGAGAGAGTATAGGACTTTTCCCCTGGACATTTCCCACGGACATTTCCACCCCCCCCCCCCCCCCCCCCCCCCTCCCACCCGCCCGGACAATGCACCTAGGACATTTCCCGGCTGTTAAAGTGAAAATTTCAAAACTGGAACTAAACCATACTCCTGACCTTAACCGAACCACCGCGCGGGGTGCTGACCGTAACTGGCCCACGTTATCGATAAGTCACAGTTCTCACACTGGACATTTCTGAGTTCGGCGTGCCGCCATGCATGAGGTCTTTTGCAGTGACCGTATAATTGTGATCAACAAGAAGCTCAGCTGTCGCAGAGAGACCGCGCGACGCTTACTGTCATTGAATATTTTGCTAAGTCACTCAAGCTCACTCAAGGTCATTCGAAATGACACTGCTGCGTAAGGCGTGTGTAAGTTCCTATTAGTATTTCGGTGACACTATGTCTATATGTCGTACCGTTTCTGAGATATTCAGCGTCAAAGAATGGCGTGAAACTGTGGGTAGGGGTCGTTCAAGGTCACTGAAAATAGCGCCGTTCGGTAGATCATATACGACTTTCTATTGGTCGGCCATTGTAACTATAGCTGTATGTTATACCTTTTTCGAGTTATTTGACGTTGAATAATATCTTGATCTTGAAATCTGGGTTAAAGGTCACTCAAGGCCATTGAAACTGGTACCATTCGAAAGTTTGGATGCGGTTTCCTATTCGCCTTCCATAGTAACTATGGCTCTATCTTGCATCAGTTCCGAGATAAAGCGAGAAATTGGTCGAAAATCGTGATTTTTCATACCCCTTTGCATTCGGCGTCCCCGTTAGGGGGTTCCCGTCGGAATATTGCCATCCCGTTTGGTATGGAAAAACTAGAATGGTGGACTACCGGATGGTGAAAAAAATTATATGTATAACCTTTTACACTCAATAATACCGGCGTGTGACAGACAGACAGACAGACGGACGGACATCTTGCGACGGCATAGTCCGCGCTATGCATACGCGTCGCGTGGTAAAAATTGTACAGGCAGTTGTAATGATCACATTGAAGTTTTTCAAGTGTTTGGATGGATAAACAGACTAAAGACCCGTTTATAGCGACACAACTCAACTCGACGTCGAGTTGAGTTGTGTTGAGTTGTGTCGCTATAAACGGGCCTTTACGTGTTTTACAAGAACTAATCAGTAGTGTAGATAGCCGAACGTTACGCCGCGTCAACATAGTGGGCTTATTAGTCTTTAGTAATAACATATAGAACGATATTAGCGATACAGATATGTAACGTCGAATAATGGAGTGCCCTTGAAATCTGGGTTAAGGGTCATGCAAGGTCATTGAAAATGGCAGCATTCGATAGACCGCCTACGAGTTCATATTCATCTTCCATTGTAACTATGGCAGTATCTTGTACCGTTTTCGATATAAAGCGAGATATTGATCGAAAACGACAATTTTTCATACCCCCTTGTATTTAACTTGCACACTCCCCTAGAACTGCTTCGAATTTTTGCCCAAAATTTTAATACAAACTGTCCATGTCCCTGAACTACAGTATTAGGGGTGCAAAAATATTGCTGAAAAGTTCAAGTCTCTGTGTAGGGTGCAACGACGTTACAGACAGACAACAAACGACACAGACGACAGACGGACGGCTCATGTCATAAGCCGAACGTAACGTATAGTAACGTTCGGCTAAAACCGCCTACTTGAACGACGGTTAAAATTTCGATTAGACATGATATCTTTGTTTTGAAACAGCAAACGTGTACTTGTTTGTATCTGAGATCTGTTACGAAAATGTTGCCTACCCGCAAGGAGCATGCACAAAATAGAGGAAACATCGACTCTCTGTTCCACGACACAACCTTGAAATTGGCTCGCGTGCATTTCGAATCTCAGCACCAAAAATCTGGAAATTATTGCATATTATTTATTAGTATCCGTAATTCTCCATCACTCCCTACATTTCGACGGCATCTAAACACACATTATTTTCAGTCAGCCTAACCCCTAATGACCACCCACTCTCAACGCGCCCTGTTTCTTTATAGACGTCGGCGCTTTATAAATCACTTACTTACTTACTTGTTGCCTCACGCCGGCGGGCGATGTATTGTTTTTGGTCACCTGTATTTGTTCGTTTATATGTTTGTGTGACAGCAACGGCTACAGATGTCGTCGTAAAACTGTCAAAATAGTCGGGCAATGGCTCTGTGATCATACCGCTAAATTCGGGCAGCACCCTGTAACGGGGCGCGGGGCGAGGTTTGCCGTACCCAGCATCACTAGTTTTTTTACCGCGCGATGCTATACATAGCGCAGACTATGCTGTCACAAAATGTCTGTACGTCTGTCTGTTCGTCTGTCGGTCACACGCCTATATCTTTCACTATTCTAGTTTTTTCCGTATCACGGTATGACAGCATTCCGACGGGGACCCCAATGTAAGGAGGTCTGAAAAATCGCGATATCGCTTTATCTCGGAAATGATACAAGATAGAGCTATAGTTACAGTGGCAGACTACTGTAGTAAGTCGTATGTGATCTGTTGAATGGTGCCATTTTCAACGACCTTGGACGGCCCTTAACCCAGATTTCAAGGTCACGGCATTACTTGACGCTGAATGTCTCAGAAACGGTACGAGATACGGACATAGTTACAGTGGAATACTGATAGGGACTTAGACACGCCCTACTCAAGTGTGTCATTGTCATAATTTCAAATGGCCTTTAGTGACTTAGCGAAATATTCATTGACAGGAAGGATCGCGCTGTCTCTCTGCGATAGCTGGGATTTTTGTTTTTGTTTTCTTGCATTAATTCCATTGTCATCCGCCAAGTACATACACGCCTGGTTTTGACTGCGTGTTGTATAGTCTTTATCGATACGGTTTCAGCAGCAAGCTGCATGGTCGACGACTCGCTGCGGCTTAGCGTAATACGTGGCATCACTGAGGATCAGGCTTAGCTTGTCTGAGAGATTAATCACCGAGTGATTTGTCTGCATACCACACACGACGCTGTCCACGCTTCACTGTCGGCGCTGTCCGCGTCGGCGATCACAGCAGCCGCCTGCTGAAGCTAGTCACAATATCGAGAAGTGCCCGTCACTCAGAATACCGCGATAGCGATTTCATCACTAGTCGATCTTCTCTCCGACTGTGGTGGGCGACAGAAGCTAACCAGCCAGTTTGTTGTCTTTAACACCCATGCACACCCGAGATGACTTGGCATCTCGGGTGTGCATGGGTCACTGAGTCACGGCCATTATAACACCCTTATTCTACCGTAGTTGCAACATTGTGCAATAGTTTTGGGCTAATTGCAATCACTCTAAGCTTAATTCACTCTTTATTATTCAAAAACGTGCTGTTAGAAATATATGTAAACTAAAATATCTTACACATACTGCTCCGTATTTAAACAATTTGCATGTACTTACTATTTTTGATATTTATACATTACAAGTTTCTCAGTTCATGTTTAAGGTTACTTTTAATTTATTGCCATCTAGCCTTGTAACATATTTTCAAATTAATTCTGCTGTTCATTCCTATAACACAAGGCATTTACAGGATTATCATATTTCATCTGTTAGAACTGCCAAGCGTTTAAAAACACTCAGACATAGTGGTCCTCGTATATGGAATTCATTACCCTCTGAAATTAAAGCAATAAATAATTTTCACTCATTTACAAAATCAGTTAAATCCTCCCTATCAGATGTGTATGTATGATTTGTTTATTTTTCTTTTTGTTGTATTAGTTTTTTATTAAGAAATAATCTTCTATTACTATTCTACTGTGCTGATTTATTTTGTAAACATATTTTCTGTGAACTGGTTGGCAATATTTAACAGGGACTTTTCCCTTTTTAGCCACCCATTTGATATCACATTATATTTTAATTTATTGATGCTATGATTGTACTTCTTGATATCAATAAATGTTGATTGATTGATTGAACTGTCCGTCCGTCCGGCGTCCGTCCGTCCGTCCGTGTGGTGTCAACACTGTTTCAAAACCCTAATTCTCCGAGACCGCTGCACCGAAGTCGATGAAACTTAGCACGTACATTCTATTGGTGGGGGGCAAAACTTCTAGGAAGCGGAATTTTGAATTTTGGCCCACGCGCCGCGCGGGGCCACCCGAACTTAGCCCGGTGGGGGAAATGTGACCTACCCCGACCGGAGTGATTTTATAATTAACTGTGGTTAATCTGTCGTTCGCTGTAAAGCGGCGAAGCTGTCAGTCAAAGCACTTTCTCCAAAATCGATTCGCAGATTGTCCTGCTTAGTGAAACATAGCAAACATATGCATAAACGTGTAGGCCGTTTACTTCTCTACAGTGCAAGTATGCATGCAGTCAAAGATATTGTATATGTTGTAGGAAATGTATTGTTCTCCCAATAATTATTATCAGGTTATTTTTTTGGCTTATTCCTTGTTTTTTGTGCGAAAAGTCGATTGCATCCGAATTCGCTGAACTTCAACGCTGAACTATTGCAGTGGACTGTTATTGACAACATGAGCATTGTTTGTCTTTTACGGAAGGACGAGACTAGTTCGACAAACGTCACGTGGAATACCGCGGTGTTTTTTAAATGTCGGTATACCGTACATCACTAGGCGGTCTTCGACGTCGTCTGCCGCCGGCTTTCGTTTATGCGTCGGTATCGTTCTGATATATTGACGGGTGGACAGTCGCCTGGCTGCCGCCGGTGCCATAAGCGATATTCCGACCAACTTGACCTGCCGTAAATCGAATTACGCGCCTCTGGTGCTTGCCAAGTCCATATGGCGGACAGGAATAATACGTTCGCGGGGCTGATAAACAAGGCAACACAATGGAGCTGTCCGGCGTCTTGGCAGGAGACGACGACATTGCAGTGAAGAGGCAGAGCGATGTCGACGCCGTGACAAAAATACCGCCCGTCGCCAGACCTGATGAAAGTAGAAGACGTGATAACACTTTACAGCTTTCGATCTATTATTTTCGTCGGTTATTTTTAATACAATACAGGGTGGCCCCACTTTGACAGCTCCCGTTTTTAAAATTCCCCAATTGATTTGTGACTTTGTCACTGACCGAGAAAAAGTTAATTAGTAAATAAATGAATAAATAAGAAACAAATTTTACTAATTTTCAGTTAACAAAAGTCATCCGAGGTGATTTCTGGTCGTAAAATTTACAGTGCACTAATTAATTAATATTTTATTTTTACTAAAAAATCTGTAAAAAAAAATTCATCGTAACGGTAAAACGTAATTATTGTAAGCATTAAAGTAACTTTTACCAATGTCATAAATTTTAATTTTGTTACATAACCTTAATTAATTTTAGGTAATTATTGCAATTTACAAAGTTAACTGTTATTAATATCGAGTAAGTAAGTATGTAAGTAAGTAAAAATGTACTGATTAAGGTGACAATATGATGTCAGACATTGCAGGGGCACTGTACAAAATCAAACAAAGAGACGAAAGCGAGCGAGGCTGTGTATCAGAATGAAAGGTATAGACAGTTTGTATATACAATACATGGTAGAAGTATTTGCGATTCGTTCTTTGGCGCTGCCGCAACAAATTTATACGGACGACGATAGAACGTATATTCAGTCTACGAGCAGACTGTGCTACCTCGCACTGCCCAGCTGACCCCCTGCTCGCCCCTGTCTCATTACGCACCCGCGGGACGCATTATCCGACGGTGCTGTTGTAACGTCGGATAATGCGTCCCGCAGGTGCGTAGTAAGACAGGGGCGTGCAGAGGCTCAGCTGGGTAGTACATGGTAGCACAGTCTGCTCGTCGGTCCTCTTGTGCTGTTGTAACGCCGGTGCTGTCGTGCAAATCCACTCTGAATCCTCGCCGCCAATAAAGAACCCGGGCCCTCGCGGTCTGGACCGCTGTGCTTGGCGGATTTTCGCGCCGAACCTGCGCTGTTCGAAAGCAGCTTACCGCCTGCTGACGAATTGCATCTCGGCCGACCGGCGGCGGTTCGACGATACAAGAAACATGCCCCGCTAGATTTGAAAATAATAGCATCGTCGTCGATGAAGAATAATCGCTAGGGACTCTTTTTCGCAACGAAATCAAGATTTTTGGTGCACTCGTTCCTTATCGCTCGTACATTTCTTCCTTGAAACCAACAGCTTTGATCATGATAAATTGGTTCGCACATGAGAACGAGTTTTATTTTTAAGGAAAAATTTGCGAATTTTAACGAATTTTATTCAATAAACGAATTTTGCCTTTTACGGAATGAACTTTAAATTGTACTAGAAATACGTTTTACAATTCGTCGTATTGATTTTGGTAACTTTAGCTGCTTTTCTTACTTTAATTTTAATTCATACGCCACAGATTTGAAGTCTTGAAATTGTTGTTGTTATCGACGTGGCTCGGTCTCCTGCTCTTGCGTGACGGTTTAAGAAATGAATCGAGCGCCAGTTGCTCGATCCACATGGTTCGCCACAGCTGCTGAAGCTGCCTGCCAATCATCATCCCGCGCAACATGACGTAACGTAACGCCCGACCGACTCTGCGCGCCGCGAGAATTATTTTTCTCATTCAATTTATTTCGTCGTCATCAATAACTGGATTGCCGTGTCTCGCCGCATGTGGCTCGTTCTGCAGGCATCGTTCGCGAAAAATACGCATTAATTCAGTCAACTACTGCTAAAACGAGAATTGTACACTCGTGATGGCTGACACGGTATACGGTACTCCCTGTAAGTTCAAGATCAGATGGAGATAAACATACTGGTTGCTGCTGCTGATAACACGGCAGACGATGCTGATACTGCAACGGATGCCAACATTAGATAAGTCAAATTAGCTATGCAATTAAAAGCACAATACGACTTTCTGAATTGTTCCGCCATTTTCCAATCCTGCATTTTCAGTCGCCCGATGTCGGTCTATGTAATAAACTGGATAGTTTTGGGAATGTTCGGAATGTGAGTGTCTATCTGTCGATTGGCTGAGATCATCTTAATCTTTATGGATAAATTTAGTGTCTACTTCGATGTGTTAGCAGTTCAGTTGTTTTAGTTGTTTCGTCACAGAAGATGCAGATGCAAGTCTAAATAAAACTTGTGTAGAGATTGTTTGAAGTAGGATTGATTTTGTCTATCGGTCGATGTCGGTGTCGGATGAGATGGATGAGCACGTCGGTGGATTGCAGATATTGAGCACGTTGTGGTGAATGATAGTAGGACTCTAGGACTGCGTGTAGTCCGTGTCGACAACGGTCTATCACGCGGCACAGTCATCCGTCTTCGCGGCGTGAATGCGCTACCGTGAGACATACTCGGTCTTGACAACAAACACGCCGTGTCGTCTCCCTCGAACGAGCTTTGTTGGCGGCGCACAGCACTGATTGTTCGCATACCTCAGTCCAGAGATTATGCCTCAGTCCGCCGTCATGCCGGTAATTAAGGCTGTGCGAATCGAGCTTTTTTACCGCTCTAGTATCTCATCGAGTACTTGAGTACTCGGGTGATACCGGAAGTAGCTATTAACCATAGGGTGGTCCAAAACAAACGGACACCTGGTTCTTCGTTCAAGTATGTAGTACAACAACGGTTTGAAATGAGTCAAAATTATGCGATTTAGACGCGAAAATTACATTGAACCACCATCACTTAACTAAACACTCTTACAACTGTGAAAATATTACTGATTGCTACAACTTGCTAGTAAATAGGCATAAACACACAAATTAGCGTAGAAATTTACTTTTTTTAAATTCGAGCAGCTCGAGTTCACAAATAATGCTCGAACTTTTTTAAGCTCGAGCAGCTCGAGTATTTGGAACAGCCCTACCAGTAATCACCCAACCCCGCTAATGATCGTCGTCCATCGTTCACGATTGCTGACACAAAAGCACGTGAAGTGCGTCACCGACAGCATCTCATCGCAGACTCCAGCATATTTGTTCATACACAGCGTCTCAGAAACTCTGTTATTTGTTGCTGAATAATTCCGTCAAACATTGTAGTAAATTTTGCTGCACACCATTCTGATGAAATTTGGCGCAAACGATTTGAATTTTTGAATTTGTCCACCGTATCTGCAAAATGTCGCAGCACTACCTTGCGGCAATGTAGAATAGTTTTGTTTACCATTAAACTTTGTAACAGGAAATGAACATTGTAATAACAATGCTTTATATAGCAATAACGTTGTGAAAAAAAGATTGCAAAATCTATACAGATCCGATCTTTGTCGTTGCGTGTAAGTAACCAATTATGATTTCAACTGCATTGTGACAGTTGGAATCCATGTAGCTGGATCACGTCGTCCCTTTTTTCCGGACACGACGTAGTTGATCAGCAAACTATTATGTTTTACAAAAGGTTGCAAGGTAGTGAAAATATTGTATTGAGAGTCCTAGGTAGACTAAAACATGATGCAATCGTTGCCTGTTTTTCAAAATATGGTATTCGTTATTTACGCAGCTCAGTATTTGACATTAAACAAATGATTTGGTTGGACTTTGTGAAAATGTTCAGATGTAACTAGACTGTATTTCATTTTTTAGTGTTTTTATTGATTGTGTGATGTTTTTAATATGTGGCTGCTTCGGAGATACTTTAATGGCGTATTTCATGCCGACTCTGTCTTGGCGTTGATTTTCTACGTGGTCATTTCACTCGGTATATAAATGCCGGTACGTGTGCTTCGGCTTCGCGGAAGCAGGATCCATACAAGTGAAATTGCGTATAGTTCTGCAGCAATATGACTCAAGACCATATGACGTCCACAGGTGCGATATGACTGCACTGTAGTTGCTTCGATACATGTAAATATAACAAGACGCCGTAACAATATGGCGAAATGCACTAGAATTCAAAAGGGGGCCAGGTTAGGAGTCACGCTGGGTGGTTTAAAAAGCTATCCTTGAATTCGTGAGGTATGGTTTCCGACTAGTGTTCAGTAGTAACTACAGCGCATTAGAGGCACTGTGCGACTGTGTGCTATACTAATCGACAGTCACATTTACATTCAGATTAGATACAGTTCACGAACTTGACCAGCAACCAACCAACAACATCATGACACGGTCAGTCGCAATATGCGCCTCACACCATGTGAGTGAAGCGTCTAAGGGCCACATTGGTGTAGATTTCTTGTAGAAGAAGGGGGCGAGATCGAGACGCCGAAGGCG
>Ga0209339_1000700_pt1 | contig 12772 bp, 12 predicted proteins | sample OlaalgELextract3_FD_187376 | JGI IMG/M metagenome (GOLD analysis project Ga0209339, IMG submission 187376) | Olavius algarvensis symbiont microbial communities from Tuscany, Italy - Type A ELBA extract 3 (SPAdes) (version 2) | ecosystem: Host-associated > Annelida > Digestive system >... | reverse complement strand
GCAAGAGTTCCATATCAGTGCAGCGTGCTTACTGACCAGTGCACACGTTGTAGGAGTTGAGTGGGAGCTGCGCCAATATGGAACTCTTTTCCCACATTCTACATTTGCAGATTATTGTCATGGAAAGCCTGAGTTGGTTTCCTGCATTTCTGTTGCTTGCAAGCCAGTTAACATAGCTTTAAACGTTTTTAGTGTTTCACCTCGGTAACCAAATAAACAAAATATGATGCTTATGTTGCTGCTGATAGTCATTTTCATGCACGTGCTAAGCGATTACAAGGCATCGTCAGCGCCGTCTGTCCGTCCGTCAAATGCTGCTGTAAAATTGACATATGTCAACGCACAATCATACAGGTTGCACCATCACGTAGCCCAGAGCCTCCAGCGTTTTGAGTGGGATTTTCAAGTTTTAGTTGTTACCGGAAGACACCTAACGAGGGGGTTAAATGAGAGGGGGTGCCTAAAAGCAGCCGTGTTTTTTGCCCGAAGGACGGGCTTTGTGATCGAATAACTTGGAAACGGTTGAAGATAGATGCCCGCATCCTGCAAGGTATTTTGCAAGCATTGAATTTCCTTATTTCTTATCCACCCTTTACGGCTATCCCTCGAACGGCGTACCCACAGGCAGGCCAAAACCCCCAAAATTCGCCCAGTTTCAGCCGACGGACGGGCTTTCCGATCAAATAACTTGGAAACGGCTGAAGGTAGATGGCAACATCCTGCAAGTTGTTTTGCAAGCATTGAATTTCCTGTCCTCTCATGCAGCCATTACGGCGATGACTGCAATGGCGTCCCCTAGGGTGCGCCGAACAGTCGAAAATGCCCAATTTCAGCACTTGTTCGTAGTTAAGGATCGAATAGCCAGAATGGTTGAAGATAGACATACAGACGTTGTAGGTATCTTAGAAGCATTGGATTATAGCCATGCTTGACAGCTATTTGTGCAAGGGCATAGCCAGGGGAGACCCCAAATGGCGAAAATTGATTTTTTTTTCTATTGCGCCTCACTTTACTTTAGTAAAATCGCCGCAATATTGAGATAGACTGTTTTGACGGCATTGGTTGGTCGTTGGTCGTCACGCGCACGCACTGTGGCCACACGGTGCATCCTAGGCCTATAGTTACAATTGAACACTAATAGGAACCCTATCCCAGGAATTCAATGATACAAATTTTGACCCCTGGGTGACCCCTAACCTGGGAACGGGCCCCCCCTCCTATCTCGGAAACTGTTTGAGCTAGAAATTTCAAATTGAATGCCGAAATAGATGTTGGCCAATGGCCACTACTAGGCACCGCATAGAAATTTTTGACCCCGGGGCCATCTAGGGGTACGGTCCCCGCCCAGAAATTTGCGGAGCGGACCCTATATTTCTGAAACCATGTCGGCTATAAAGTTCGCGCTGAGTTACCAGACATATGTTGGCATGTTCTAGGGTGCTTAGTAAAAACTGAGGTCCCGGAGACTGTGCTGGGGACAGGGGGCCCGCCCAACTTTTTTGTGGAGCGAGTTCCATATCTTGGAAACTGATTGAACTACGATGTTTGCGTCGAATTTACAAATGGATGTGTGAAAGTACAATGACGCCGTGTAAATTGTTTGTCTGCATGGGGCATCAATGAGTAGGGGGCACCACGCAACATTGTTGAGCGTTGTAAGATGGACTATTGATGTTGCTTTCCATGCCTGTCCTCTGACTCGTTGCTGACATTCAGGCGGCAGTTGAAGACAGTGCTGTTCGGTTACTACCACGCCTAATAGTACTCTTACGGCCATTCTTTTTTTATTTTTGCTGACAATGTAACGTGGACTTGAAGTTTTTCTTTTGACTGATTGCCACATATAAACCATTCATGTATAATAATAATAATAATAATATAATATTTGTGCACCATACTTGACATTTTTGCCAATGTTTTTGCACTAAATTATAGGCCATATGGCATATGGCATACCATGTTTCCATTGGAGTGATGGGGTTGAATGGGCAAGTGAATCCAGAGGCCAGTGAGGCGCTATTTGTCATATTACTTCGACCTCTTGTTGATATCGTTGCAGAATGATATCAACTGGCCGTGTACGAAAGCATCGCCAAATCAAAAAACGCATTAATATTCATCTCAAAGATGTCACATTGACTACGGCAGCACACCAGATGCATGAAATATCCTGTCTGAGCAGTTCTGTTAATGACAGTAGTTCTGCTGAAGATGTTGGAAGTCCTTTTAGGCATGCTGGCAGTGTATCTGATTCAAATTCTGACACCAGTGAAAGTCAGGTGAACAGCTGTGAGAGTGAAGATATATTGTATGATATGAATAGTGAGCATTTTGTTACACAAGAGTATGATGCTGAATTTGGTACAGTCGATAATGACAATGGTAATTGGCATGTGTCACAGTCAGACAGCGATATTGACTTCGAGCCTGTGGCATCTGACATGGATGAAGGTCTTATTGGCAGACTTGCTGCATGGGCTACAGACAATAATATTTCGCAGGTTGCACTTGGTGAATTGCTAAAGATATTAAACAACTACCACAAATTACCAAAGGACCCGAGAACAGTTCTGAAAACAAGACGTGCCACTGATATTAAACTGATGACCGGGCAAGATGGTAGCAGTGGCGAGTATGTGTACTTTGGAATAGAGAAACAGCTACAGAGATGTTTAGAAAATGACCCAGAATTGAACCTCGAATTGGAAGACTGCATTAGGATTATGTTTAATGTGGATGGCCTGCCTCTCTTCAAAAGTTCTTCAGTTCAGTTTTGGCCAGTACTTGGTAAAATCTGCCTGCGAGAGTCCACTATGTCTGCTAAGCGTGTTTTTGCCGTGGCTATCTTTTGTGGTAAGAGCAAGCCAGCTTCTGTCGATGAATATCTGCATGATTTTGTCAACGAACTGTGTGTCCTAAAAGCGACAGGTTTACATTTTCATGGAAGGCATTTCAAGGTTGATGTCTTGGGATTCGTGTGCGATGCCCCTGCACGGGCATTTGTGAAGTGCATAAAAGGGCACACTGGTTATTACGGTTGCGAAAAGTGTGTTCAAAGAGGCAGGCATGTTGAGGGAAAGTTGACCTTTCCAGACGTCAATGCAACGAAGCGTACCAATGAGACATTTGCCAAGCAAACAAATGACGAACATCACAAGGGTGTATCACCGTTAATTTCTGCAGGCATTGGTCTTGTTACTGATTTCCCTTTGGATTATATGCATTTAGTATGTTTAGGCATTATGAAGCGACTTATTTTGTATTGGCTTCGTGGTGACAACACTGTCCGTGTGAGTGCGAGAGAAGTTAGCGTATGGTCAGATACACTCTCCCAGTTTGCGCCATTTGTGTGTTCTGAATTCATTCGCAAGCCTCGTTCTTTTGCTGACATTGATAGGTGGAAGGGTGTGGAACTGCGAAATTTTCTGCTATACTTTGGTCCCTTGCTGCTGAGGTCCAACATTTCAGACAAGATGTATCATCACTTCATGTTGCTCAGTGTTGCAATAAGAATTCTGTCGAGCACACTTCTTTGTCACAGTCTGAGGCCTTATGCAGCGAAACTTCTGCGCACGTTTGTGTTAGAACTGCAAGAAATTTATGGAGCAGCTTCACTTGTCTACAACATGCACAGTGTAATACACCTTCCGGATGATGTCGCAGTTTTTGGTGTGCTGGACAGTTTCAGTTGCTTCCCATTTGAAAGTAAATTAGGGCACATAAAAAAGCAACTGCGATCTGGTTCACGTCCACTGGCACAGTTTTGCCGTCGGTTATCTGAGCTAGAATTTGCACAGGGGAACATGCGTGGATGCAAAAGTGTAGCATCTACACGTGTTGCTGCTTCCACAGGCAGTGTGTGCAGACCTACTAGTGTCACCCATGATCAGCATTTATTACAAATATTGCACAAGGAGCAACTGTTTAATGTGCAGAAGTCAGCAGATCGATATGCACTGATGAAAGACAAGAGTGTTGTTGAAATACAGACCATCGTACTCGTAGCGACGTCAAATGAGCCCATTCTGTACTGCAGGAAATTCACTGCTACCGGAAATTTCTTCACATATCCATGTGACTCCGCCCATGTACATATTTTGAAAGTCTCTGGACTCTCCAGCACTGTTTGTGCCTACAACTGTAATGAAATACAGTCAAAGTGTCTTGTAGTAAAGCGAAAGAGTTATTATGTTGCAATGCCACTCATCCATTCGTAATTGCATATTGCATATTCCATTCATATTATTAGCGCGAGAAAGCTTTGTGTTGTGTGCAGTACTGGTATGTCACAGTTTGTAATTGTTGAATTTGTCGACGAGAAGACCGTGGCAAGTGTACCTGCATCCTGGATAACACACGATAACAAAAGTGCATTTTGGCCTGGCTATGTATCTAGCACATCTGCTCAGAAAGCTGTTAGAACAATGGCAGCACCACAGAAAAGTTGGAAGTCATTTCCAGTTCGTATCATGGGATATGCAGGTTTGTGTCCATACATATTAAAAACATTACTTTCTAACTAAGATGCCCAGTGATTTACACGCTACATGTGCACAGCGCTACGGTTCTCGTAGCTTTTGCGTATCACGGCCGACAGTCTGGAACTCACTCCCACAGAACCTACGAAGCGGTGACATTTCCCGGGAGCAGTTCAAGCGTGGACTTAAGACCTGGTTGTTCGGGCGTGCTTACGTGTAGGTGGTGCATCTGAGAATTTGTTATTGAAGACGCACTATATAAATTGACTTTTTGATTTGATTTGATTTGATGTGTGGCATGTCGGTGATAAATATGTAGTATAAATAGGCACATGTTCCAGGATTGACTACACTGATTTTATATTTCTAAGCCAAAAATAAACTAAACCATGAACCAGTAATTACTTGTGATAATGGTCTATATTTGTCTCAGTGTTTTCACGATTTATGATATTTACATTGGTTCCTTGACTTGTGTTAGATGGCTGCCACACTGTTACATGCTAACAAAAATCGATAGGATACATGTAGTGCAAAGTTGTAAATCTTACTGCTGTGTTGCAGTATTCACAGTATAACAGGTTAACACATAATTAGGCCTTACCTTACTGTACACGTGTGTTACATATTTTTATCAGGAACATATGAAGTTGCACAAAAAAAGTCACGATGCGCTTTGGACACGTCAAACATCGACACAGATGATTCAGGTGATGATGTTACACCAAGAAAACGACTTTCCAGACGTCCACAGCGATTTGCCAGTGACAGCGAGACTGACAGTGGCAGTGTAATGAGGTCACCGTCAGCCAAGCGCAGAATTGCTGTGGATGAAGATTATGAGAAGAATGAAGAGTTCTCAGCCAATCTCGCAAGTAGGGCTCAGTCCTCACCCTCAGCGAAACGAGTTCATGGTAGTACAAGTGCTGACGAAAGGCCTGGTACAAGCAAGGAACAGACCGGTACTAATGATTCCGGTAAGGCTGGTGTAAATGACAAAGGGAGTGGAGCGCAGACCTCAGCGAAACGAGTTCGTGATAGTATGAATGCTGAAGAAAGGCCTAGTACAAGCAAGGAACAGCCCAGCACTAGTGGTACCAGCAAGGCTGGTGTAAATGACAAAGGGAGTGAAGTGCAGACCTCGGTGAAACGAGTTCGTGATAGTATGAGTGCTGAAGAAAGGCCTAGTACAAGCAAGGAACAGCCCAGCACTAGTGGTACCAGCAAGGCTGGTGTAAATGACAAAGGGAGTGGAGCGCAGACCTCGGTGAAACGAGTTCGTGATAGTATGAGTGCTGAAGAAAGGCCTGGTACAAGCAAGGAACAGCCCAGCACTAGTGGTACCAGCAAGGCTGGTGTAAATGACAAAGGGAAGGGAAAATGTGTGCGTGTTGGCACTGTCACTGGTAAAGGATCATCGATAACTGTCAGTGATGACATGCGACCTGCAACTGGCAATGGTCTGAGCTGTTGAATTTTATTCAGATTTTATTCTTGCATTTTATTGACCTTTTTTCCTTTCCTTCTGGGAGGGGGTGACCTCAGCTAGGCGTATTGGCCTAATTCAGGCTTTGGTCCAATGTGCATCCCAGGGCGTGGGAGCATGGTGAATGGTGCTGCGCCACCGCCTAGTGATGCTGGGAGACGTGTGTGAATTTTCTTTTCTTTATATATCGTGCTTATTGATTGGTATAATAGTGTGTACTAGTGCGTTCCTTGCTGTTGTCATTAACAAGTTTTCTAAGGCAATTGTCTTATTATTTTACTTGGCATGGACGTTTGTGCCTTGAAAAAATGCCGTTTGTGCCTTGAAAACTAAGTCCTTTGTTTTAAGTAGCATTGACCTTGAAAGTTAATCTAGTCTCGTCTCGCTGGTAAATTTTCTGGCATTGACTTTTAGTCTTAATTTTTCTGTGTGGCATTACTTGTATATGATCTACCAACTGTCAGGCAGAATGCTAACGCCTACTATAGTTATTTATTTAATCAGGGAATAAATTGATCAAACCCTGCATGCTGTGAAGATTGAATAAGGTAAGGTATAAGGATCAGTAGATTTATATAGCACCTTAAATGAGAGTACCCCACTTCTAAGGCACTCAGGCATGGATCACACAGGCAATGTGTGCAAACACACCAACGCCTGCCTTCACCTCGTAAGCATTCACCAGATGGCGCCACCACTTTCAATTGGTGGGAAATGGGCATCCAATTAGCTCACTAATCATTTATCGACCCCGTAAGGATGAAAGGCTTGGCCTAGTTGGCTGACCCTAGTTGGCAATGAGCAATTTTTTTGGATTGAGCTTTTGAGTAGCCTATAATTAAGCATTCTTTCTATGTTTCATCCACTGAATTACTGTGTGCTTTCTCATACTTATTCACATTTGTTTTTGTAGCTTTTACACGAACACTGCATGTGGTCGAAGGATTAAAGTATGATATGAAACAAATACAGGCACAGAACGACAGACTGCTTGCGTTAGTGCAGTCAATGGCTAATGGCAGTCCAGGAATATGTGGAGATTCCACATTGTCAACTGCATTTGATTTCGACTTACCCGTGAAAACAGACGCTGAATTGCAGCAGCTGGAAGACAAAATACAAGACAATGCTGAGTTCAAGTCTCTTGTAAGTCATTCATTGTGTTATGTCACGTGTCATGTTATATTGTGATATTTCCTCACTGGTTATGTGTATTAAATGGTAATGTTTTTAATGAACAACATGGTTGATCATCTTCTTTTGGGTTACTGATATTGTCACATGGCAGCTTGCCAGTCTTGCTGTTATGCCATTAATACTCATCCTATATGGTAACCGTGTAGCAGATTATTTGCACTAACACAGAGTTCAGCTACGCGATACCACACATTTCAGTTGGGGATATTGGCGATGACCTTGAATGACCCCGAACGGTTGCTTTAGCACATACTGGCTTTTCCGGCTGAACTATCTGAAACAGTGACGGATAAGCATAAAGTTACTGAAGATCATAAGAGCATTCGCGTTTGACTGGTAACGACCATTAGTGTGTGGCGCAACACGATGCTTTGTTACAGTTCGTAAGTTCTTGTCACCATTAGAGCCATACTTTATAGCCAGCCATTCAGTAACTCATCGCATGTTTGTGAAATTTTGTGCTGTCTATCCTTTCAGCACAAGAGTATGTTAAACTTTTACATCCCATTCCCCACCCTTCAAAAAAGCAGTGTGTAGAGAGTGAACTGCGAAATATGTAATCATGAGATATTGTCCACAACAGAAGGTGAAGTACTGATCCTTGATGACACCAGGTAACTGGAAACACTTGCCAGTGACCTGATAGCAGTTAGCAGTAATGTTTTGAAAATCATTAGCATTTAAAATCTTGTGTAAGAATTGTGTTGTCTGTACAGACTCGACTTTTAGCAGCAGTTGGAGGTGATGAGCCTAAACAGACCGTCAGACGTGTCATGAGCCGACTGGTGAGGCGAGATGTATCTATACAGTATTCATACATGGGAAGAAAAGGCAAACGTGCTTTCTGTCAACTCAGAATCTGTAAAGCTGCATTCGGTAAGTGCTGAAGCCAACCATCATTTGCAGCCCTTGGTTCGTCATTGGCGTGAAGCTGTATTAATTAATGCTCTGTTGTGTACTGTTTCTTTTTAATTAGTATTTATACTACCTCGTATCCTTGAGCTCACGTATCTTAGGTCTGTTAACTAGACTTCGTGAGTATTGAGATCTGTCATGTTGTATGTTCATGCTGAGGCCAGCATGATTGATTGTATCTGTGTGGACATCCGCAAGTCCAGAGTGATGAGGCGGGGGTCGAGTCTTAATTGTGATCAATAGACGGGAGGCGGGTCAAGTTTTGCTGAAACAATGTGGCTATCATAAATTTGTCGTCTCTAATACCAATTAATAGTAATTAGTAGCTGCATACTTCTGACTCATCACATGTGCAACTGATATTTTTGCAGCTGCTGTCCGCAAGCAACATCAGTCTCTCACAGAACTTGAAATTCAGCAGCGAATCGGGAAGTTTCTGGCAGAGTCAAAAGACCGTGAAGGCCACCGGAAGCATCGATGTAAGGCCCCATGTGCCGCAGCAATCGACGCATTTGATACCCAACCAAGCGATGCTAGTGATATGGAACAGTAACTACTGCCATATTGTGGAGCTGCCTGAGAAAGAATTCATATTGGGTTTTGTTAATTGCCAGACCAAATGCGATTACTGTAATTGTTTTTTTGTTGTTTTTGTTGCTGGCAGATCATTGGACCTAATACAGTGTTATTAGTGTACTTGTCTAACTGCGGACGATTGTGGAGACCCGGATGGGCCCCGGTAGCTGTTGGATTAGCCTTCATGTTAATTGCGAGACCAAATGCAATTACTGTAATTGTTTGTTTGTTGTTTTGTTGCTGACAGATCATCGGACAGAATACAATTAGTGTAATTGTGAACAATTGTAGAGACTCGGATGGGTCCCAGTTGCTGTGGATTGTGATTTCATTTCGTTGTACCTACCTACTGTATTTCTAGTCCTGCTGCTGTTAGTCAAACAATTGGTTGGAAAGACAAGTTTTGCACTAGTCTGCTGATTGGATGGTAGATGACTCCGAAATGATGTGTTGATTTGGTCATGAAGCCCAACAATTATTGTTACTACTAGAATAGATTGTTGCACAGATATTACGAGTATAATACATATTGGACACATAGGCCACAGATTGCAGTCTGCCGGCTGAATTGGTCTATTGATGTGTAACCGACGTAATCCAAGAGATAGCAATGTTTAAGACATGCTTGTGCTCACTGTCTTTTCTGCCCACTGCCTTTTCTGCCATTTTCTAATGGTTATGTTGTTTAATCTCACCTACTATAAAGGTGAACCTAATCCCATACGCGAATTAAAGAGCTTATGATCCTTGCTGATCTCTCAAGGCAAATAGCCTGTGAGTGACTGAAGCCATATACCCAGCAGTAGGCTGGCATTATTTCCCATCACATGCAATGTTACCTTCTCAGCCATAGCATAACTGCCCTTTAGGCGCACGAGTACTGTATTATACTGCTTGGTAACAGGCAAGTGGGTGGCAAAGTGCAATAGCAAGGAAGCTTACGTATATTGGCAGTAGTTAGTTTCATATTGGGGCAATATTTGTCCAAGATAATAACTGTATTGGCCCGATATTAGCCAACATACACTCGTCAATATCGCCCCAAACATTGGTCTGGTATTGGTAAAATATTGGTCCAACATCGGATTATATTGGTCCATTAAATTTCGGAAATATTGATGCAACATTAGCTAATATTTCACTTCAATGTCGGGTGAATATTTGTCCAATGTGGAACCACATCGGGCCAATATTTCATGACCAATATTGGCCCAGCCTTGGCCAATGTTTCACTCCAATGTTGGTACAATGTGTTAACCAATATAAGACCAATGTTGGGTCCAGATATTGGGCCAATATCCTGTGCTACCTGGGAAGTAACGCCACTTTCTGACTTCTCATTTTTTTGAAAAAAAAACTTAATCCTTTGTGGGCACATTAAAACCGCACATCAACAGACCATTAGGCCTATACAGCAATAGGGTGATTGGTACACTGGCCGTTGATGGGTGGGATGTTACATTTGGTACAGCGAGGAGCGGCCTGATATTTTTATATTAATTTCTTTTCTGCCAGTGTCATAAATCACAGAAGTCAATATGGGTTTCTAATGATGCCGCCATTGTCAGGTGCCAGTGTGCGTTAGTGTTGGTGGTGGATGGTGGGGTGGTGCGCGGTCGGAGTACGTGCTTCGCACAATAACGGAGGCGCAATTTTCGAGTAGCACCTCGTTGGAAAGGGCTCGCTTAAAGAAATCACACGGTACCAACCATTCTACGATGGCGGTTGGTTGCGTGCCACAGTGGTAGAACGTTGGTCTTTGACCGGCAAACTTTCCCTGTCCTGCGCTCGACTTGCAGCCGACGGTTGACCACTTATGTAGACAAACCGTCCGCTGTGGGGCAGCCAACCAGGCCAACTCAGCCTTCCATCCTTTCCGGTAGATAAATTAGTAGTAGGCTGCAATTAGATGTAGGCAACCTCGGTCTGGGGAGGCACCATCTGGTGAACGCTTACGAGATAAAGGCAGGTATGTGTAATTTTCAGGTAAAACTTACTGTGTGACTTGAGTGTGAGGTACTACAATAAAGGCGCTATATAAATCCACTTCTTTTACCTTCACCTCATATAAGAGAGAAAAACCCTCGACTCCTCGAGTGATACCTCGTTGGAAAGGGGAGCCCAAAGGGAGTACAGCGGTACAGGTTTCACACAGTTTCTTCAAAGTATAAGTGAAATAAACTCAGTGGACCTTTTTCGTTGTTGTGCAAATTAATACGATAACGATACATAACACCATTCCCGGCTTGGCTCCATCATACATGGCATCACACTGCAAACCGTCATTATCCTCCCTGGTCGGTCCCATCTGCGATCCGCCACGTCTGGCCAACTCAACTTTCCTCGCACGAAGACTGACTACGGGAAGAGAAGTTTCGCTGTGAATGGACCAGTTGTCTGGAACAGCTTACCTACTGAACTTAGGTCACCTGACATCTCGCTGGATGTTTTCAAAGCCGGACTGAAGACATTTCTGTTTAAATGCTGACTTAGCGCATTTGATGTATTTTATTTTAATTTTGCGCTCTACAAATGTCCTTAATAATAACAATAAAAAATAATAATGTAATGTAATGTAATGTAAATGTAGATTTATATAGCGCATAATCGCACAGCGCCTCTAATGCGCCGCACAGCGCTTCTAATAATAATAATCAGCGACAGAAGGGTTGTAGGAGATGATGGATGATAATGACGATGTGGCCTGTACCTAAATGATGGGTGTACCCACAAAGAATGCGTATATAGCGCAGATTTAAGACGGAAACAAATAGTAACGATTTAGTAACGATAAGTTGAAACTCTGCGGGCGAGTGAAGTACGGTAGACGTCGTCCAGCTGGTGTTCTGCCAATGCCATAAATCAATCCGTGTCGCTTAATTACTTTTCATACATCGCAATGTACAGCCACGCTTTGCGCATGCGCATTACGCACGCGCGTACACTATAACTTGCTACAGCTTATAACGACGCTTCAGACCAGCTCCACCGAGTTGCCTGCTACCTTAGTTGGAAAAGTTCTCGCGTGCTGAGTTTTAGGTGTGTGGTTCAATCCCACTGTCGAGTCATATTTAAAAATTCGTTCTGTTTCAGTTGGTTTTCTGTATAACTTCTCCATAATGACTGCAATATGCCACTTATTCAGCTTGACGTCTACTTCCGTGATTATTTGTGTATTTTGATCATATATTTTTTTTTATTTCCATGGCCAGATATGCTAACTAGCCTACTATGCTCGTTGCGATGCATGAAAAGTAAAAATTCAATCCGAATTTCTACTTATGTAAACAAAATGATGTCGACAAAGTGGTGTCATTTTTTGGTGCCACCGTGTGATATAGTTGCGACGATACAATATACGATAGGATGACTTTGGGTGCGTTGTTTTATTCACCGGTTGATTTCACCGATGCATCAGACTTGAATACTCTAATGCAAGTCTGATGTATCGGTGAAATCAACCGGTGAATAAAACAACGCACCCTTTACGTACTGCCAAACACTGACAGGAGCCAGCTTAGTCTACCGCACGGAATAAACAAAAAGTTAAAGGCAAAATGAACTGAAAATAAGCCGACGAGCATCATCAATCTGGTCCAATCTGATTATCCGTGAATGCGGTACGTAGGTGGTGCCACGAGTCTATTATGGTGGGATTTGTGGAGCGGTAGGCGATAGGTTTAGAGTCTGGACTGAAATAGTGATGAGAGGTCCTAAGAAAAATCACCGACTTTATTTTAAAATCCGTTTTCAATAGCCGTAGGATACGGTGTCCCACTCCAAAAGGTAGAGAGTACAAAAAACGGTGTCTATAAGAAATTGCACTTCTGCAAGAAAGCACGCGTCAGGTTTCCTGTAACAAACATGAGTCAATGGAACATTTCTTTATGTGACAAACAATGGCGTATGAAAGTGAACCGTTGCCGGCACAAAGTAGGGCTGTGCCAGACAAATAATTTGTTACTCGAATATCTTTACGAGTACTCGAGTACTGTATACAGCCAAAAGTTCATTCTCTATTTCTTATAAGAAATTTAATACACACTCTTATTTTATCAACTAAATAAAAACAAAACTGACATTCAACTAGAAAGTTAAAAACTCCTGCGTCCAACCGAAG
>Ga0209339_1000698_pt1 | contig 12774 bp, 11 predicted proteins | sample OlaalgELextract3_FD_187376 | JGI IMG/M metagenome (GOLD analysis project Ga0209339, IMG submission 187376) | Olavius algarvensis symbiont microbial communities from Tuscany, Italy - Type A ELBA extract 3 (SPAdes) (version 2) | ecosystem: Host-associated > Annelida > Digestive system >... | reverse complement strand
GCGTCGTGTGCCACCTGGTCGCCCTAGCAGAAAATTTTTTAACACCCAAATCAAGTATTTAACAATATCTAATTGCATTTTTAATTTTAACTTTCTATCTCTAGTAGTTTCCGAGATATTAGGCGGTCGCAAATTTACACTAGGGGGCCTACGCACTCTTGACGCCCCCTAGCGGAGAAATTTTTGTATGCTAAGCGAGTACTTCGCAATATCTAATTGTGTTTTTAATTTCAGCTTCCTATCTCTAGCACTTTATGAGATATTAGGGTGTTGCCAAAATTACATTGGGGACGCTGCGCCCCTGCTTGTTCCTCAGCATGCTAAGCGAGTACTTCAGAATATCTAATTGTGTTTATAATTTCAGCTTTCTACCTCTAGTAATTTACGTTAGGGGGCCCTGCACCTCCCAGAGGCCACCTAGTGGAAAAATGTTGACACGCACAAGTACTTGCCTATATCTATATAATTGTAAATTTTCAGCTTTGTAGCTCCATTAACGTGGGATTAACAGAGCGCTCTCTCTAGAATAGGTTTTGCATTGAAAGGTCCCTGAAAATGGGGATCTTGGGGGAGGGGCTAAGATATTTGGTGCGAACCCCCTAGGAATGCAATAACCGCCGATTTATGTCGTTTGGTAAAATAATTGTGGAGATGCTCTAAATACCCTAGTCTGTACGAGTGGCAAAGAAATTACAAAAAAAGCATTAAAAAACGGAATGTCTATGCCATGAGGGTTACATTTCACCCCTGTGCAATGCTTACCCCCCTAAACCCCTAGTTACCCCGTTGTGTCTGTGGGGTCCTATCGGCGACGTAATAACTCATGCACAATTTCAGCTCAATTGGTTCAGGGGTTAGGGAGCTACAGTAACCCCAAATTCCCTATTTCCTATACTTAGCGATCGTGACCCTTACAACAGTTAGCACTACCGTGCTATACTGTGATACGACCTTTGTATCGTTGGGAACTCTGAATATTTCTGGACATATTACCTTTTGTGCTGTCATCGGTGAGGTTGCAAGTTTGAGGGACTCACTCGGTCCACTGCAAGCGACCTTGGACCATCTTCATCTTCATCCTCATCCTGTTCCTCCTTAGCAGGAACATATGCCGTCTCAGTCGCTAATACCTTAGCATAATAATCAAGCAGGCTAGCCTGATCTTCTCTGGGCTTAGTTGATCCATTTTGAGTGTAATACGTATGGGGAAAATTTACAAAAATTCTCAGTCTTACAGTATTGACGGCTCGCAAATTTTACGGAATTTACAAAAACCACAAAAATACCTGCACTCTGCAATGATCACACAAGATCAATTCTATCCTATAGTCTACAAATGGCACTAATAGGATCACAAACAGACTTAGAGTATTCTATCACTCTAGTCTAACACCTTGCCGATAGATCACAGACTTACAGTAACTCACGACAGATCTCACTAGATCTTACACGCAGAGAACTACTATCCTCAGATAATTACGAACTCTGTTTCAAACAGATCGGTATAGAACTATTCTATGTCTGATCGCACCTAATTCAAATTTAGGTTATACTACACACAGTAGTTAACAAATCTAATCAAATCAACTTAAGGCTGGATTCAAACAATTTGAATCAACCAAGAATTTAGCCGAAATCAACACAGATTAGCCAAAATTAGTATGCAAAACTATTAAAAACCACAATGATAGTTATACGTGAGTCCTCCAGAAGACGACGATATCTCATCAATCAACATGTGATGTCACAAAACTCTTTGGAAATCAATATCACTCCAGAATTAATCATCAATCCAGAATTAATCAATCGCTGTCAGATCGTAATGCTCAATACAAACACAAACACAGTTAGTCACGATCAACTAAACTGACTCAAATCTCAATTTTACCAACTTATTCTGTTCAAATCCTGTTAATTTTTGTTGCATCCTGCTCGCAGCGCCATAAACTGTGACGTTGATTGGACAATGCCGATGTGATGAGTTTAATTCTTACAAACTTTTATGAGTGCAACTCCAAAATTCCAAAAGAAATTTATATTCTAAGTGAAACGTGCAAATAACATAAGAAAGAAATAATAGTCAGTGAATAAGAAATCAATAATATATATGAGATAACAAATATCTCTATAACTATGCAAGACAGTCCAAAAACACAAATGTGTCACTACACAACTCCTACCACAGAGAAAGATCTAGACTTCTAGTCTTCTCCTCACACACTATCCTTCTACCACAATATGGTCCAAATAGACCACCAACTCAGTCTCACCACTACTTATACTCTCAATAAGAGAGGTTAAGACAATAGATTTGACCAATGTCAAATCCACAGACAACAGAGTATCAAAATACTCATACAAATCACTCTACCGGCTAGATAATACCAGTCAGAGCAAGAATCCACTTAATGGATTAACTAGCAACTTCCTACTTAGGAAAGTTACTCTCAATGAATGATTCACATCTAGTGAATCCAACTAGCAAGTTTCCTACACCAAGGATAATTGATAAACTACTGTTCACAGACAGTAAAACCGCAAAAAGACACTACAGTCTCTAAACACGCTCTATCGCATTACCTTCAACATCAGAAGTACTAGCGAAAGAGGATGATCCACCAAGGATTCTTTCTGTATATACTATATTATAAAAACATTCTCAATCATTCGATTTCCACTAGATTCGAGTACATTCGACGTGTACTAGTGTGTACTAAGCACCGGAAATTCCAAAACGAGATCATATCTAAAAATAGATCGCAAGCCCAAACCAACAATAATAGCGAATATTACAGTAAGTAATCATTTAATCAATTGGAGTCCGGGTAGGCAAACGTCACAGATATGGCCACAGTTACTACAGAAGACAAATAGGAAACCGTACCCAAGCTTTCGAATGGCACCAGTTTCAATGAATTTGTGTGACCTCTAACCCCGATTTCAAGGTCACGATATTATTGAACATCAAAAAACTCGAAAATGGTACAAGATAGTGTTATATTTACAATGGCCGACGCATAGAAAGTCGCATATGGTCTATAGAACGGCGCCATTTTCAATGACCTGGAACGACCCCTAACCTGGTTTCCAAGGTCACACCATTGTTTGACACTGAACATATCCGAAATGGCTAAACATACGGCCATAGTTACTATGGAAGGCGAATGGGAAACCGTACCCAAGCTTTCAAATGGTACCACTTTCAATGACCTTCAGTGACCTTTAACCCACATTTCAAAGTCACAATAGTATTCAACGTCATATAACTCGACTACTACTAAGTCGTGTATGGTTCCGTTTCCAGTGATCTTGAGTGACCCTTAACCTACATTTCAAGGTCACAGAGTAATATTTAAGCCTACAGATGCCCTCAGCGTATTGCGTGCGCAGCTGTCACGCAATCTTTTGGCGATAGCTAAGTTCTTGTTTACTCGTTTATCTTTACCTTATTACATCTAGGTGTAACTAAGGTACTGTGATAGTGCTTTTCAAAATGGCGGCCGTCTACAATCTTCAGTTTTCGAAAATTGCTATTTTGGTCATGTAACCGTAATCAGTATGTGATTTTTCATCATTACACAAAATTTGACCAAAATAAGATAATTCGGTGCCGAGTTGTGGCCTAAACACTCTTTTGAAATCAGCAGAATTTCGGTGAAATGACTGTCATCTTTATCGGAATTTGCTTCTGCGCACCAAATGTCATCAAAATCGGACACTTTTTATTGATATGTGGCTCGTTAACAATTTCAAAATGGCGGCCGTCTGCCATCTTGCACTTTCGGATTTACATGTATAGTTGATGTCACACGACCTTTATCGGCATGCTGTTCTGCTTCAAATTGCAAAAATTTTCTCAAATTGGACGATCCCTTGCTGAGTTATGTCGAAAAACGATTTCGAAGATGGCAACCATTCGCCATCTTGAATTTTAAAAATTTTAATTTTTGGTCATGTGACTGTCATCAGGTTCAATATCTGCTGTAGTACACCAAATGTCATCAAAATCTGGTAATTTTTTCACTGAGATATGGTGATTTTCAAAGTGGCGGCTGTCCACCATCTGGCATTTTAAAAATTTGCAGTTTTTGTCACATGTCCTTTGCTGGCATGCCGTTCTGTTTCCTCGTACAAAATTTAGCTGAAATCGGACAATCAGTTGATGAGTTATAGCCAAAGAACCGATTTTCAAGATGGCCGCCGCCATCTTGAATTCTAAAATCTTGAATCTTGAATTCTAAAAATTTCAATTTTTGGTTACGTGACTGTCATCGTGTTCAATATCTGCTGTTGTGTACCAAGTTTCATCAAAATTGGATGATTTTTTCACTGAAATATGGTGATTTAGCAGTCTTCAAAATGGTGGCCGTCCGCCATCTTGGATTTGTTATGACGTCACAATACTGCATCGCGGGATACATTTTCATTGTCCAAATATTGTCCTGAAATTTCACGTTGATTGGTATTGTAGTTTCAGAGATACTTGCAATATCATATGTCGCCCTTTTGGCGGTACATAACAGACCATGGCAATTTTGGGGTTGCGCATGCGCTGTTTATGCATCTATGGTGACGATTAAGAGGTGTTCTAAGGGGAGCATCCCCATTGTTAAGCGATTTTTAGGCAAAAATTTTCTAAGTCTCGTGAATAATGGTCCCAAAAATGGCGCTAATTCGGGGAAATGGGGGTCTATATATTAGATTTTATGTTCGCGACCCCGAAAAGCCGCGTGTTTTGGCATATTTTGCGTCAAAATCCGTCCAGTGGCCTTGGCTGTAGCGAGTTGCAAGAACCCCCCCAAAAAAACAGAAAAAAAACTAGCCGAGTAAACACTTTCGGTGTGCAAAGTCACGCATGTGCAGAAACGAAACTCCGGGGCAGATCGTGACAAACTTTTGCACAGGTGTAGGGGTCCACGACGTAATCACCTCTGCCAACTTTTATGACTGTCCCCTATGGGGTTTGGGCGTGACGGGGGGTCAAATTTTGGGTTTCTCCATTGACTTGCGTCGTCGCCCTTACAACACTCTGGCACTGCAGTGCGAGTGTGTGATTTTAAAGTCTTTCTTGAGCTTGGTGTGGTAGTACTGTGTATAAATTGTAATATATGTAGTATTATATAGAATGGATTGTGTTAAGGCAGTTTGTCTTGTGTGTGTTGTTATATTATAGACAGCATGTGCCAGAGTTGCGTATATATACTCTACCAAATTTCAGACTCAGTCAGGTATATTATCCTTTGTATATTCAGTACAGTTCCTCAGCATATCAGAGGTTTGCGTAACATCAAATTAGCTAATAGGTTGATTTGGTGTGTGAGTGTTTTCTCTGTGATTTCTCATAGCGTATGAAGTGATTGAACGGACAAGCTGATAAAGGTTTACACAGGGTTTATGCTTATGCCTTTTACGTTTTGATGTACCATACAAAATTTTTTAAAATTTACATTTACAACAAGCTAAGTCATCTTTAAACTCGAGTGTAATGACATGTCGCAGTTTTTGCAGAATACAGGCAGACCCTCTCCTCTCTCAGCAATCTCTGTGTCGTGCACCAGCCAGGCCCAGCACACATAGCTTATACAGCTGAGTGAAGGGGCTATGAAATACATATTTATGTATTTTGTTGAAAAATTCTGCTACAAAGTGCAAATCGCCATTACTTTTGATGCACCCAGATGTCTTAAAATTCGCAATTAATCTGACGTAAATTCTGGAAATTTTATTCAAATACACTGCAACCTCATTATAATGTGATGTTTCGGTGCGGAGCTATCATCCATTCTGTTATAACGAGGTCGGCGTTGTAGTGGCATTTTTCACATTTTGAGTCGCATGTACTCTGTCATGACAGCATCTGTCACTGTTTATCACAGGTAGCGCAGTTGTGTTAAGGCCCATAGGCAGTCAGTGGAGAAGCCCAAATTTTAGCCCCCTGTAAAATTTACACCCCTTAAATTTTCAAGACACGTAACTACCTCGAGGACATCTACCCCTGTGCCAAATTTCATTGCAATATCTTTAGCTTTCCTCCAAATATGTTAAATATTACGCTTTTTCGACTTTTTTTGTTGTCCTATCCTGTCCTGTCTTGTCCTGGGCCTGATTTTCGAAAAATCTTATGAAGAACTTAGGAAGATCTTAGGAAGTTCTTAAGAGTTATGGGGCAAAATTACAAAAAAAAATCTTATGACAATCTTATGACTTACGAATATCTTAAGTCAAACTTATGACAAAGTTACGATCATTCCTAGTTACAAAAGAATCTCATGATAAACTTATGACAAACTTATGACCAAACTTATGATAAACTTACGATCACTATTTTGTTGTCATAAGTTGTAAAATTGACGTCATTAAACTTGCATAGAACAGCAATGGCGCATTTTTACACGTTGTTTCGCCGGCAGCAACAAATAAATAATAGTTTTCTGCGAATGGACGAAAAAATGCGCCATTGCTTATTCATTTTTAGCAATTATTAAGAGAAATTTTATATATTTAGATGAAGATGCTTTTATTATGCTTTATAAGAGCTTGGTAAGATCTCATTTAGAATATGCAAATTCAGTATAGAATCCGCATAGACTTGGATTAATCAAAGATCTCGAAAAAGTCCAGATGCGTGCAACTAAATTAGTTATTACTATTAAGAATCTCACTTATAAAGATAGACTCAAAAGCTTAAAATTGCCAACTCTTAAATATAGACGTATTAGAGGTGATATGATTGAAGTATACAAGATCTTGACTAATAAATACGATAGGAGAGTGAAAAGCAGCAAGATAGTATAACTAGAGGTCATAGCCTATAATTAGTAAATAATAGATATCACTATGATTTAAGAAAATTTTCTTTTGCATCCAGAATTGTAAATGTGTGGAACAGTTTGCCAGAAATAGTAATATCAGCAGATACAACAGACACTTTCAAAACAAGACTAGATAAATTTTGGCAACACCAGGATATATTATATGATAAGGTTGAGTTAACTGGGGTCGGGAACAGAAGTCAGATAAATGCGGATGATAACATTGTAATATAATTGCACTTTTGCACTGCTTATTTTTCGTTTGCACAAGCTGGGCATAGAGGCACATGCCTACGCTCATTACACATCTTTGCTTTGCTTTGCTTTGCTTTTATGACGGAACACGAGCTCTTTCAGTGCACCCGTTTTACTTGAGATGTCCTAAGATCGCTGTCGCGTCCACCACCACGCCGAGCTAACACTATTTGCATGAGCGGTTAAGAGAGATCAGTGAAACACTGCTGTAGTTTATAGTTTTCTTAAACAACAAAATAATAGCTATTTACATGCGATATAACAAAATCTGGTTCGCGTTATTGATCATTATCGTCAACGTTTCAGCCGTGACGTACTTCCAACTATACGTCCAAACGTCAGTATAACGAATAGGCCTACATCACAAAATTATCAATATTCAGTACTCTCCTGCATCGACTTCACATCTACACGCACATTGTAGATAAAGAACACATGTCGAATTACACAAGTAAGACACGCTCTCAAAACACGTGCGTTCACAACACGGTCAGACAATGAAGTGAAGTGTCGCGAGTGACCATTCGACCTCCGAGCCGCTGGCCAGACAACCACGTGACCATGCTTAGCTCGTCACCGTGACTGGCCCCTGGCTCGAGACCTCGAGACCGTGACAATTGCTTTCTGTAATAAACTAATGATAATCGTAAGATAATCTTATGACTTCGCAAGTCAACAACTTACAACAGACTGCTTATTTTTCGTTTGCACAAGCTGGGCATAGAGGCACATGCCTACGCTCATTACACATCTTTGCTTTGCTTTGCTTTTATGACGGAACACGAGCTCTTTCAGTGCACGCGTTTTACTTGAGATGTCCTAAGATCGCTTTCTGTAATAAACTAATGATAATCGTAAGATAATCTTACACTAATCTTACCATTGGACACTAAAAATAAGTCGGAGAAACTTAAGAAAAACGTAAGAAATAGTGAAGATTTCCTAAGTGTTTCGAAAATTGACTTACGATTTTCCTAGGAAATCTTAACTTGCTGACTTAAGAAAAACTTAGGAAATATTTACGACACACTTAGTTAAAACTTGAGAATATCTCAAGATTTTTCGAAAATCTGGCCCCTGGTTATACTTTTTTTCTCGCAACACCATTGATGAATTGCAACTGCAACAGGTCGAACCCCTGGACGGATTTTAACCATTTATGGCTTAAATGACGCGCCATCACCCAAGGATGTGCATTTTTGGGGTCTGGATGACGACCCATTATATTAAGGGGTTCAAACCCCCAAAAAGGGGGCGTGGTTAGGCATTTTCCAGCCAAAAGGGAAAATTATAAAATTGTAATGTCTCCGGCGTGGAATATCGGATCGATATCAAATTTTGACAGGGTAATCGAACCACTTAGTGGGTGATCCAGAATAACAAAATTCATATTCAAGATGGCGGACGGCGCCATATTGCAAAATGTTGAAAACGCTATAACTCGCCTATCAGTGGACCGATTTGGATGAAACTTGGGTGGTCGCATCCTGTCATGTCCCCGACATGTCCCCCATGATGCGGTTGCCATGGCAACGGCCGTTGCTTAGCAACGGCGCACTGTACATTCGGCAGTTATGGGCGTCTGAAGGCCGAACGCATGAATCAATCTTGTTGAAATTTGGTATACAGCAGCAAGTTAGGACCACAATGACGGTCACATGATCAAATATTAAAATTTTTAAAATTCAAAATGGCGAACGACCGCCATGTTGGAAAATATTCGAAATGCCATAAATCGCCTACCAATGGATCGACTGGGACGAAACTTGGGTGGTCGCATACTATCATGTTCTCGACATGTCCGCCATGTTAGCAACGTCCGTTGCCTAGCAACGGCGCATTGACCATTCTGCAGTTATGGGCATCTGGAGGCCGAATGCGTGAACCAATTTTGATGAAATTTGGTATACATACAGCAAATTTGGACAGCAATGACAGTCGCGTGATCATATATTAAATTTATAAAAATTCAAAATGGCGGATGGCCGCCATGTTGGAATGTATTGGAAATACCATAACTCACCTAGCAGTGGACCAATTGGGACGAAACTTGGCTGGTCGCTTCCCATCACGTTTCCGACATGTCTGCCATAATGCGGTTGCCATGGCAACGGCCGTTGCCTAGCAACGGCGCATTGAACATTCAGCAGTTATGGGTATCTGGAGGCCGAACACGTCAACCAATTTTAATGAAATTTGGTATACAACAGCAAATTCGGACAACAATGACAGTCACATAGTGATCAAATATTAAAATTTTTAAAATTCGAAATGGCGGACGGTCGTTGTTAAAAAGTATTCGAAATGCCATAACTCGCCTGCCAATGGACCAACTGGGACGCAACTTGGATGGTCGCATCCCAATATTGGAAATGCTGTAACTCCTCTTACGATGGGACCGATTGGGACGACTTTTTGGTGGTCACGTCCAAGCAACACATCTGCTGCAAAACCGTTTCCTTGGTATTGGTCATTACTGCTAACCACACAGTGAACCTTTCTGGTTTTGTGAGGTGTAGAGATCAAAAACATTCACATTCCACAATTTTGATGAAACTTGGATGACTGTGCCACTGTGGTACAAAAAAATAAAATCTGGTAGAAAAACGGCAAATATTAATACAAAAAAACCTTAGAAGTTTTATCACTGTTAAGGCCCATTGTTCAATGACACATCTAAAACAGCAAAAATCACTTGGTTCCTTCTAGTACTCCACTGGACCATGGATGTAATATATGACTTCTATTAAATCCACGGCCCAATGGAGTACTAGAAGAAACCAAGTGATCTTTGCTGTTTTAGATGTGTCATTGAACAATGGGCCTTAACAGTGATAAAATTTTCTTTCTATTGTTATAATACATTCACAGCTTTTACTGTACATTAAATACACAGTATCCAATCATATTTTATCGTGAAACTTTTACTTCAGAATGAGATATAATAGGACAATGCTTACAATGCAGCTGTCAGGGAGATCAGCTGATGTCGTTTAATGGAATGTACACCTTCGGAGTTGTAGACAGTCATTTAGTCCAGTCATTGTGTTGATGCATTTCTTTCCTCTCACCACTCCTGGCATGCAACGGAGCCATATAATGAGCAGAGGCTGTTTTAGAATATTTTTTACACAGATTTCTTACATTGTACAGATGGTGGGGGGATGAAGCGAACTGTGCCCACTGTAAACTGTCAGGCAGGCAGCTGCCGGCTTCGCATCTCACCCGATTGCTGGCGGATGTACCATTGATGAAATCTGTCAGGTCACTTCATTGTTGACAGTGGAAGGAGGTGAAGACGTCCACCTCCCATCACCATCAACAATGAAGTGGCCTCTCGTGTTACTGATATCTCCACGTCTATCTACCATCAGACCAGCACTTAATGACAATACGAGCGTGGACGACAGGGCTGTAACAGTCAGTGAGTCGGGTGATTTTGTCAGACTGACAGCACTACCGTGCCGGTTGCAATGATGTCGGCATGTAGCTAACAGTAGGCAGTGTGAGAAAATTCAGGAGCCACAGCCACACGTATTTTGTTGAAACCGTACTCTAACGAGGCACGTTATAATGATGCTGCGATGTAGCTGTCGACATATTGAACCTTGCGTAGTTTGTGCTTCGTCTGGTAGAAATGTTAGGACTTTGGAGCTGGTCAAGAGAGAGTGGAGGAAATGCAGAGAGTGAAGGAAAATTGAGTTAGAGTTGCAATGTTTACTGCTGCTCGGTGAAATGGGTTGGCCTCTCCCTGGGAGCTGGGACTATATGTGAATTAATGTAAAAAAAACTTCCATAGAAGTTTTACATTTTTGTAAGGGGATAACACATCTAAAACGGCAAAAATTACTTGGTTAAGATAGAAAAAGCATAAATACAACCTTACATATGAGCTCTATGCCAAAATGTCAAGCGGTGCATATTGTAAGGTCGTGTTTGTGATATTTATATTTTAACAAAGTAATTTTTGCCGTGTCAGATGTGTTATCTCTACCCTTACAAAAATGTCAAACTGTCTCAAAGTTTTTTAAAATTAATATTTGCGGTTTTATTGGTAGGTACAGATTTTTATACGAGACTCGAATACTTGACAATAGCTATCTCCGATTTAAAGTTTAACTTCCCACCTCTGATAGTACCCAGATAACAGCAGGTGGTCCTAAAGTTCCAATAGAGGGTCCTGTACACCTAGACACCCCCTAGTGTAAAAATATATTTGTACTTAACGTGAGTACTTTACTATATCTAATTGTGATTTTAGTTTTAGCTCTCTAACTCTAGTAGTTTTTGAGATATTAGGAGGGTCCCAAATTTACGTTAGGGGCCCTGTGCCCCCTGTACACCCCTAGCGGAAAAAATTGTACTCGAGGCGAGTACTAAACTATATCTAATGGCATTTTTAATTCCAACTTTCTAGCTCTTGTACTTTCCGAGATATTAGGGGTCCCAAATTTACACAAGGCGGCCCTACACCCCCTGGACGCCCCCTAGCGGATAAATTTTTGTACCCAAAGCGGTTACTTCACAATATCTAATTGTGTTTTTAATTTCAACATTCTACCTCTAGTAGTTTCCGAGATTTTATGGGGTCCTAAATTTACGTTAGGGGCCCGTGCCCACTGTACGCCCCTAGCGGAAAAATTTTTGTACCCGAGACGTTTAATTTACTATGTCTAATGGCATTTTTAATTTCAACTTTGTAGCTCTTGTACTTTGCGAGATATTAGGGGGTCCCAAATTTACACTAGGGGGCCCTACGCCCTCTGGACGCCCCCTAGCGGAGAAATGTTTGTACCCAAAGTGAGTACTTCACAATATCTAATTGTGTTTTTAATTTGAACTATCTAGCTCTAGTACTTTTCAAGATATTAGGGGGTCCCAAATTTACATTACAGGGCCCTGCATCCCCCCAGAGGCCCCCTAGCGGAAAAATTTTGACACGCGCACAAGTATTTGCATTTATCTATATAATTGTAAATTTTCAGCTTTGTAGCTCCATTAACGAGAGACCAAGGAAGCGCTCTGTCTATAATAGGTTTTGTATTGAAACGTCTGCCAAAATGGGGTTTTTGGGGGTAGAGGCTAAGATATTTGGTGGGAACCACCCTAGGAATGCAATGACCGCCGATCTACGTAGTTTGGTGAAAAAATTGTGGAGATGCTCTAAATACCCTGGTCTGTATGCGCGGCAAAGAAATTACAAAAAAAAACATAAAAACGGAATGTCTACTCCGTGAGGGTTACATTTCACCCCTGTTTAGCACTTACCCCCCTAAACCCATAGTTACCCCGTTGTGCGTGCCGGGTCCTGTTTGCGACGTAATCACTCATGCACAATTTCAGCTCAGTCGTTTCAGGGGTTATGGAGCTATGGTAACTCCAAATTCCCTATTTCCTATACTTACGTTACGTGAACTGAGCGGGCAACTGTAGTTGCTAACTGATCTACTGTAAATATTAACATAATTGTCAGTTCTAGCATGATAATAGTTATAACGACGTGAATGATGGTCACAGCTGTTCAGGCAACGGCAGGATTAACAATTCGTCGGTGAATATTATGTTTATGCTGTTTTTACACGGGATATCTACAGCGATAATAGTCAGGGGGCGTTGTTGGACTTCGACCTGTGCTGAAGCGTGTGAATGTTTACACACGTGACTGACTCCATTCACGGTCGTCACGCTTGAGTACCACTACGTGTGA
>Ga0209339_1000697_pt1 | contig 12774 bp, 10 predicted proteins | sample OlaalgELextract3_FD_187376 | JGI IMG/M metagenome (GOLD analysis project Ga0209339, IMG submission 187376) | Olavius algarvensis symbiont microbial communities from Tuscany, Italy - Type A ELBA extract 3 (SPAdes) (version 2) | ecosystem: Host-associated > Annelida > Digestive system >... | reverse complement strand
ACATGAAAATTGAACGCTCGACAAATTTGCATAATTTATGCAAAATACATAGGGTTAAAAACAAAATATGAATAAATTAGTGACAGAGTGGAGTAGGTTAGACTGTTTTATGTAGTAATAATGCATTCTTGTCTTTTTATTTTAAAAAATTAGTATAATTATGCTGCAAAATATGAAAAATTGCTATTTTTAGCAAATATGCAAATTATCTCATTAAATATGCATGATACAAAAATGGCCCAAGCAAAAATCAATTCTACGGAAAAAATTGGTCTAGGAACAACAAAGAAACTGTTGGTACCTAAATTTATCGAATTGTTATGGGAATATCCCTGCCTATTATACTTACTTACAGCGGCTACCATCCTCAAATTGCATACTACGTTATTACTCTGCCGCGGATGGCTCGATTGGGGCGAAATTTGGTATTTTGATGCAGAGTAGCACGTAGATTACTGTGATCATGTCAAAATCGTAAAGGAAAGAAGAATTCCAATATGGCGGACGTTTGTTTTTTCAAACCGGAAGTAGCTATATCTCAGCCGTGGATTAAGATACGTTGACGAAATTTGGTTTGCGAATAGATTTTGACCTTCGGGTGACAGTAACACCATCAAATACGAAACCGGAAGTAGTATTGAGCCACTGCTGCCGCCATCTTGAAATTGCACATGGTGCCATTACTGCGCCGCGGGTGGCCCGATTTGGACGAAGTTTGGTAGCCTGATGCGGAATAGCACGCCGATTACTACGATATGGTCGAAGTAGCAACCGGAAGAAAATTCCAATATGACGGACGTTTGTTTTTCAAAACCGAAAATACTTATAACTCAGACGTGGATCGAGCTATAACAACGAAATTTGGTGTTTGGTGATAGACACTGACCTTCGGAAGAGAGTGACGTCAGTCAATTCGAAACCGGAAGTAAAATTGCGCATCAGCGTCCGCCATCTTAAAAATCGATATAACATCATAACTCTACCGAAGATTTGGATGAAATTCCACAGCGTGATACAGAATGACATCCCAAATACAGTGATAATGGTTGAAATCGAAACTGGAAGTAAAATTCCAAGACTTTTCCAAACTGGAAATAGTTATATCTTAGCTGTGCACAACATTGAGCTACAACTTGTACAATGTAAAATGTACAAAAGTGCCACCAATGCACAAAAACTCCACCACATGGGTCTGTCTATCTTCATTCATTTCTAAACAGCGATCGAGCCCCGGAAAAGCAACACAGGGTAAAGCTTTACAATCGTTCAATGTCATTCAAACTAATCGAAATTGGTACCACCGAAAGCACACGTGCGACTTCCTGTTAGTGGCGTTATTTTCATGGAAAATATAGTCATTGGTAATGCAACATACGACATTGTGTCAGTTATCCACTGTAACTACACTGTACGTGTTTATCTTGCACCCTTTTCGAGATATTGCCGCTTCTTTGCAGTACAAGAAGTAGAAACAAAGTTGAGCTGTCCTTGCCGTAGAATACGACATTCGAAATGGTAGCGGAAGTATGACGTCTGATCGTTGTAATTAACTTTGTACATTATTTATGCTGCATTTTCTAGATAACTTTTTCGATGAAAACGTTTATTGTTCCTGAAACGAATGCTTACAAAGTCAAATTGCTGTACGACACACTGCTGCAGTTATGACAGAGAAATCGGCTGGGAATTACGGCTGCAGACGATGTAGTACGCTTTATCTCTGCGTTGTTTACTCGGCGTTGTCGGCTGCGACTTGGAACGCGAAGTCGAGCCGTTCCCGTGTGATTTCAAGATGTTCGGTCGCTAGTAGTAGAGTAGGAGCGGATTAGGCGACAACATCAGTGCGACGTCCGCCTGTTGGGACAATCTGGCGACGTTGTGTACGACGACGACAACAGTCCCAGTATAACGTCGTCTCTATGACTATCTTCCTCCTCTATGACTGATCTCTACGTGTGACAGAATGTGAGAAGTTTTGGTGTACTTGTTCCACTGAGTGACGCAATACTGGTTTTTGGCAGCGAAGGGACAGTGATATGCCCGAATCATCAAAAAGTAATTAGGGGTTAACATGCGGAACACCGATAGAAAATCATATAATGATTTATTAAATCGTAATAATCTATTTATTTATTTTATATACATGTACTTCTTTCCTTTTATTTGTTCTACATTTATGCGAAATAAACTTGTGTGTGTATTAGAGCCGATGATCTGGAGTGACCTTTGATGGTCATTTCAGTTATACTAGTAACTCACACAGAGCAATTAGCACGTTTGTTACGTGTACTCAATAAAGAGAGAGTATATCATGTATTAAGCTAATTTAAACGATCAAACTATGTTATAGTCGAACTCATAGACACTTCAAGGTGATTTGCGGTCTAGTAAGCGCCTAATTCATAAATAAGTAGTAAATTTTTGGGAGACAAAAATCATCAATGTGATCTGTCAAACACAGCTATTAGAAATGACCTTGAGTGACCATTGAGGGCGATTGTAACGTTTAGGTCCACTAATTATGAAACTATAGCACATGCACCCTTAATGAAGCTATCCACTAAATTCATGTATAGTCCTTATAACCTTCAATGTCTGCTCAAGGTAACTCAAAGTCAAAACAACACATTAGATCCACGTTAACCCTTTCAATCATTTTTACACCTAATACACGTTACTGATTTTAAAAGACTCGTGTCAATGGGTTAAAGTTTAGGCCGGTCTTATGATCACCCGACTGGTCCCTACTCCCCACTTATTGCAATTCGCAATAACTTCAACTAAAAATATCGTAATCAGTCCTTGAATTTTTAAGAGTTCGGAGTTTGAACTGCATGTCTGACATTGACATAGTGACTTGGAAGTCTTGAAATTACAAAAAATGTTACTTATTTATTGGCTCAATTGGGGTACACGTAGCAGACGCTGGTATTTAGCCGATGCAATATTATTTTTCAGCACCAGCTACTTTTCGACAACTGCTATAACGTCCCATTCCATGTCAGGCCGTAACTACCATGGCGTTACACCGTGGTAGCATATAGCGGCGGTCGAGTTCCAGTTGTAGATAGTCATCGTCATCGTCGTCTGGAGATCGCCGGGGACGGCCATATGCCGGTGTGCCGAGTGGAAAACAAATGCTCCCTCGGTGACGACGAGGCGCCTAATGCCGAGTAGGGACCCGGACGGAGTGTGTCGACCGACCGGCCGGCCGTATAATGCGAACAGAGCCGGCACGCGACACCAGAGGCCGTGATAAGCCAGCCTCGTCGCCGCTGCCGCCAACGAGATGTCGTGAAAGATGGTTACACGAATCTCGAGGATTTGTCCCGAACTGACTCGGGACGAAATAGAGATTTCGGTCCAGGCGGCACGTGCGATGTCCGTAATATTAATGGTCGGTTAGAGAGTGCGCATTAATCTTGGAACTGGCGTCCGGGGAACGTCAGAGATGCTGAGCGCTGTCCTGGGCTTTACTACTGGCCAGATAACCAAGAACACACTTCGACGATGTTGTATCGGCGGTAAGATGACAGAGACGATAACTTGACTCAGACAGTCAGGGTTTGCGGTGTATTTTGCTTACTGGAGGATTTCACAACCATTGGCGTCACCAGCTATGGGGCACTGGGGTACGTGCTCCCCTGGAGCTTGCACACATACACCAATTTGGCAGTATCTATTTAGGCTACATGTATCTCCAGTGGGCAGTGGTAGACTGGTAGTGAACACCAGTGCACCACACATTTGTCCACATATTTTGCTGTATACCTAGTCAGTTCAGTTTTCCAGTTTATTATAATATTTATGTATAAAATTTCTGTGATTTCTGCCTTTTTTTCGTGAACACGCATGCCGTGCCACTCCTGGTTAAAAATCCTAGTGACGCCACTGTTCACAACAATGAGTTGATACGTGATATGAGGATGGGTGGTGGAGTTAGTGAAAGATATGATGTAGGATGCCACGCGCCATCCCTGAAGATGAAGATACAGATAAAGTTTTGGCGACACGCTGGACCACTTCCGCGCACTGTTGATTGGTGTTCTTTTTATTGCTGCACTGATCTTTAACTACATCTACATCCCATCTTATATGCCATGCTATCATCTTCGTCTGGATGGCTTCGTGTATTCGGCGGACTCTGTGTAGACATGTGATGATTGGTACACCAATGGTCATTTTTGCTGTTTTGACTGTCTTTTAACTTTTTTGACTGTTTTTGACGATTGGTTCACTGTTGGTACAGTCTTGGTAGACCTGCGACGATTGGTACACAAATGGTTTTGACTGTTTTTGACGATTGGTGCAGTGTACCAATCGTCAAAAACAGCCAAAAACAGTCAAAAGACAGTCAACAGAGCAAAAATGACCATTGACGTACCAATCGTCGCATTACACAGAGTCCGCCGAATACATACAGCCGTCTGGATCTTCAGGTGTTCTTTGTACCTGACTGATGTCACTGCGTTAATGTAAACAGAATAGCATGATCACAATGCCATTTCTGATCTTTTCTCAAAGTTTCAAAACGAGGGCTATAACCGTTTCCAGTCATGCTGTAATGGCAACGAACATCATGACATCGTAACAAATACATGCAACCATAAACGGATACCTCTCGCCGGCTCTCGTCGGGGAGGCGTAAAACTTTTGCCTGGTAAATTTTACCGTTTTGAAATTGAATTGTACCGATCTACTCACGATTCGACCAGCAAGGTCAACTGCGCTGTCCGATTGGTACAGTCAGTCCAGAGCGCCGCAGCAGTGCAGCACGTCTCTGCAGCACTGAGCACTGGAGTCTGACGATGTGACCATGCACCATGCTGCTGCCCTGCTAATCGCTATACTCAGGTGCACTGGCTGCTTGCCGGCGACCAGTATAGAGTATATACATGTAATTGGACTCCATGGTCTGGTGCATCAGTCGTAACGTGTGGCCATACACTTACGTACCTGGCCAAGGTCATCGACCTCGTTGACGACAGAGGTCGCCGTCTGTTTCGATTGGCCCGATTACCTGTTGTGGGTCCGCGAACGTCGAACAGTTTGCCGTCGTATCTACGACAGGACGTCAGCTGCGGACAACTCAAGCGACTACGGAAAACATTAATTCTATTCAGCAGTTAGTAGACCACAGAGCGTTGTGACTGTATGCTTATAAGAAAGCAAGTAAGCGTATCTCTAAGGCTTAAGTACAGCAGTCTAACTGACTTACTTCCTTATTTATTCATCTATAGCTGTACTATCCGACTCGTTTAATTAAGACTGAAACGTACTGCGCGGAATCTTTATGGGTGAAGAACGTGGTGCGCGAGATTGTGTTAATTGCACACGCAGTCGTGACGGTGACCGATCCAGTAGACAGCGTTCAGAGGGAGACACAAAACCGCTGATCTGCGGATTGTCGTAGACCATTGACACCATGGTTCATGGCTGAGTCTATTGCCACATACCAGCTTCTACGCTGCAAGACGACGGATGCTCGATACGCCTAGTATCCTGCGCTTGCCGGCGACCAGTAGAGTATATAATTATTATAGTACATAAGACTGGTCTGGTGGACCAGTCGTAATTGTGTGGCCAATGCCATACACGTACGTACCTGGCCAAGGACCCCTCCTACCTACCTGAAATTACTTACTTAAAGTTCAGCAATGGGTGATTTCTAAATGTAACGAATCGAAGTGCATCTGAAGTAAAACTAATTCGAACTGATCCATGTCCAACCGTTGCCATTATAAGTAAACTATTCATTGCAGGGTGCTGCCACATGACGAATTTAATGGCATGATACTAGTAGCACTGTCGATCTATTCTGGAAGTTCATAACGACAGCCGTAACGAAAAGTTTTTCTGTAATCGTCACGAAGTTACAAAGTCACAAACACAGACGGTCAAAAGCAACACCTCGTCGGCACGTAACGAGCGTATTTCAGAAGAGTTCTCTGTTATGATGCCTACTACTGTACACAGTGGACCTGAGAATAGCTTTCAAGAGTTGATAGCGCGACTGGACAACTGCTAACGGTCCGCAAGAACTGCGAACGAAAGATAAACGAAATTAAACTGGCGGAGTGGCGGTGGGCTGGAGGCGATGCGACGCCAGGCGGCTCGTGTCGCGAGGGGAGAGTTCAGGCATCTACGTCGTGGACCTCAAGTCTCGCCGGCCGGCATACGATGCCGCTAACGGCTGTTCAATACGTTATGCAAACGAAATTGCCGAGCGACCGATCGACAACGGGGCGGCGACGTCGTGCCACCGTCACCGTCTGTCTCCGAGCAACTATCTCAACGTCTTGGTTTCTTCTGTGATCTCTGGCGTGGGACGACTGGGTACTAACTTACTTAGACTTACTTCCTTATGTTCCCACTGAAACATTGGGGTACAAAATATCTCCACTTGACACGATCGCTGGCAGCTGTGCATTCTTGCATCCTCGCAGTTATCACTAATACACAATGTCCTGAGTTATGTTTTGTCAATTTTTATTTGTACTTTTTAAACTATCTTTTTTTGCTCGCGATATCTCTACGACCGTCGAGCCGATCTTCACCAAATCTTCCAGGAAGATGACAAATGGGCTGCAGTAGAAAACTTAAGCTTTTGGTTTCTAAACTCCTTCGAGGTGGTAGGAAGGTTCGAAAAGGCCACTTTCGCTTCAGACCCTCATAAAATGCAACATGGCGGCAAAGTGAATAATACCCTATTGACAAAAGAAAGCTGTCCGATTTTGGCCAGATAATGTCTGTACCAAATGCTGAAAACTGCGCGAAAATCTGTCAAGGAATGGGCGGGATCCCTTGGTGCATTTGCTGCGAATAATAAGCACGAGAAATGTGAATCGGATAGTTTCTTTTGTTTGTCCTGCCTGAGAACGTGGGTGACAAGGACGCTGATGGCTCTGCAGACGGAGCTAGCCGCAACAAGCGAGTAGGCCTACAGTTGTTTCTGCCTCTGGACCAATCACACGTCAGGGGCGGTGCTATGCAAAAATTTTATGGGTTATCCTTCGTATTTATCAGTAAGGGAATATCGCATGAACGACAGCATCCCTTCGTCATCCGATCAAGTTTTGAAAAATGGGCCTTGCGAAATTTTGGGGACTTGTGCCCCGCCCTGCCCCACCCCGCCCCGCCATGCAAGCCTCCGCCTGTCACACGCTCGGCCCCTACGCGCAAATAATCCCTCTAGAGCTGTTTCTTCGCTGACGACTTCAACATAGTTATCACCCGTTCCATGGCAGGCATAATCGTCGTTATCATCATCATCATCATCATCATTATCATCAGCAGCAGCAGCAGCAGCAACATCATCACTCGGCAAAGGCGGAGTGATGTGATCGTTGATGTTTGTTTGTCAGTCGTTCGTTCGTTCTGTCTGTTTGTGAGCAGGATTACTGCAAAAGTAATCAGCCGATTTGCTTGAAACTCGATGTTGTGATTGGGCCTACCAATCGTAAGAACTGACTAGCTGTTGATGGTGATCCGGTCCGGGATACAGATTCCTGATTACTTTTTCATTTCGGTCATCACTGGAGAATAGGGGATCTTACACATGGAACCGTCACCAGCACTACGGTCACCAGACATGTTGGAGAGCGCCTTTAAGCGGGCACTGATAATGCACCTGTTCTCGACCACCTGGCGCTATTGAGACGTCTTCATGATTCTGGCGCCGGATATAAATATCCAAACTTACTTACTTACTTACTTACTTACGAATTTTATCAGAACTTCTTACATAGTCACCGGCCGATTTTCACGACATTCGGCGAAATGACCGACGCCGACAAGGTAATGAATCCACAACGTTTTGGGAGCGATCCGGCATCCGAATCCGGATTAGTCTGGAAATACATATTCGAATCCCGGATCACTTTTGGCTGAGGTTAGACGCCTTGGCGGAGGTTTGCGCCCTCGGAGCACCGTCAGGTTGTTAACCATGAGCTCGATGCTGCCCGCTGGAGTTTGATCACTCTTATTGTCTAACTCCATGCGATACTGTCTTGTGCAGTTTAGCTATAGCAAACTAAATTCGAATAAAACTATAACCTATGCGTTCTGATACTGCGTAATATTTGCGTGCGTCTTAGTTAAATTCAAGTTAAGTTTATCTTTCGTATTTTATCTTGTATTAATTTAATTACTAATTTACTACTGTTACCACTATGGATGGTGAATAAAGATTCTTATAAATCCACTTCACGTACGGCCGAACTTCTGCGCTGTTTCTCTCTCCGACAGTGTCATATCGTCCTACAATGAGGCAGCTCGCTCAGGGCGCGCGGCGCTCGCTTAACGGACACGTTGGATAACTCGATCGTCGCGTCGTTTTGTCGGCCGGTCCGGCCCGGTCTAGCCCGGTCGCCGGCCGTCTCGAGGGCTCGTCCGACGGCAAGCCATTAGCGTCGACTCGGCCCGAACCGGCTCGCCGTGACACGGCAGCGTTCTCTTTCTCGCACGTGACGCCCCCGTCGGGACATTTCGCCCGCTCGCAACGTGTTCGACGAAATTCCCACGTCGAATTCGAGTCCTGCTCGCCTTCAGAGTTATCTCTCAGCGATTTAATGAAGTAACGTGTCGAGAAATTGGGCTTAGTTAACGTAATTACTGGCATGCTCACTTAACCCTTTAATGGGCACATTAAAACCGCAGAGCAACGATTTCATTATGCAACGATACGGTGACTGTACACTGGCCGTTGATGGGTGGGCTGTTACATTTGGTACAGCGAGGAGGCGCATGGGCGGGCTGCAGCCGCGCCCAGTCCCTCCTTGCTGTACCAAATGTAACAGTCCACCTATCAACGGCCAGTGTACCAACTTCATGCTATTCGATGTGTCACTATAATTACCCTTGCATTCTAAGGGTTAATGCGGACGTATAAGAAATTTCGTTTTGTTGGCGGTAGGTGCCAAGGTGGCACGGAAATACTAACACATCATCTTGTAGGCACGAGTGAAAGGAAGAGAAAAGACGAAAGTGGACAAACGATAGAACAGTGAAATAGCCAGATAAGAAGGATAAAACGAGAAAAGAAGAAAACTTATCTTAAGAAAAAATTCTCGTTACTGTAAAGATCATTGCACACGAGGCTTCTTCTTCTTCCTTTTCCTCCTCCTCCTCCTCCTCCTCCTCCTTCTTCTTCTTTATGTTCTCTGCCCAAGGGCAGGTTCTAGGTACCAAACGCTTCATGTTCTTCTGCACCTTGCCATCTTTTTCAAGTTATGATGTGAATATCCGTGATCTCTGTTCATCAACCAATCTAGTTTTGCATCGAGATCTTCCTATTTGCTGCTTCCCTTTTATTCTTGCTTCAACGATGTTCTGAGCACAAGGCATTGAGACGAAAGAGTCCAACCAACCAATGAAGTCCTAATCAACTAGCACGAACGAGTTTACAGCTAATGTACTGCTGTTGGATCATTCCCGTCTGGTAAGTGGTTCGGTCCATTTCATCCGGCCGCGGCGGCAGCGTACGGTACACCCATCGCTCGCTGTAATTGTGCTCGCGACCGATTCGACGTTCGATACGATCGGACGGACGGCGCCAGATAAACGACGCCGTGGCTGCTGCTGCTGCTGCTGCTGCTGTTCGTGGTGGCGGTGCGATGCAACAGCGCGACTTGGGCCGGCAATTAGCATGCGATGCGCGTTTCGGAGATCTCCGTTGAAGCGTCGACGATGCATCGGCGATCCATCCGGTCATATGCTGAGTTGGACTGGCGCAGTCGCTGCCCCGTCCCGTCTCGGCGAGTCGGCGTCGCAATGCAATCACAATACGTCCGAACGACGTCGATCGTTGCTCGCTTGGACGGTTCATTCATTAGCAACACCGGCGGCTGAGCACCGTGTCCAATTAGCCAGCAGCGTCACGGTCGCGTCCGCCAGGCACGATCGATTGAACAGAGACGAGACGACATTTGACAGCCGATACACCGGTCACGACGACTTAGTTAAATCACGCCTGACACGTCCGCTACCATCTGATCACTAAGAGAACAGGGAAGAAGACGAAGCTGAATTTTAAATGTAAAGTTCATCCACTATGCTTTAGCATGACTGATCAAAATACAAACAAGGAAATCAAGGGACGTAAAACATTTCACCGAATGACAATTACCTTATATTTTAATCTTCTTCTGTATATATTTCTATCTTGGTATTCTGTTTAGTTCTTGTTTTATTTTTCACTTCCTAAACTTCAAAGCAAAGAGCGAAACGCGATGCATGGATGGACTGCAGAGCGTGCAACTGAGACGATGAAGAGGAGACCGAAAGAACTGACGTCAGAGACACATCCGTAGACTGGACAATACGATAACTTTATTAGATAAACGACCCAAAGAGCAAGCTCCATTTCCAACTGTCATCTGGACGGCGATGGTTCAGGTTATCGATCTGATCATAAAGTCGACGGATATTGTATAGAAAACTACGCTACAATTATATAAACGTTACAGTGTGAATGCCAAACATAAGTCTGTTTTAACTTCGTGTGACCTTAAAACTGACCTGCGAGTTAATCGTAACACGAGATACTTTTGGGCTTGAGACAGACAGACAGACAGACAAACCGACAGACACAGTGCAATTCCTAATGAGGCCTGCTGAAAAGGGAGGATCGCATGATAAAAGGAGATAGCTGAAAAAATAACTATTGACGAAAAAAGCAGCAAATGAAAACAGGCGTCTGGAGTATTGTCCAGAACGGCGTGAAATGTAAGCGAAGAAGCTGAAGCTGTGCGAATCGTTGGCGGCAATCAGCATCTGCGCCGCCGGCCCGCCAGCCTCACAATACTGTCTGTCTATCGTCTCTGCTGAGCTCAGCTCTGAGGCACCGAACGCTCGCTGGAGCGTCGGCAATCTATCGGGCGCGCGGTGATGCGCGACACGAAGCCAAATTAGCCGAGCGGCGAGTCCAGATTGCGACGACCTCTGACGCAGCGGCTGCAGCGCCGATTGATGGTCTGACACACGCACGGTGTAAACCCACTGTACTGCTGTCGAGTAAATATCGACGGACGTAGGCAGCACTGATTCGTCAGCTTGCTTACTTCACCGAAACGCTTCACCTCAAACGACACATTCACTTCTAAAGCTAAATTATACAAGTCTTTGTAGTATTTGCGTGTTCTCTTAAACGTTGTTATTTTCTTTAACTGAAATGTCAGCTATACGTTCGTTGCCTTTACAATGACACAACATAACGTAACGTATGGGACTACACTCCGAGTAAGCTAATTTTAAGTCCATATCTCGGAATCGGCTAACCCACTTTGTTCTAAGCCTAAAATGTATATCCACAGCGTTTGCCTTCCATTGGTACCATTGATTTGGGCTTCTACTGTTTTCGGTAAGCTGTACGCGTGTAAAACGATCGTTTTCTCAAAAAATGCAGTTTTCGGCTTCATCGCCGTTGCAAGTTTCTTTAAAAACACAAAGTGTCTTCGAATCTTCAGGCTGTTTGGCACCAAGATCGTGAAGGGTGTACGGAAATACCTCCCTGCAGATAATTCTCCCGGAGAGTACCGGTTGGTCAGATAGGGCCAGAAATACGTGTTAGTGCCAGTTTAAAAAAATTTTCCCGACTCGTGGGTCGGTTAGGGTTAGGAGTACGGGTTAGTGCCAGTTTTCAAATTTTCTATAAGAGATAAATCTCCGGGAATATCTCAAGGCGGTTGGTTATGTGACGGATTTATCGTGAAGATACGCGCGTTGTAGGACACATTCTCCCCCGGACGTGTCCCCGCCCGGACAATTCACCCTCCCTTTTTACACGGTGTAGGACATTTCCCCCTTCCATACCACGACCACCATGCACCAATCTATACGGTACAAAGCGATCTACCGCAGCTGAAAAATTAACACTAACCCGCATTGCATTCCTGACTATAACCGACCCACGACGTGGGGTCCTGGCCCTAATCCTAACCCTAACCGATCGACGACGCGGGTCCTGACCCTAACCGACCCATGACGCTCGGAATTTTTAGAAAACCGACACTAACCCATATTGTTGACCTTAACCGCTATCAATTTTGTACACGTTAACCGTGATGGTGGTAGGGGGGAATTGTCTTACACCATGTATAAAGGGAGGGGGGATTGTCAGGTAGGGGAAATGTCCGGGGTAACATGTCCAGGGAAATATGTCCAGGGGTAAATGTCCGGATCCCGTTGTGAGTGGGTGAGAGGAGTGGTTATTTTACACTGCCCACAAAATTACTATTTTTGGCTCGTGCACCGATAGCGCTTGAAGTTGACGACGTTTGTGCCAGATTTGTGCCAGATTTCGTGGCCATCAATTTACAGCTGTGGAAGTCCTGGACCGACAGCCAGTTGATTGGCTGCGGTAGCTACGATGTGTTACAAGCAAGAAGATGACATTTTGTAGCTAACGAAGCCGATGACATGCAGGAAAATACTGGAACGATACGGCTCAATAATCTGTGATCGAAGAACGCTGGAGACACATCAGACATGTAGCGAACGTCGACTGACTACGTTGTCGAAACCTCGCGGCGGATGGCCAGCTTGGTTCTATCTGGTACGACCAGGCGCCGCATGCTATTACACCTTTCTGCCCTCTCTGACGGCATCCTCGTCCACTCCCCGGCCAATTACCGGGCACCGTCCGCGGTCCGTCGAGCCGGTGTCCGTCGGCGATAAGGCCCGTCTGTCGTGCCCGTCTGTTTGCCGTAAACCGGAGGCGGAGACGACCGTCGCCCGTCTGTCGCCGTGATAACGCAATTAGTCGGCTCGTGGCTC
>Ga0209339_1000695_pt1 | contig 12783 bp, 9 predicted proteins | sample OlaalgELextract3_FD_187376 | JGI IMG/M metagenome (GOLD analysis project Ga0209339, IMG submission 187376) | Olavius algarvensis symbiont microbial communities from Tuscany, Italy - Type A ELBA extract 3 (SPAdes) (version 2) | ecosystem: Host-associated > Annelida > Digestive system >... | reverse complement strand
TCTTGGATATACATAGTTCGTGAGATCGTCAGTTCAGGGAATGACAAAAAATGTTTCAGAACTGTCACATTTCTAGTTACTTATTTTCGTCAATAAAACTAAAACGAAAATGAAAATTATTACCATTCGTCACCGTCGGAATATTGCGATAACGTTTCGTGTGAAACACTAGAATGATGTGGCTACCTGACGGTGAGAAAGTTTGACTTCGTTTATGTATTTCGACAGAATCCATGAACGTGACAGACGGACGGACAGACCCCGCGCGACGGTATAGACCGCGCTTATGCATATCGCGCGGCAAAAACCAAGCAAGCTTGCTAACTGTAGCCGCTGGTTGGCGATGATGCAGCAGTGACGGTGAGTGTACGGAGAGTCTCGACGTCTACGACGGCAAGGATGACTCGGAGTTTGATCTTCGTGACGACGACGTGGCGTCGTTAACTATATGTACTCGAGGAAGCGCGGACGCCGGCAACGCGACAGACATCGTCGCAGGTCATCACCGTCGACGACCTACGTCGCCAGGTCGTCATCACTTCCACCACTCGTCTGTCGGGCGCCGCCTGACCCTCGTCTACCGACGTCTCGTGGCGCAGCTGTCCAACCCAGACCCAGCGTGGATCTACTTCCGGTTCAGACGTCGACGGCGGCGACCGGCGACGGCCGCGATGAGGTTGACGACAGCGGCAGTAGAAATCGTTACCACGACCGTCCACCCCGTCACGTCGCATGCTAACTGCTTCCGTTCGTGCTTCATGTCACCTCCTACTTACTGGATCTTCACACTGTTATATACTGTTGTATGAATGTACACTGACGTACATCCAGATATACTTAATTGACTGCTTGATTGAAAACAAATTGTGGATGTTGCCACCATGCCTTCAGCCGAGGAAGCTAATTCCGGTGTCAAACTGTTGGTCAGTGAAGTACGTTACGTTATGTTTGTATTGCGTCGCGTCACGGCAAAGGTCGCGGCGTGGTACAGGTTCCGATGACGCCAATAATTGTGTGAATGTCACTGTGTGTAATAGAGCGGCGATCCAGGAAACACCTCCAATAAATACAAGAGGCGCTCTCGCGAGCTTAGTACATGGCAGCACACGAATTTCCGGTCGACTTGTATAATGTAGTGATGAAAAGTCGAGAGTTTGCAGTGTGTTGTTGATAAATTAGCAGTAGAATTGAGCCAGGCACTTTTATTTTAATAGCAAACAGCAAAATCACCTCACAACAACAACAACAACAACAACAACAACCAAAACAACAACAATAATAACTACAGAAGCATGAAGAATCACACCAGCCGCGACGTCACATATCTTTATCTCTAACGGTTACAACGCTATTATGCTGATTCAGCAGAACAAACAAACATCAAACATACATGTATACACCTATACCAAGATACTCGCAACTATTTTAGGCCTAATGGTGGTTCACACTACAATCAATTTCTAAAGATCATAAAGACACTTTTCTTTGTTTAATTAATTAGCCAATGTTCTCAGAGCCATTTAAGCTACATGCAGTGATCAGTAACTCATTGATAGAAATGTACGTCGTTTACTTGTCTTCTGATACAAACAATGCGCAGCGATAGCGTAGCGAAGGTGGTATTATTTTCAGTAGTGTCCGCTTGTGGACCGCGTGTGTGTGTTTGTTTGTAATCAGGATAACTTTTGAATCGTTTGAGATGTCACCGTGAATGTTTCTGGGAGCAAGGTACGGTCAAAAGCTCGGACGAGTTAGGAAATAACTGCATTCCGATGCACTGCGACGCGTGGGTGTTGTCTAATGTTCTGTTGCATCGTACGATAAGTTTCGTTTACTTTACGGAATTATGAGTCAGGAAGATTTATTTTCTATCTAAGCTTACAGTGACGTCACAACGCCGTGACAATCGTTGTTACGGCAGCGTGGACGTATTGTTTCTACATCCGCAGGTATCACACGGAACATCACGGTTTGTAGGCAGTACGCATACGTAGTAGGCGTAGCTCTTTATTTGATTGCGCACGACGTGATGTGCATATAACATTCGATCACAGTTATTAATACGACCCCGACCCTAAGGGCCGCATTACGCGCTACACCTAGTCCGTCTGTGTGTCCCGGTCCTGTGCCCACCGTTAACTCACAAACGCAAAAGCTTAGATGAGAAGTTACTCTCGCCAGCAGTAACTGGCAGAGCAATTGTGAGGTCAAAAGTTCAAAGGATGCGCTCATGCCCCGACGTCGCAAAGGACATTGCATAGGGTCACAAGTACGGCTTATGTGCCAGTTTTCACATTGACTTTGTATTCTTAGGGCCAACTTTTCACTACATTATGACGTCTTTTTTTTGCGACGGCGGACCTTTGTAATGAGTGACTACTGAAAACGTTTTTATTTTGGAGATAGTCATTCATCCCAGCACGCTACGCTATGACTGCTTACTTGCGCGTTGGACAACAACAACAACAACAATATCTATTTCGCCAAAGGGCAGGTGAACCAGAAGGGCGAGGCAACCATACCAAGATACACTCTACTTACTGACCTGACAAAATCTTATCTTGCTTGTGTTTGCACTTGTACTGTAGTGCAACGTCGATGTAATATTATTGTGACGTAACGTGACTGCATCGCTGAAGTGACATTGCTGATTGCTGAACTTGTGATTGAACGATGAACTTGTTTGCCAACGAGGCCGCTGATGCACGCACAGTCTCCATCGACTGGCATGACTACTTCGAGTAAGCCGTCATCAACAATATGCTGAAGATTCGATATAGGTCTATGCCACAGCTTCCTTTTGTTTCCGCCTACCTGGTGGTCTGTAAGGGTGTGAACATGATACCTCAAAAATAGTGCGTGGACTATATGATGCTGAAAACCGCATAAACTTCTGCGAAACTGTCCCGTCTTATGGGCCAGATACGTCTTGGTTGTGACGTCTGTCCATTCTTCGTCCGGCCGTCTGTCTGTTGTCCGTCCCGTGGTTATATCTCGAAAACTAAGCAAGATAGACCTATAGTTAGGCCTACTTTATGAAACACTATATAGAAGTTGGCACGATATGATACGACAGTGTGTATTTAACGTGCAATAAAAAGCTGACGGTAGCCAGCTTAGTCTACCAGACGGAATAAACAAAAAAATAAAATGAGAAACTAAAAATAAACTGATGAGCGTCCGGTCCAGTCCCATTATCGTGAAGGCAGTCCAAGGCACCGCTGATTAAACCTTACTAAATATTGGAGCAAAAATGCGAGTAAGGTAGAAATAGCAAATAAGTTGGAGGACTTAAGTGTTACCGGTACGTGTCAACATTCAGTTAGCGTGAGATATTGTACCGTATTATACTCGTGCATAGGCCTAATTCATAGCGCTGCGGTCTCAAACCTTTAGACTCCAAAGGCAATTATAGTGCTACATCGAATAATTCGAAGTTGGTACACTGGCCATTGATGGGTGGGCTGTTACATTAGGTACAGGGGGGGGGCTGGGCGGGCTGCGGCCCCGCCCAGTCCCCTCCTCGCTGTACCAAATGTTGTTACATTTGGTAACACCCATCATCGGCCAGCGTATCAATCACTGTATTGCTATATGATGGTCCGTTGATCTGCGGTTTTAATGTGGCGATTAAAGGGTTAACTTCAGAGGCGCTAGGCAAAGGTGCATAAACAAGTTGTATAAAAAGTTGCCCAAGGTCGTTACGTAGCAGTGTAGGTTTACGTTGGCGAGTGTTGGCGATGTGATGTAGAAGGAAGCTGATATCGCAGGCTGACTTGGCTGTGCTGTCACTACTAGACATGACGCCGTGTGAATGTGCCGCGCGAGCGCGACTTATCTACGATAAGCCAGAGCAGGTGCTTGCACCATCTTCTTGCACGTCGTTGTTGTGCGTCAGTTTTTGGCCGCTAAATAGGCCTACGATAACTTCTTGTACTCAAGAACTTCTGTTACTACCGAGTCTCTAATTCCCATATTCTAATTCTTATATTCCTATTGATAAATGTTTTTAAACTAACAGCACAGGCCTGTGTTCTAACGGAGCAAAACGCTTTCCGTATAAGTACTGTTTATGCTCTTTGATAACAACGGTACTTGCCAAATAGGTTCTCTACAGCTTGCTATATCTTTTGGTTCCATCAAACACAAACATGAAACTGATGTAAATGGCTTAAAGTTGCTTGAACCCGTATAATAGCACTGACTCTCGTCGTTAGCATCACTGGATGTCGTATTTCATCATCATCATCAGCATCATTTATTTGTTCGTTAAGGTAACTGCATGCAGTTTGTACAATATCGCACGATGATGACCTGTACTTACACTCAGCGTTGCCAAGGTGATAGCAGATAGTGTTGTGTCATCATGGCTGGACTACGCCAACGCACTGCTTTACAGCACATCAGCCATCAGTAATATCGACAAACTGCAGGTTACAGTACTCACTAACTCACTGGCTACGCTAGGAGTTACGTCGGCAGCTCCACTGGTTGCCAGTCTTTCAACGACTGACCTACAAACTGGCAGTTATCACATACCAAGACGCGAAACATTGGCACCCCAGAGGCTCTCCATCCTCTTATACAGGCTTTTGTTCACTGTAGGCTTGACTACTGCCACTGTCCACTGGCTGGCCAAAGTTTATCTCCAGAAACTTCAGTCTGTGCAGAACATGGCTGCTCGTATGGTGTCTGGAGTGCGCCGAAGTGAACACATCACCCAAGTTCTTGAAGATCTACATTGGCTACCTGTTAGTCAGCGACTAGTCTAGATGACAGCCTTGATGATCTGGAAGTGTCCATGGTATCGCTCCAGCATATCTCAGCGACCTCTGCCTACCCGCTACTGCCGTCTCAGGTCTTCAGCATCTGCGATCTGCAGCGACTGGCACTCTACTGGCTCCACGTGCCGGGACTGCAACTGGACAACGAAGTGTTGCAGTCAACGGACCAGCCACATGGAGCCGTTTGCCACCAGCACTACGGTCACCGGACCTGTCGGAGAGCGCCTTCAAGCGGGCACTGAAGACGCACCTGTTCTCGACCGCCGGGAGCCATTGAGACGTTTTCATGATTCTGGCACTGGATATAATTATCCAGACTTATTTACTTACTTACCGCGGCTTATTTATCACCTTTCCGTCGAGACTACCAACCGGCAGGCACGTTGCGGTCGTCTGACAATTATTATTGTCTGTGTATACCGCGGACGGTGCTATAGTTATCGGCGAAAAAACGTCAGCGTTAGCGCACCTTCAGTCTGTAACTGTCTCTCATATAATTGTAAATCTGTCGAGTATTTTGGCACTTTTTGGCGTATTCTAAGAGCTGAACTGTTTGACCATGCGTACAGTGAACATGAACATTCTGCATATTGTACGTGGACGCCCGCAGACGGGCAAGAGACGCACTTGTCCCCCCAACCCTGGAAAATGTAAAGGATACATTCGGTTCAATCACAACATTTTTGTTCGCACAAAAAGAACCAAAATCGTTGCCACCAGACACTTTTCACGGGCTCAATATATATGCCTTACCTACCGGGCTTCACTCCAGGCCCCACTGGGGGAGCTTTACTGCTCTTCCAGACCCACTAGCTGGATTTAAGGAGCCGCTTCGCGGCAGGGAGGTAAAGGCAGGGATGTAAGGGCATGGTGGAGAAGGAAAATAAAAGGAAAGAGGAAGGAGGGAAGGAAAGGAAAGAAAAGGGAGGGAAGAGAATGGGAAGGGAGTGAGAGAAAAGAGGGATCGAACTTTGCCCCCTTGCAAAAATTCCTGCAGGCGCCCATAGCTCATAGTCTCATACCGCGACGCGCCTCTGGTTCGCTTGCGACAAATGGTGCTCTATAAATCCGTTTCCATTGATTGATTGATTGATTGATTGATTGATTGATTGATTGATTATACAGTCTATTACACTCGAGAAATATAACATTCTGAGCATGTCATAAGTTGATGCCCGTGTCAAGTAGTATGCTTGACAGTTTATAATCATACAGTTAACTGCGCTACAGAGAGACGGTTCAGCAGCCGAAGGTCCCCTCACAATTCAATCACTCTTTCGTGTTATGCAGGTCGTGCAAACGTTACTGCATTTGGTGAAGATAATCGAACAGCCGACTACGTACAAGCGTCATGTTATCACGATGGTTGACGACGTACTGCAGGTTTATCGACTGACATAAACAACGGAACAGCAACGGGGATGGTCCGAAAGAAAATTGTTGTCCCAGATTTTGCGATATTTTAAACGTTAAAATCCGAAATCTGACCTTAGTTTCTACTTATCGGCCTCAGTTTTCTGTGAAGTGGGCACAATTTTTGACGAGTTTAATTTTTAAGACGGCTAGAGTGGTTTGTGGCTGTTTTTAGTGGTTCGTGCACAAAAACGCGATGTCTGTATTTCTGCAGCTCATCACCGATGAAATGGAAACGTTCTGAGTTGTTGCTGATTCGTGTTGTTCGTGTACACTTTCACACAGATTTCTATAGCTTGCAGCAGATTTGGTCTATCTATCGGCAGTGAACAAAACCTCACTTTCGGCACAGTTTCTCGATTTAATACCAAGAAGGACAGAAAATGTCAACTCACAAAGCCATGTTAACAGCAGTTCTTGGAAGTTGCAAATCAGCTTCAGAAGTTGCTTCTGTATCTGTAAGCATAGGCCTATATAACCTTTCTGTACAAATGTAGCACTGAAAAACAACGGAACAAGAAGTTATAAGAATTGGATTTACGAGATTAATATAGTCTGTATCGTAAACTGTCATATCCACATGCAGCTAGTTTAAGCGTGGCCTTTGCTCTCGTGCGGTGGCTGGCTAAGTGTCCGTCACATTCGTGTATTGTGTCGAAACGGCTAAATATACGGCCACAGTTGCTGTAGAATGTGAATAGAAAACTGTGCTCAAATTTCGAATGGTACCATTTTTAATGACTTTGAAAGACCGCTAACCAAGATTTCAAGGTCTCGCCAATATTCGACGCTGAATATTATTATTATTATTATTATTATTATTATTATTATTATTAAGAATTAATGTCATAGCAACATCATAGTCAATAGACTTCAAGGTTGCGGTTAAGATTACTGAATATGTCAGTAACGGTACAAGATAGGCATATTGCTTGAGGTAGAGTAACTTCGTTGTGGCATGAGAAAGAAGTGAACCGCAGTGAAGGCGAGAGACAGTTAGGGACTAGGGTTAAGGTTGGGGTTAAGTGGTCACTACGTAAAATCGTCACGCGGTGTTAAATGACCGACCAAAAAGCCACTGACAGTTGTGTTGCCAGCGTTGCTGATAACAACAAGTACAGCTCTGCTGTCGCAGAGAGGCCGCGCGATACTGCCTGCTTGTCTAGTTAGCTTCAACAGTACAACCAATCGATCATTTATTTAAGCAACACGAGCAAACATATAAACAGAGCAAATCATTTTATTATTAGATTATTACAGCTTCATATTTACCACTGCGTACAATTAAATTCTGTTCTGTTGTCTTTGGCGTACGTTCAGGCTTCTTGTCATAAACACTTCGTCGTCCGTCTCCCGCGAACAACAAACGACGGCGCGCTAATGCATAGCATGGCGCGGCAAAAAGTGTACGGTGTTCTGTACAGGAAGACAAAGGCAGGGCCGACGTGTTCAGCAGTTACGCTTCAGGCCACAAAATCAACTTATTTCAGATGTTTTTCCCGTTGCTTCATGAAGAAGACTCGTTCATCGCACATCAGGTACGTTAGCAGCCTTCTGGAGCTTCAGTGACCGTCAGCGAAGAACTCCATTATTACATGTACACCGACGGTGGATTGCGTCAACTATGCTGCGGGTTTGCGATGGGATTTATCTTTTATTACGGCATGTCCGTAAACAAGATAATAATATCGCCAAGAACAAGAACAAAAATATCGCCACTGCGATAAAAAGCTGGCCGACAACCGTACTTTCCCGCGAAGTGGGCTGTTGCCCCACCCCAGCTGCTGGCGTTTTGGGAAGATCTGAATGTGGTAACACAGCGGTTCCGACTTCTAAATAGTGTTCAATAGTAACTATTGGTCTATCTTGCTTTGTTTTCGAGATATGACCAGGAAACGGACAACGGACGGATGATGAACGGACCGACATCGGCAACCAAAGCACATATCTGGCTCTTAAGGCGTGCCACACACACACACACACACTGTCACACACGTTCGTTTATTAAAAGTTGTCAAGACGCAACCCAACATGCAGTAATAGATAAAACACAGTCTGCCCGCTATAACAACAACAACAATAATAATAATGCCTTAACAATGTTTATGCTGCTGTCGTCGTGGCACAGCTATTACGAATGTTCGCCTGGTTTATTTGGTAAATGTAGAACAGCGCCAAACGGACGATGACTCAGTCTGTGAGTCCGCCTATAGAGGCTGCTGTAGTCTACACCCACCATCGTCAGATATTTCAAGCGATTTGTTAATCAATTTAATACAAGAAATGTGTAATGTGTCGTTTCAGGCGGCTCGCATAGTGGCAAAGCTGGCATCGTGGGGAAAAGCAAGAATGGCTGTGAGGGAACAGAAGTACTACATGGGCTGGCTCATCGTGGCGCTCAATAACGTGGTCGGTAAAAATCCCGATGATTGGTGCTTTTTAGCGGCTATGAAATAAAGTGTCTTAACTACGTGATGACGTCACCTCTTGTGCGTCGGGATGGAGTTGATGTTCTCTTACTTACTAATTCGTTGCGCCTACCGGTATAGTTTCTAACGCAATGAATAAATACGAATTGTGTTAGAAACTGCAAATGCAAAGACATGCCTCAAGACATGTCGTGGTCTCAGGAAAGCCTCAAGACAATATTTTAGTGACTTAGTCTAATTGGTATTGAAAATTACTGTCTCAGTCTTGGTCTCGTGTCTCGAGATCGAGACAGTTTCAAGACAGTGCTCGCTATTTATAGTCAATTATTCGTAATGCTCATATCTTCAATGGAACAAACCTCGACAGCCGGTTTGCTGTTTTTGGCAGATGGCAGGTTCTGTGGAGTCTCGTTGGCGATTAGTAAGTCCATATTCATCACAGGGATCTCGCTAGATCTATCCAATAACTGTCTGTTGGTCTTGATCATCAGAGTACTTATCCCATCGCTGTCAAATGCAGGTCGATAATGGAGGTAGATACGCAATCTCTATTAGACCATACAGCCTGTAAAAAATTCAAATCGTTATAACTTGATAACTACTAAGTCTATCATGACGAAATTTTTTCCTGAGGATAGTCACCGCGAATGGGCCTTCACGGGTGGTCCCAAATCCCCAATGGCGGAAACCGCGTGATCTGTGAGCATTCGTCTTCTCATGGTACCGGCTTGTGACGGACGCACAGACGGACGGACGGACAGACAGACAGACGGGCGCTTAAGTTGCGCTGTAACATAGCTGAGCGCGACAAAAAGGAACCGTTTCTGTGTTTTACTCAAGTGAGTTGCTGACGATCAACGTATTCAGCGACGAACAGTGACGATTGTTTCAGTATTTGTTTACAGATGTCACTAAGTGTTATATCTCACGGTGGTAAATTCTAATTTTGAAGTTTTTGAACTGGATGAAAAATTTCTACAGGGCAAAATCTGCAGCCACAGGTAATCTCAGGACGCTAATAAAAATACAAGAAGCAGCCTACATATAATCGATCGCCTTATAGCGATGAGTACACCTCCAGTTAAAGTTGTTTTACTCACATACTAAGACAGACAGTTGCGTGTGTTTGGTCCGATAATATTACAGAACAACGTCTATACGCAGACAGTAGCACGTTGCATGCAGGTGACAGTGCGCGTCAAAGCTTATCAAAACACTTTCTTCGATCTCGGCGTCATCACATCGTAAGTTGTTTTTATTCTTTGTTATTATTATCATTAAAATTTATTCTTATTAATTATATTTTCAGTGCAGTCGTGTACCTATACACGTTATATAGCTCACCTCTTTAGTTTAATTTCATCAGCTTATTGAACACTACATGTAGCCTATACACTGTCTCAAAAAACAGGACTGCTACGAATAATATGACATAACTTTACCAATTCACAACGTTTACTAATTATTTTTGATAGATAAAGAACTTATTCAATTCTCAAATCTCAATTGATGTGACAAAAAGTTTTAAAATTGGTTCAAATTGAAGAACGTTTTATCAAGTTATGCCAAAATGTCGTATTCCTAGCGGTCCGGTTTTTTTGTGATACACTCCGTTAAGTGGCTACTGTTGTTATGGAAACTGCACAGCTGGTTCTAAGCCATTTTAAAACGTTTTAACGTAGTCAATTGAGAATTGAATAAGGTCTATCCCTACCAAAAGTAATTAGTAGGCCTAAATGTTGTGAATTGGTGAAGTTATGTCCTATTAATTTTAGCGGTACGGTTTTTAGACACACTGTATATAGGCTATGACGAATGTTTATCTAATTTGAAAATCGCTCGCAAACAATTCGTCTATATTTCTTGATATTTCTGTAATTACTGCTTTTCTCCGGTAAATCCTTTACCGAAAATACGTCTATCACTTAGCGGTTCACACCAGAGGTCAGAGAATTTTATTATCACGTCAAATCGATCAATCAAGCAAGCGGTACGGTTTTTAGACACACTGTATATAGGCTATAATTATGACGAATGTTTATCTAATTTCAAAATCGCTCGCAAACAATTCGTCTATATTTCTTCATATTTCTGTAATTACTGCTTTTCTCCGGTAAATCCTTTACCGAAAATACGTCTATCACTTAGCGGTTCACACCAGAGGTCAGAGAATTTTATTATCACGTCAAATCGATCAATCAAGCAAGCGATCAATCATTTTGCTCGAATATAAAACCATAACTGCGTGTAATAAATATTTGAGAAAACAAGTGTCACGAGGTCTGTCAGTGGCCTTTCACTATTGCTAGCAACTCCTATCCCATGCACTTACGGCGGTGCTGACCTCTGTTGTTGGACACAGCTAATTAGCAGACTGATAATTTATGCAAAAATTGTAGGCCTATGTGAAAGTTTACTTTATCGAGGCAACATTATGTTAGGAAAATAAGTGGGCCTAGTTGCACGTTTTTGTTTAGGGTAAAAGACGCTCTGGACAGAAAGCCAGGTTTTCAGACTCAGTACCAACTGGTATTTGTTGTGTGGGTTATGACACTCGACAGCAACATTGCTATAGCAGTTAGCAGGTGAAATATTATTATTATTATTATTATTATTATTATTATTATTGTTATACGCTCCTATATTATATACGCTCATTATCATGCTGTATTCATTTGCAGCAGAACGTATAGAATCTAGATATATTGGCGATGGAAGTGTTATGCATGCAGTCAGTTTACCGCAGTAATCCATATCGTGAAAAAAGAAACTTAGCTATCGCTAACAGGCGCGTTCAGCATCCTATAACAGTCCTTCCGGTCGCTTACGACAGTAGAATGTAGAAATAATTGCCTAGGTATGACGTCCGATGTTGTAAGTGACTTCGTACATTATGTATACTGTATTTTTAGATACAGGCAACTTACTGTTATACAGTACCTGAAATGACCTTCAAAGGTCATTCAAGGTCACTGCCGATGGCTCAGTTCGATAGGCCACATGTCACTTTCTATTAGTGATCTATGGTAACGATGTATCTATCTTATATCGTTACCCAGATACTAAACGTCGAATAATGGCCTGTCCTTGATATCTGGGTTATGGGTCATTAGAGGTCGTTGAAACTGACACCACTTGATACAGCATAATACGACTTCCTCTCAGTCTGCCATTGTAAGTATATCTACATCTTGCACCATTTTCGAGATATTTGACGTCGAAGAATGTCATGTCCTTCTAGGTTAGGGGGTCACTGACCCTGCGAATGTATACACGATTTGTACGTCGCTGAAATCTACAGGCCAGGGACTATTTTTTCCTGCTGCTAGTATGAGCCCATCTTAATTCACTTCTACACAGCGAGCTCCGGAAAAGTATGTATCTGTATACCCAGGCGTTGCACTACAGTGGCTTATGGTCGTTCAAGGTAATTCAAGGTCATCGAAATTGGTACCAATCAAAATTCCGTATGCGACTTCCTATTGATCTTCCATTATAACTGTGTGCCTATCTTCTATCGTTTCCGTGATATAACGATTTATTGGTCGAAAATGTATATGTTTTTTCGCGACGTTTTTACTTACCTCAGTCTCGTGTGAAGCCCTCGCAAGGTTCCCTTGGACCTAGAATTATGAACATTCTGTCTTTAAAAAACTACAGTCCATGGGCTATGCGACAGTGAAAACTGCATGATCATATGGGCATTAGTTTTGACGCATTATCAGCGTGTGACTGACGGACGACAGACAGAGGAACGGATACGCCGCTGCATCAAATTAACAAATCTCAGTGAGAACAGAATAGATGAAAAACAGTAAAAGTAATGATTCAAAGATTCGACTTAATCGAGCGGGTCCAACGCCGATTTACTAAACGCTACCTGGCTATAGTAACTACACCTACAATGAAAGACTCGCCTTACTAAACCTACCTAGTCTTGAACTACGTCGCCTACGTCTTGATTTAATATGTGTAATTTGGTCTCATCAGTATAGACTCTGCAGATTTATTCGAAGTTAGGCAGGCTACTACCACCAGAGGACACCCCTATAAGCTGTTTAAACCGCAGTGCACTATCAATGCTAGATCATCCTTCTTCACACAGCGTATCATTAATGTCTGGAATGATCTACCTGTTAATACTACTAATTTCTCCT
>Ga0209339_1000694_pt1 | contig 12794 bp, 4 predicted proteins | sample OlaalgELextract3_FD_187376 | JGI IMG/M metagenome (GOLD analysis project Ga0209339, IMG submission 187376) | Olavius algarvensis symbiont microbial communities from Tuscany, Italy - Type A ELBA extract 3 (SPAdes) (version 2) | ecosystem: Host-associated > Annelida > Digestive system >... | reverse complement strand
TGGGCACGGTGGGTGTGAACAACTTGCCCACAGTTGTTACGTAGTGACCGGCCCCAGCGGGATTCGAACCAGTGTCCTTCCGAACACGAGTCGAACGCGCTAACCACTCGGCCACCACGCCACCCGCAATAAGTCGCTATATCTCGCAAACAATACAAAATATCGCTATAGTTACTACGGAAGGAGAATAGGAACTCGCATGCGATCTATCAAATGGTGCCATTTCCAATGACCTTGAACGAACCCTAATCCTGCTTTCAAGGTCACACCACTCTGACGCTAAATATCTTGCAGACGGCCACAGATACGGTCATAGTTACTATAGAAGGCGAATAGGAAACCGCACCCAAGCTTTCGAATGGCACCAATTTCAATGACCTAGATTGACCTCTAACCTTGATTTCAAGGTCACGGTATTATTCGGCGTCAAATAACTCTAAAATGGTACAAGATAGAGCTATATTTACAGTGGCGGACCAATAGAAAGTCGCATATGGTCTATCGAACGGCGCCATTTTCTTCAATCATCTTGAACGACCCCTAACCTAAGTTCAAGGTCACGCCATTCTTTGACACTGAATATCTCATAAACGGCTACAGATACGGCCACAGTTACTATAGAAGGCGAATAGGAAACCGCACCCAAGCTATCGAATGGCACCAGTTTCAATGACATTGAGTGACCTCTAACCCAGATTTCAAGGTCACGATATTATTCAACATCAAAAAACTCGAAAATGGTACACGATAGAGCTATATTTGCAATGGCCGACCAATAGAAAGTTGCTTATAGTCTGTCGAACGGCGCCATTTTTAATGACCTTGAACGACCCCTAACCTGGTTTTCAAGGTGACGCCATTCTTTGACATTGTATATCTCATAAACGGCTACAGATACGGCCAAAGTTACTATAGAAGGCGAATAGGAAACTGCATCCAAGCTTTCGAATGGCACCAGCTTCAATGACATTGAGTGACCTCTAACCCTGATTTCAAGGTCACGATATTATTCAATATCAAATAACTCGAAAACGGCACAAGATAGAGCTATATTTACAATGGCCAACTAGTTGAAAGTCGCATATGGTCTATCGAACGGCGCCATTTTCAATGATCTTGAACGACCCCTAACCTGGTTTTTAAGGTCACTCCATTCTTTGACACTGAATATCTCACAAACGGCTACATATACAGCCATAGTTACTATAAAAGGCGAATAGGAAACGACACCCAAGCTTTCGAATGGCACTAATTTAAATAACCTTCAGTGACCTCTGACCCACGTTTCAATGTCACGATAATATTCAACGTCCAATAAATCGTCTAATAGTAAGTCGTGTACGATCTACTCGATGGTTCCATTTAAAGTGACCTCGAGTGACCGTTAACCTAGATTTCAAGGTCACTGGGTTATCATAGATGCCCTCAGCATATTGTGTGCGCAGCTGGCGCACGATCTGTTTGCGATAGCTAAGTTCTTGTCTGAATTTGTGCATCAGTGTTGGGGGAATTTTGTATTTCATTGTTGATCAGTTATTATTATGTAGTTAATTTGTTGACTGACTGAAGCAAAATAGTGGACTTGTGTGGAACACACATTTTTTAGTGAAAATGTGCTCTGTTCTGCTTCTTCATAGCTTATGGAAAGTTGCTAGTGTTAGGGCCAGTTGCACCAATGTTACTTACATCTCCAGTTATCAGGATTTCGTTGCATGTGACAAAGTTAAGTGCTACTTAGTTAAGTGACTGTTTAATGGAAGATAACATATTGCCATAGTAACCACTTGTGTAACGACGGTTCTGATTGGGAGCCAGTGGTAGATGAAAACAGCATGCTAGCTCAAACTATGACTATTAATTAGCTGTGCTGGCTGGCTGCGCAGTACAACTTCATGCAAGTCGATGGGTTACAATTAGGCCTGTGATGAAATAACTAGCATAGTTTTATGGTACAAAATCATGATTATTGTATGGTTTACTAGCCAGTGAGTGCGCTGTTTCTTGTCAGATAGTTGCAGATGGTATTTATAATAAATTATCCATTTTTAAGATGGTGTATCTACTTAATTTTGTACCATAAAACTACGGTAGTAATCTCAACACAGGCCTAATTGTAACCCATCGACTTGCGCAAAGTTGTACTGCGCAGCCAGCATTGCTAATTAATTCGAATCTCAGCACCAAAAAATCTGGAATTTGTTGACTGCTAGTATCTGTAATTCTTCATGACTCCCTACATTTCGTTGGCATCTAAAAACACATTATTTTCAGTCAGCCCATCCTAACCCTTAATGACCACCCCTTCTCAACGCGCCCTGATTCTTTATAGACTTCGGCACTTTATAAATCATTTACTTACTTACTTACTTTCTTACTTAAGTGACAAAAAATTGCCACTTGACTTAAGTGAGGATTTAAGAAAGCATTAGCGGCAAATTGATGTTGGTGCCACGAAATTTTCGCTAAGTACTGATTAGCAGCAGAGTTAATCTGTGTTCTCTACTTAAAGTTAAGTACGGTTGATGCAACTGGCCCTTAGTCTTGTGTTATTCTTTTTCTAGTCCATTTATTATGCTTGTGTCATTTTTGACTAGCATCTGGAGATCGTAGTCGTGATTCGTCGGCAAAAGAAATCGTCTCTTCAATTTTTCATGCTGCTAACAAGCGTATTCGCCGGAGCCGAGACAAGAGCAGTGGAAGGATGCGGGAGTCGGGGGAACAAGATGGCTCAGCCTCGGAACCGACCTCATACAGCGAACGCAACATCGATCATGAGGTAGAACTGCATCGGCTCCAAGAACTGCTTCGAACTGGTGGTACATCAGATCAGGCGGAAGACACAAACAAACAGACACTAGCAGCTGACAGTCACAATAGCTCTGTAAGTTTTTCGACGTCTTCTGCTGAAACTAAAGACCTTCCTGTTGGTCATAGCAGTAAAACCGCAGACTCACCAACGAGGAGAGAATGCCTAGGCTCAGCCAGTTTGAAAGAACGACGAGCGTGTTTCATACAGTATGGGTGCACCCAACTACCACAAGAAAACAGCGAACATAAACGACGTTCCGTTGATGTCAGTCAGTTAACAGATACCACGACATTTAAAGAAACTGTCGGTAGTACTGCAGTAACTTGTACTGCATCAGTGTCAAGTCTGTCTAGGCCAGGTGACGTTACGATAACTGTGCCTAGCTCGGGATCTCTTAAAATGCAACATGCTGCTGAGCAACGTATGCAGCAGCTTGCTGATGATCTGCAACGGACGTTTAATACGACGACAACTTTGTCACCGCCTAATATTAGTCCTGTGGCATCTGAGCTTTCTTTACAGTATCAACAAGAAACCGCAGCAGTACGTCCACGAGCACCGTCTGCCAGTGATACTACTGAAAAATCTGCTGCCGATTCACAGTCAGTGACATCTGATTATTCAACCATGTCATCTGTCTGTGGCGGTCGTGACAGTGACTGCAGAAGAAATAGACTGGCTTCTGGGGCTCTGGACATTACCGCTGCACCAGGTTTTGATACTCGGAAGATTGCTGACATGTCTGCTGTTGGTCGTCGCCGGCACCGCAATGAAGTACAACATAGCACGCCGAGAAGTCAAAGCAGTGGGAGTTTTTCACTCGCGAACAGCGATGCAGCAGCTGAAGCTTCTCTGTATACTGCTTCTGCAATGGAGTTGAGTCGGGACTCAATTGATTCTGCTGCAGATCATTCAGACCAACTGAGTCTGTCTATGAGCAGTCAAATGTCGGGCAGTCAGATATCAGACTCTGATGACCTATTGCGGACTGTTGGTGCAGCAGATAAGCTCTCGTTCAGTCCACTGGTCCAGCTTTCGGGCACTGCTGATCAGAAGTCGTGTCCTATGGACAGTTCTTGTGTACATTCTGCTGATACTCAGTTTGAACAGTTTGGAGAAACGTCAGTTGCTGGTTTAACATTGCAGTCAGATGTACGTGCAAACAACTCTGTTGGTTTGACAGTACAGCATGATTTGAATACCATTAAGACTGGTTCAGAAACCGGTATAGTGCTGGACAGACCACGTTGTGCTGTCGACTCAATGTCATCTGAGAAACGGGATGTTTCTAGAAACCATGATGGCAACGGCACTGCAGAAATACTATCTGTGGACGCGGAACTTGCTGCGCATGTCCAAATTACTCCATTTGAACAGAACACAGACTGCAGTAATTGCACTGATGGTAGTAAAGTCGTGCCATCAACAGATGGTGATAACAAAAGGATGTCAGTATACAGTGCTAAGGAACAGTTTGTACCATCACAGCATCCTGTTTCTCGACTTGTCCGGAGACACACTCTGGGTGGGACAGGAGATTTAGTGTTCCATGCGATTGATCCTAAGTTTGAATCATCAGTTAATGTGCAGTCATCTCCATCGCAAGACGAAGAAAGACTTTCGGCATGGCAGCGGTTAAAGCCAGCAGTAAAAGACCCAGTTCCAAACTTTGGAACGTGGTTAGCCACGCAGCGGCAACTCCATCATGTGCGTAGTTCTCCGGCACTGTTTGTTGGTGTTGCACTGACGCCAGCTTCTTGTCTTTACAGCTCGCAGTTGAACTGCCAGTCAGTGGTATGACTCAAAATCTCATCGTCCATTGCCAGCAGTTGTCGGCATGTGTGTACCTTTGCGTTTCTGTTTTAATGATGAAAGTTTGTACTATATTTTAAAATAGAAGATCTCTTATCCCAATATGCTGCCTTTCTATCGTCCTAAGAGCTATGCCATCTACTTGAAGTTCAGCAACTTGAAGTAAAATAAAAAGTGTCATGTCATTTTAGAACTGCTGCTGCTGCTGCGTTATATTGACTTATTGAGATTTTTTAGCCCTATGTTCGGTCACTGTGGAGGCTGCTGGGCACGAGTAGTGCTACGCAGTCCTGTGGTGCAGTCCAGATAAGATGGTGGTGGTGATGAAGATGATGATGTTTATACTGCACCAGTTACACTTTATTAATTGGTGATTTTTAACTGCGTGTGTGTTGTTGATAAGCACTTTTTAAAGCAGTATTACATTTCCTGTCTATATACTCGGCGGTAGAGTTGTGTTTATAATCAAAGCAGTATTTGTGTCTCATCAAATTAGTGCCAACTTGACATGTATTGCCATGCATCTGTCACTCTCGCTGGTACTGGTGCTTCATTTTTATCAGGTTCTGCTTATTGTGACACTGTGCACATGATGTTTATTATTGCATTTTGTTGTGTAGTCGAATTTTTATTTCTCAGTTATTAAACACTGTCTGCATTTTAGATTACTTTTCTGTTTTTTAAACATATTGACCGTGATCTAGTCCTTGATACCAGTCTTTGGTCTTGGAGTATTTCAGGAAAGTACTTCAGGGTCTGAAGTAAAACACTTGATCTTCACAAAGTCTTGGAATCTGGCTTTAGGTACAGATTTCTAATTACAGCAGTAGAAACAAATAATAGCCTATGCTCTGTGACTTAATTTGAGTAGTAACTATATTGAGGTGGAAAGATACGAAGCAGAGATGTTAAGCAGTTTAGCTGCTTTGATTGATGGGTTTATAGGGTTGTTACTCTTCCTGCTCATTGACATCTTTTGAGTGAGTGTGAAATGAGGCATTTATTCAGCCTTTGCTTGAACTGCACGTTCCACAGCCTAGCAGTAATATGCTTGAATGCCATGTGTGAGGTCCTAGGATTGAATCCCACTGTGAGTGGGCAGTTGTGTGGTCATCGTGAAAGACACTGCAATATGTAGCCTTGTGCATGAGCTGGACATCTGTACTGCAGTGTGATGCCTTCGTCGACTGAGCCTTCTAGCGTCCGTGCAATGGTAAAATCAGGGTTCCCACTGACCCGGAAAGTCGGGGAGAGTCAGAGAATGTCAGGAAATTGAAGAAGTCGGGGAATTTTGTTGGTGCCCGGGAAAAATAGCATGTATTATCAGATTGATGAAATGTTGCTGTTATATTCTTTCAGGTCAGAAGCGTGATTGGTTATTTTGGATTATTTGTTTGGATTTTTATTACTTACTTTGTTATTTTTACATTGATAGTGTATAAATCATAATGGCATCTGAGCCAACTGTAAATTACTGAAAACCATAGTTGTTGCATCTGGGGCAGTCAGGGAGTATTTTCTTACAGTCGGGGAATTTCATTCTTGAATTTGAGTGAGAACCCTTCAAAATCAGTGTCAGCTTTAGCACTGCATGATAACAATAAATGGAGATGGTGGTTTTAGCTGATAGCAGCCTACAGGCGGGCCAAGTCAGTTAGTGTGGTCTGAGCATTGGCGGCGGCCGACAGTTCTGCATTTTGCACATGAGCCAGTTGAACTCTGGCAGTGGCTGTGCCAGTGTGCTGGGTCGACACCAGCGTGAACGTCGTCCTCAGTACACTCATGTAATTCAGAACGGAGTGAATTGATGAACGTGCAGTGAATGCTGAATATGAAACAATGAGATCTTTCGTTGCGTTTGATGTTTAAATGTTTTGCAGCTCATAATTGACTAATTTTGAAATTATCATTGAACTGTGATCATTTTATTACAAGATTTCTCTGTGTGTTTGATATACCGTTTTACAATGTATGCCTATTTAATTTAACTGTGTGTGTGTGCATGGTTCGCAGAATATGAACTATCACAATGCTTGGTGTAATGATTCGACACTGTTTGAAAAGTCGTAATTTTGATTTGGTCTCGAGTTGTAGCATTTTGCATTGAATTACACTGAGAAATAGTTGTCTGGATGTTCAAAAAAATTGAAGTCTTGGGGGCACATGAAGATAAGTAGGCACAATGCTATAACAATACTATAACTGGCACTAACCCTTACTGCTGAACCCTAACCGACCCACGAGGCGGTATAATACTGAATAAGTACTATAATACTGAATAAGTACTATAATATTTTATGACGGTTTATGCTATAACTGATACTAAAAAAGGGAGAACAGGGATTACGCGTACTTATCTTCAAACTACCCAAGTCTTGATGTTGGTTTTGATTTCAATGTCATGTTTGAGTGATCACTAAGTCACGTGGCTACCGTTGTATTTAACGACTACTGAAACGTGTGTGTCTGGTATTAGTAACACAAACATATATTATTATTGTAGGCTTAATGGTTGTGTGGAACGCATAAGTAGGCTAACTCAAGTAAGACAGTGATGTGGTAGAAGTATTGTCTGCTGGGTGCAACAGAAATATTCTATCATAATATCATGAATATGTGTGTGTGTACATTGGGTGCCAGTGAATGTCTACAATGTGTAGATTCAGCGCACTGCTGTGGCATGCTGGTGTGTGATGACCACACTGTCTAGCTAGGTTCACCTGGAAACCAAATTAATTTTTATCACGAATTATAATCCTTTTATAAATATTAGCTAAACTCCCTTGCTTTTAACATTAAACGTTGTTAAGTATTTCCCTTAGTTCACCTGATTATCCCATTTGCTTTTCTTTTTACCTCGAATGGCACTGAATGGCTTATTTTTGTGCTGATGTGCCGTTAAGAACCTACTCTCTCTCTCTCTCTCTCTTTCCCCTGGAAAGCATTGTTTGTGCTGGTAAATTTCTCATGTGTGTTTTCTTCATGCAGCACTGTGGTGTTTCGTATTGATCGGTTTATAGTTTTCCAGGTGATGCAACCAGTCAAGTGAAGATGTGAAATGAAAAATCATGCCGCCTCTTTATCCAAATGTGTTCAGAACTTCAGATCACTATAATTTCCCTTTAAACAAACGCAAATCAGAGTGTTTGGTTCTAGTCAATGCAGGACTTGGGTCGTCTTTGGCTGCCATTGAATGTCTCAATTTAAGCTCATATCTATTTAATAATTTAATGTCGCCGATATTACCAGTATTTTTTTTTAATGGGATTTATGATTATATTTTATGTGAAATTGTCAGTGCAGATCCTGCCATGTGTGTAAAGTATTTCAAGTTGCCACTTATTGAAGCTTTAGGCAAGTTCAGTGTGCAGTGCGCGTGTTGCTGAGTATGTCACCAGTTACAGTGGTCGCATGTTCTGCCATTTGTGTACGCATTTGACAGCAGTATTATCTTCGCAGTCGACTGTTCACGTAGTGTCGATAGCAGTAGTACGTACAACATACCGCATCTGTTTCACTTTACAGACGTATTGCTGATATCCCTACGACACAGGTGTCAATCCATCTGAAAACCTTGGGATGTCCAGCTTCTCATCTCATCCCCTCATTTCCTCCGTTCCCCTTCCCTACCCTCATTTCCTCTCCCCATTCCCTTCCCTATTCCTTTCCTCCTTCCCCGGAGCCCACCCCCTAAGCCAGTTAGGGGGTCTGGGGAGCGCTGTAAGCTCCCTAGTGGGGTCTGGGGCGAAGCCCCAGCCGACAAACGATTTGGTACATATCTGGGCCAAAAGGAGCAGCCAGATATTTGTGGACACCACAGGGCCAACTCGGGGTGTCCGGACACCGTGGACGCCGATGGATTGACACCTATGCCCTACAGTCGAAGTTGTTTAATGTTTATTTATAATTCTTTCTTGTTATTTGTTTACTGTTGATGAAGAACCGGAGCTGTCTCTGCAATTGTTCGTTTCTTCGTCGGTGTAATTGTAAAGTGACGGGAGCTGCTGCGTGACTGGAACAGTAACTGTAATTTTACGATGCGATATGAAATGCATAACGCACGTTCAAAAGTTGAGGGTCACAGAAAATTAACTCAGTAAGTCTAAAAATAGTCTCGTGAAGGCATTCCGATGGGTAAAACCAACAGTGATTTGAGTGATTTGTGGACGAGTGGAAAAGATTATATTTTAAGCCTGGACTGAAAGAGTGAAGGAGTGACTAATGGTGAGAGGGGTGAGAATGAAGATGTTCAATTGACATGCATGAGCGAAAACAGGTGAATCAGAATAGGATGAGTGTCACGTCAGAAAGTCGAAATAAGTTATCACATAGCTGACAAGATTGTTTATGAACTACCAGTAACAACAAATAGTTAGCGATACCGTATGTGAATGACTGACGCCACACATTGAAGAGTGTTTTAAACTTACATGTGTACACAAATTATGAAATATTACAAGGAACGCTTGCTGAATTTCACTAGACATGTAAATCTTATGTAAATATAAACGGCATTCTACAGGATGGCCCCAAAACTGACGAACTTTTGATTGTTGACGTCTTTTAAACGCCTAAATCAATGGGGGTATAATTAAACTACTGTAGCTAATAAGTAATGTGCTTCCCGATTTATGTCAGTTTTTTGCTACAGTAATTCGGGGGTTTTAAAGATGTCATCGTTCATATTCAATGTAGCCACACGGTGTTCGCAAAAAATATTTGGAGCATTTAATGTCGAGCACAGCAAATCGTATTTGCAGCGCGATGATATTTGCATAAGTGCGGCCTGTGCCGTCGTGCGTTGTCTGTCCGTCTGTCTGTCACATTCGGGTATTCTATGAAAACGAATAAACACATCTTCAAATTTTTTTGACCATCGGGTCTATACATCATTCTAGTTTTTCCGTACCAAACATCATGGTAATATTAGGCCCATAGCCGGGGGTGGGGTCGGACGACCCCCCCCCCCCCCCAGGCGCTAAAATGTCACTTTTCTGCTGACTGTTCGACCATCTTGAATATCATCCGTCTATGTAATAAAATTAATAAAATCGAGTATGTTATGTAGATTCGAGTTTTGACCACACAGTAACGTCGTCAATAATAATTATTATTATTGTAAAAATCGAGGTTTCTCCCACAGAGCCACTAGGAACTACAATTTTCAAACCTAAAAAAGGTACAAAATCCGAGGAAAACGACCCCCATTACCAGAAGGCTGGTTACGTACGGTCCTGAATATTCTGACGACGGGGGTGTCGAATGCAGGGGTATGACGCTATTTTCGACCAGTATCTCTTCATCGCATGTTGTCAACGCTGCGACCATCAGGTGTTATCAACATGATGCCGCCGGACCGTGGCAAGTTGATGACACTCATCGCTGGTAGCAGTAAGCGGCGAAGTTTGTTGATGACGGGAAACGGACGACAAAGTGTTTATGACAAGAAGTCTCAACGTTACGCCGAAGAGAACAGAACAGCATTTGATTGTACGCAGTATTAAATCTGAAGCAGAAGTAACTTATAGTAACTTGATATTCATCTTCGTGATAATAGGGAATACATATAAGCTTGTCAGAACTTCTTTCCCGTCTATCGTCTAATAATAATTTTTTTTTATTATGGGACTTTATTTTGCTCTGAAGTGAAAATTCGACATGGTTGGCGGTTTGGCTTAGTGGTAACGCGTTGGCCTCGATCAACGTAGTTGCGCTACGTCAGACCCGGTTAATACCAGGATGAGTGACCGTCTGCGGACGGGTAAACCATTTCGGTATGTAACCAGCCAACTAGGCCAAGTCAGCCTTTCATCTTTACGGGGTCGATAAATCGAGTACCAACCTGCCCGGTTGGGGTGAAGGCGGGGCGGTCACCTCTGTCGGGTGGCAGATAACACTGTGTGATCCCATTTGACAAGTGACGTCTCGTAGTTCTGAGGTGAATTTCACGAAGAACTATACGCTCCTTTATCAGCGACTAGAAGCAGCGAGTCATCGATACATGGGGAAGCATTCCGCAGAGCATAATCGACAAGGCGGTTGATCACTGCGTGTATGCGTGAAGGCGAAGGGGCATCATTTTGAACATCTGCTGTAAAGAATCAGTTCTTTTCTCAGAGCCACCCGACCACAAAAACAGGCTCTTTTCAGAGCCACTCAACGTCTTCCGAAGAAAACGCATTGCATTTTAAGTGTTTAGCGTGTAGTAGTTTGCAAAGTAGTGTATAGGCACACAAGAATATAGGCTAGTTAGGCCTACTGTAAGTTGAAAATTTTATATACATTTAATAGCTGGATATCGCACCTCTAGTAGCGCCAAAAATTATCAAAATCAGTTAACATATACCAAGTCAAACTTAGGAAGTTGTTACAGAACGCGTCATTTCCGTTACTGCTGCTTCAGAGCAGTGTTATTTCAGTTATGATTTTTCAGTTACAGTTTCAGTTACAGTTATTGATTTTTTATTGTTTTTCAGTTAAGTTAGTTATTTCTTCAGTTACTATTACAGTTATTAGATTTTTCAGTTTCAGTTACAGTTATTTTGGATCAACTGTAGCCTACTACCATCTTGATGGTGAATAAAGATGTAATTGGAGTCAACTTAATGCGTAAAAACAATAACATGTAAAAACAAAAAAACACTGCGATAGCATATAAATCGATCATTTTGTTATTGTCACTGTCCAAATACCAATGCCAACTGGTTGAATTGGTCATAAACACTTAGTTGTGAGCATCACAACATGATAAGCCAGTTATTATGCATAACTGCCACTGTCATTATCAGTGTCAATACTCAATAGGCCTATCTATAATATTTTCTGTTCATTTTCAGGAATGTTCTCTTCTCAAGGCCCTTGGTGAGACGGTTTCACTTGCCGGCTGTCAGCTCCCCGTAGACCGAAAACACACGTTCCACGTATGCTTCAGATGCTGGAGCTGACAGCAGATCCTGTGCAAGAGGAGACAAAGCTGGATACTTCAGCTTATTTACAATCCAAAAGTGTAATCCGTCATTCTGTGCATAGGCCTTGCTGTCAGCAAAGTATGAAATAAGTTTACTGTCAACACAGTGTTGGAGGCAGCAATAGCTGTGGCTGATGAATGGTTGGTCATATCTTGCGCCAGAAGCCTGAACCGCTTAAGTGGACTAAGCTTGCAGTCTGGGAATTTTTCACTTACTGCTATTTTTCTATTGGCTAACTGATTCAGTTTTTTTCAGTTACAGTTACAGTTAACCGTTATAACACTGCTTCAGAGCAACATAAATTAAGTACAAGCGAGGTTGAGAAAGTTATACATGTAGCCGATTTTTGCATGTCTGAATGTGCCAAAAGTTATAAAAATCGGTGGATGTGTATTAAATTTATAGCCAGTCGAACTCGGGACATTTTTAGAGACACAGCGTAGTATAACAATGTTTACAGGCCACTGCATGTTGTATGGCCGAGCTCATTACCATGCAGTCTACCGCGGGTGTTATATTTAGCTGCGTGTGGTTACGAAAGGAAATTTTACTGGTAGGCGTTCGTTATCGACGATCGGCCGAGTGTTTGTTGCGACGGTGATATAAAACGAAAGATGTAATACAGCTGAACGAAGAAACCGATGATACAGTATTACGAACTTGCGTGATTGTATGTTAGTGTTTAACTTAGCGGGTGTACGCTACAGCCGAACTACGGACATGAAAATCCGCTACGGAGACATTGTCTACGAGTCATGGCGTCTAGGTAGCATAGGCATAGGAGAACCATTGCTTTAGGGGAAGCCCAGAGTATCTGCCCGAAAACAGAAAGCAGAGTGCTTGTGGTTGGGGTTTAGGCCTACTGGAAACGACCGTCGCAAGGCATTTCGACGTTCTCTAGAAATTATTACTAACGTGCTAATAACACATAGGAAAATTTATAATGTCAAGCCTGAGCAGGTTAAATTTTTAAAATTTCGTTTCCTGATCGACGTGACTGGATCGACGAGGTACGACGTAAACACAAACTTTACGCCAGCAAACCGAATAGTTACTGGGAGGACAAAATCGCCAGCAGCCGCGGCAAGCCAGCCAAGCTGTGGGCGAATCTGTCAGCAGTACTTCGTCTGAAGAAGGCGGCGCCAACTGCTCTGGATGGTCTTAGTGCTGACAGCTTCTCAGCAGCCTTCACTGCTAAGACAGAC
>Ga0209339_1000693_pt1 | contig 12801 bp, 6 predicted proteins | sample OlaalgELextract3_FD_187376 | JGI IMG/M metagenome (GOLD analysis project Ga0209339, IMG submission 187376) | Olavius algarvensis symbiont microbial communities from Tuscany, Italy - Type A ELBA extract 3 (SPAdes) (version 2) | ecosystem: Host-associated > Annelida > Digestive system >... | reverse complement strand
ATTACAAATAAAGTGCAAATTTGTGTTGAATTTGTGGTTTTTAATTTCAAAACAGTTAATAGTAATACCGTAATGCATTGTTTCCACAACAGTCTCAAAGCCAGAGAATTTTTAGCATACTTTTAGTTAGGACTGATGAAATGTTGTAAAATTTGGAAGACTTATTCTTGAGTCCACTCATGATATAACTGCAGTTGCATTTCCACCGAAGCCCGTGTATTAGCCTTACTTGAGAAGTTGAGATGTAATGATGACATCTTGCGGAACTGAAACAGAGACTGTTAGTCAAATGGAGGGGCTCACTGTGGACACTTTAAGCACATTTTGTGATGGATTCAAGGTTCAATGTGTCAAGTTAATGCTGAGTAAATTTCTGCATTTGTGTTTTTTACTGTTTGACTGTTTTGTTTGTCGCCACAATGTAACTTGTCTGAAACGTTTTTCCAGGTACGGGCATTACACGTGTGGCGGAAGACATGATCATAGCGAGACTTGCAACTGTCTGTTAAATTGAGGCGCCAAAAAATTATAGCGTTTAGCTGCAGTTTGATGACGCTATGCTAAAAAGTAGTTGGCTTTTTTGTGGACACAGTCTATAACAGTGTGGAAAGCGGCGAATAACGATGCTACTGTCGATTCATCAGGAAAAAGAGAACAAAGAAATGGTATGAGACATAATCCGTGAAGGCAGTCCCGGTGGGGGGGGGGGGCCAGAACCAGCAGCAAACGGTGAGAGCTTACGTCAGTGTTAGATATGTCGTACTCGGAAATGCGCTCGTAATGTGTCGTTGGAGCGCGCGTGTCCGAGTTCGACTTTGTTGATGATGGTGGTCACATGTAACTGTGCTTTCGCACATACAATCGGACCAAAGAAAAATACACACACATCAGACGTCTACGCGACAAAGTGCTCGTGAATGTGACGGTCGCATAACCGTACGTACGCATGCCTAAAGGGACACTGCACATGTTGTGTTAAGAAGTTCTTCCTAAGACAATTTAGAAATCCGAAGATAGAATCGGAATTACTAGCTGATGTCCAGTTTGTCCAATTAATATGCGGGAAACTGAAATCTCCCAGGAACAGTTTATACCCATTGTAACTGTTGCATATATAATCAATCAAGTTCTCGTAAATACACCTTGCATCCGGGCTACATACAGGCCTATCTGGTGTAAGTGCAACTTAAAAACTTAGGCTATAGGGTTGTTTATAGCGACTCAACTCAACTGACCCAGTTGAACAGCGTATAGCCAAGTCAGTCGTGTTTTTGTTAATGACGTCATGACCTACAAACTGAGTCAACTGGGTCACTACGTTCATTGATAGGTGACAGTTGTTCAGTGAACGTGTCGACAACTCGACGTCGAGTTGAGTTCAGTTGAGTTGAGTTGTGTCGCTATAAACACCCCTTAAGATATCTCCCGTGCACGCCAGGTCAAGAGATAAACGTCAACACTGTTTACTTTCGGTTTTTTACGGATTAAAAATGCTGAAAATACGACACGTAAGTGGAACGTCAAACGGACAACGCGAAACGCATCAAGTAATCATTATAACATTAAAACTTTACGCAGCGACTATTTTTAAAGTCACACGAAATGCAAGTTGTTGGCCTATACTTCAAGTGTCAGGCCGGAAGTTTATTTTTCAAAGTGACAGATCGTCATAATACAATCAATACACAAAAGGCACTCGGCCGATGCGACGACAAAGTACTGCGAGCTGGACGACCTCAACACTTCGGTCAGCACACCGGATTTTGTCTTGCATACTTGCTCTTCAGAGTCGTTCAGAATAACGAACTACACTGAGGGCCACAAAAACGTGCCACTTTTATTTTTTAACTAAATTTTGGCAAATGTAGAACATTTTAATAATTGTTTCACTATTGTATTCGCCACTGAACTGCGGAAAAAGCTGGAATTATATGTACCATCTCGCATTCCTACTTCGCAAAGTAGTGCAGCCACAGATTTGAGGGGAGGTGATAACTTATAACTCTTTAGAGTACACGGTACATCTAATAATATGAAGTTGGTACACTGGCCGTTGATGGGTCGGCTGTTACATTTAGTACAGCAAGGAAGGACTGGGTGGGGCCACAGCCAGTGTACCAATCACGGTATTGTTGTTTTAGTGCCGTTCTGTTTATGTTCTGCGGTTTTAATGTGCCCGTTAAATGGTTAATTCCAGCTCCTCTGCAGTATGTAGCTCACTGCTGAATGCAACAGTGAAGAAGTCATAAAAATTTGTCTAAATTTACCAACGTTATCCTAAAAGTAAAAGTGGCACATTTTACGGCTCACTGTGTATATTTGGCAGTAAGGAACTGGACAACCGATAGCCGGTCAAAATCGACACGATGTCTCATCGATAGTTTATACATGCTGTTCTATTTCGTGTAAACTTACTGCCTTACCTTCTATCTGCTGTCATTCTTGACAAAATAGTTTCATGACATTCAGTGTACGTATCACTAGTTACCTCCGCCAAGGCGCAGGTTATGCGATCAAATCCGTCTGTCTGTCATTGTGTCTGTCTGTCTGTCTGTGTGTGTGCACGATTACTGCAGAAGTATATAGTCAGCCGATTTCACTGAAACTTGGTGTTATGACTGGGCCTACCAATCGGAAGAACTGATTAACTGTTGCTGGTGATCCGCTCTCGGATACAGATTCCGGATCACTTTTCCACTTGCCTCACCACTGCGGAATAAGGGATTTTAGAAGACTGATTAGCATTTGTCGTACAGTCACCGGCCAATTTTCACGACACTCGGCGAAATGACTGACGCCAACAACGTATTGAATCTACAACATTTTGGGAGCGATCCGGCAGGATCTGGATCCGAATCCGGATTAATCCGAAAATCCGGACTCGAATCCCGGATCACTTTCGGTTGAGGTTACTGGCTAGACGCTTTGGCGGAGGTTTGCGCTCTCTGAGCATAGTCTAGTTGCCAATATTGTTACTCCCGTTTATTACGAATTATTATGCCGGCCCTTTAAGCGTCGGTCAGCAGTCTCGGTCAGTTGCAGCGAAATGATGAAACTAATATGGCAGACCAACAGACCGCTAGGCGCCACAGGGTGGCCCAAAAGTGAGACCACTTTGTCTGATTGCTCATATCTTTAACCCTTTAGACTCCAAAGACAATTATAGTGCCACATCAAATAATACGAAGTTGGTATACAGACCGTTGATAGGTGGGCTGTCGCATTTGGTACAGCGAGGAGAGGCCCGGGCGGGCTGAATAATATTATTATTTCTGGCTGTACTAAATGTAACAGCCCACCCATCAACGGCCAACTCTAAACTCAACTCAAGTTTATTTGATGACCAATCACTGCATTGCTGTTGAATGGTCCATTTCTCTGCGGTTTTAACGTGCCCATTAAATGGTTAATCATTCGAAAAAAATCTACTCAGCTCTGTGGAAGAAAGCGGTACACCGTATCGTTACTGCCGGTAATGGCGGACGCTTGTTTTTAGATGGTAATCTTCAGAATCGAAAACAGTAGTTGCACCTGAGAAAACCATTGCTACTCTGCTCGATGGACTGTTACCTCTGCAGCTTCCTCGCAGCGTCGCGGAAGATCAGTCAACTGTATTAGTTTCAGGTGAAAGATGTTGGAAGAATGACGTCAGAATGGCGTATTCTGACGGTTGACGTCAGAATACGCTGGACGACGGCAACGACGATGACGACAGAGTAGATTGGCTAAAGTCGGTGTGTAACAGCGACGTAAAGAGACGACACGGAAATTATCATTATTATTATTTCAAGCGTTCGTAACGTAATCGTCGGTAGTTGTTGTGATGCGCTGACTGAATGAACGGAGATGACGAAGGCAGCGCTTGAGGCACACGGCGCACGCAGGACAGTCTACAAGGTGCATGGCTATTTACCGCAACGAATCGTAACGGACCACAACCCTATAACCCTAACCCTAACCCTTACCGTATTACTCTAACCCAAAGTTTAATTAAGAGAGAAGAAGGGCCATACTCCGAAGGCGGGGTGCTCATCTCCCTTTCATAGGCCGTTGAGCCCGTAGGTGGATAAACCACTAATGTCTGTGACGCATGGCCTATGCGACGCCAGACCTACGGTTACATTGCCAACCTAAGCTGGTACTCACTTCGCCCACCCGCAGAGGGATGGCCAGGCTGAGTTGACCTGGGTGGCTGGTTACATACCGAGATAGTTTACCCGCCCGAAGACGGTCACCCATCCAGGCACTAACCGGGCCCAGCGTAGAATAACTGCGTTAATCGAGACAACGCGTTACCACTAAGCTATAAACCGCCAACCTAAGTTTAATTACCCTAAGCGTAACCCTAATGCTAACCATAACCCTTAAACCTAACCCCTTACACTAACCCTAACCCTAACCCAACCCTAACTCTAAACAATTGCGGTCCGTTGCGGTCGGTTGCAGTATAGTCATACCGGTCTACAAGTCGATTACGTTACGGTAAGTCGTTCAGCGGACGCGAGCCCAGCAGCCTGTAATATCTGCTGCAACTCGGCTTTCTGTTGCATAGCGACGCGCAGTTGCGCATGCAGCGAACGCTCCGACGACTTCCACATCCGGTACAACTCTTCCTTCGTCACGCGCCCGAGCTTCGACCGGTTCACGTCGTCCACCGACACGACGTACGACGACGACGCGACCGCCGGAGCCAGATCAACAGTTCGACGGCGGCGTTTTGGACGCGCCGCAGCGTCGTCGCCGCCCGGAGACCGGTACGGGAACGACCGTAGCCGCTCGACAGCGTTTGACCGCTGTGCAACCGCAGCCGCCGCGACGGCCGCAGCGAAGTTGGACTCGGACCGCGGCCGCGCGAGCGTGACTGGCTGAAGTGGCGTCCGTACGTACTGGTAAGTCGGTGGCGACGAAGACCTGGCACCCGGAATGATTCCATTCGGCAGCCGCGATCCGCTGACACGGCGCCCGTCGACGTCGCCCCTGCTCGCGGACGGGTCCAGCAACTCGGTAGACTCGGGCTGCGCTGCTGGCCGGAGCACCTCGAGGACGGGAGACCGCGGCAACCACCGGAACCTGTTGTCCTCTGCTGTCCGGCGGCGTCGATCTGAGGCCGCGCTCTGAGTTCCGAGGTCGTGCAATTCTCGACTCCGCCACACAATCGACGACGGAGAAGACGGCGGAGGCGACTTCGACGCCGTCGTCTCGATCCAGACAGCAGCTGTCGCCCCGTCGTCGTCGCCATCGCCCGTCAGAGGTTGGACCTCGTCCGGCAACTCGATGATAGGTTCGTCGTAGCTGGCTGGCGTGCAGGACGACGCACAGAGCCGCTCTAAGTCGACTGAAGTCGGCGACGCCACATCGTGACTCTCGCTGTCACCACTACGATCAACGACCGTCGAGGCGCAGCTGGCTACCGCCGGCGCTTCAGCTGGAGTTATCGATACCTCCTCGCTAGGTCGATTTTTCCTGCAGACACACAACAAACTCACCTCCGAGGCTATGCAATACCGGCAGGCCATGTGCAGAATCCCTACTGTGTCGTTGAGGGATTACACGGTCCATCCTCTTAAGCAGAATTTCAACATAGGTATACCGTACAAAAATGTGGGGTTAAATAGCTCAAAATCACGAAAATTTTCGAATTTTTAGTTAAAATTTGCCCCTAAGGGACGAATCCCCTTGAGTGATTTTTTACAAATTTAGGCGTGTGGAAGGAATCCCAAATGCGTCTCCTCGTGCCAAATTCACCATCATGGTTTTAGAAATGTGGGCTTAAAGGGAAGCTGAAGCGTCCGTTATAGCTTTAAAAATGTGGGCTTACAGCCCCCAAAAGTCGCCGAAAATGGTAATTTTTGGTATAAATTTTCCCAAAAAAGGTATATCCCCTTAAGCGATTTTTTTTACAAAATTTCGTCTGGGGGAGGGTATCCATGGACCGCACCCTCTTGCCAAATTTCACTGCTGTTGCTTTAAAAATGTGGCCTTACGGCTTCAAAAATCGCCGAAAATGGTAATTTTTTTGGTAAAAATTTGCTCTTGGGGGAAAATTCTGGGGATCGATAGGAAAACTTGAATACAGGTATATAGGTGCATAGCTACAAACCTTCCTCTATGCAATGACACCATAATTGTTTTGAAACTTACACTGCTTCACAGTGTTTACGTTATCACAAACTTCGTCATTCCAAAGCGTGACAAACAGACAAAAAATCACACTTTTTCGTCTACAGCCGGCGCGCGACCCACGATCCGCACCATACTTGACATGCTGATAGTGACAGATGAGGTCCGTCCCATTTTTGCACCCCCCCCCTTAACTTTGTTTGATCCGATAAGTAGTTTCGCCGCTATGGGCTATTGAAAATTTAAGGGAAAATGCCACCACCGCGCGTTGTTTGTACTCGAAAGTGACCAAGTTAAAAACTTGAAAGCTACCCATAGACCCTTACAAACGCTGAGATTTCGTAAAAAATACTGCAAACGAGTCGCCCCTGAGGCACAAAGTTATGGCCACAATTCGACATTTTTACAGTTTTGGGGCTGTATTCCCACATTTCTGCCCCGATAAACGTGAAATTTGGCACTTACTCGCGAGAGGGCGCCACTGCGCTTCTCCGTGACGATGAGTTAATTTTCAGGGCGTGCAGGTTTGTGTCCCTCTCTCGGACATAGAAATAGCTACATGGATGGGCCTCTTTATGGATTAATCCGATGGTCCGCAGGTCCGCTCCCCCGTACCAAATTTCACGTTTATCGGAGTAACGTATCGCCCCTGCGGGGCGAAAAACCCATTTTTGGACCACTGAGTAAAAACAACACCGGCATGGCTGTGCTTCGCACAGGCCTGCCGGTAATTAACCTTTTAACGGGAGCATTAATAAAAAGCGCAGAACAACGGGCCATTATATAGTAATACGGTGGATGGTACACTGGCCGTTGATTGGTGGGCTGTTACATTTGGTACAGCGATAAGGGGCCTGGGCGGGCTGGGGCCCCGCCCAGTCCCCTCCTCGCTGTACTAAATGTAACGGCCCACCCGTCAACGGCCAGTGTACCAACTTCGTATTATTCGATGTGACACTATAATTGCCAGTGCTCATTAAAGGGTTAAACTGTGTTTCATATCTGTTGTGATAACCAGAAGAAAAAGATATGCATTAGCCAGGGACCATCGGATTAATCCATAAAGAGGCCCATCCATGTAGCTCTTTCTATGTCCGAGAGAGGGACACAAACCTGAGCGCCCTGCAAATTGACTCATTGTCACAGAGAAGCGCAGTGGCGCCCTCTCGCGAGTAAGTGTATAACGTAGAATGCTCTCGTAATGTTAAGAGAAGTGGAAACGTGATCCTGGATCAACAATTTTCAACATCCGGAATCATCAACACCAAACTTTAATCGCTTCTAGAGGATCAGCCCTTGCCAATGCCTACCGCATTTGGTCGACATCCATCAACGCGTTCGTGAGTTATCTTGCAGACAGACAGACAGACAGACAGACAAACAAACACACAGACACACAGGGTGATCATAATACCTGCAGTATAAACGAAACTTCATCTAGGCCTAATCTTCGTTTCCGCGGTGTTCTTGCTGTACGCGATACGTTCATCTTAATAACGCCGCCCGGCAATAGCCGGCGGGGATCCATACATTTCCCCTGGACATATTCCCCCCTGACATGTTCCCCCGGACATTTCCCCCGCCCAGACAATTCCCCCTTCCTTTTTACATGATGTAGGACATTCCCCCACTACCACCACCACCATGCGCCAATCTACCGTTAACGTCTACAAAATTGATAGCGGTTAAGGTGATGAATATGGGTTAGTGTCTTCAGATAATTCCCCGCCCCGTAAGTCGGTTAGGGTTAGGGTTGCAGTTAGGGTCAGTACCCCACGTCGTGGGTCGGTTATGGTCAGGAATGCGGATTAGTGCCAGTTTTCAGTTGCGGTAGATCGCTTTATATAGATTGGCGCATGGTGGTGTTGGTAATGACAATGAAAATTACAAGTTGTTGTTGATTATTCCGTGCCATATATGACATAGAATATTTTATATAGCCATAACTTTGGAGAAAACTAAAATAAGTTTTTAAAAAAATCAGAATTGTAGCAGGATCTCTCCCATATAAATCAAGAAATTTGGGTATAAAAATCTCACACGATTGTCGAGAAATTGCATTTAGTCCGGTGGGGTATTTTAATTTGAGCCACCCTGCATGTTTGCTATTCGCGGTAGTTATAGTTATATGAAGGTACAGAAATCAAGTCTGTACCATTTCAGCTGTTCGACAACGTTGAAAAGATTCTTACGGTTCCTCGCAATCTTCTCTTGCTGCAGATCACACAAACGTCACCACATGACTAACCGCTAACAGATTATTTGCAGAAACGGCTAAAAAAATAACAAAATATCACACAGACGAAGCACAATGTTGAATATTAGGCCTGTGTTAAAAAAGGAAACTTAGGGTGAGTGATCCTAACCTAGACTTCAAGCAGTCAAGCTCACGATATTCTTCAACGTCAAATATTGAGCTATACTTACAATGGCAAACTGACAGGAAGTTGTCAGGGATGGGGTCCTCGAGGACTGTCCTCGAGCTCGAGGACAGTCCTCGAGGACCCAAAATCGTGGCCTTGGCTTTGGCCTTGGCCTCTTAACAGTTCTAGCTTTGGCCTTGACCTTGGCCTCTAAGTGGTCTGGCTTTGGCCTTGGCCTCGATGCATCGGCCTCCAGTCACCGGTCTGTAATTAATGTGCTCAATTTGTAGTACTTTTATGCAGTGTGGCAAAGTCTGAGGCTCAATTTTGTGGACAACTTGTGCTTTGATAAACGTTTTGTTGTCAGTTTAACGATTGGATTTTGATGAGAAATTTCATTTTTTAAATATTTTTTCAACAATCATGATCACTGGCCTTGGCTTTGGTCTCAAAGATACTGGCCTTGGCCTTGGCCTTGACCTCGAAGACTACTGACCTTGGTCTTGGCCTCGAAGAGAACTGGCCTTGGCCTTGGCCTTGGCCTCGAAGACTACTGGCCTTGGCCTCGAAGAGAACTGGCCTTGGCCTTGGCCTCGAAGACTACTGACCTTGGCCTTGGCCTCGAACATGCTGTCCTCGAACCCATCCCTGGAAGTTGTACGTGATCTATACAGTGAGTAAGTAAGTAAGTAAGAGTATTTATGAGGCGCAATAATCTAAAAAGTCACGATGTATACCATTTTGGTGCCATTTTCAGTGTGTTGAATGACCCCTAATCCAGATTTCAAGGGTACGCCATTATTCGACGGTGAATATCTCAGAAATGATACAAGATAGACACGTGGTTACTAACTACAGACCACTAAGTCTTAATAGAAAGTGACATGTGGCTTATTGATTTTGCCATCGCCAATGACCGTGATCGACCTTCAAGGTCATTTAAGCTATTTTTGTGTGAAAATAAGTGTAGCGTGTTTTTACGGTCTCTGATAGACAGTTCAAGCGATCTATAACATTGCCAATAATATTGAGTTACATTTAAGCGTATTTTTGAATATTTAATCTAGCGGTTCGAGAATGATTCGGTAGATGGCGACATAGGTTTACGTTTACACCATCGCTGCTTTCGGGCGCTGTTTTGGTCATATGAAATGGCGGCGATTCCGGGGGATGGGGAGACGCGTCCCCTGAATAATTGGAGTGGGGGGACATATAACTTAATTAATTTAACCATTAACTTAACTTATCATTGTCTAATGTTTACGTTGGCGTAGAACGGTATTCTTCACTGCTCAACGTGATTAGAAATACCGTTCTACGCCAGCGTAAGAGAAGTATTAAACATAAACGCAGTGAAATTTGTAACGAACTACCCGTTTCGATGAGAAGTTTTCCATCTATGAGCCAATTTAGTAATAAATTTATAATTGAAGCATGGCTGCCTGCAATAATCTTTTTCGAGGGGCTAAGACCACTCCTTCCTTTCCTATCTCGGTCCTTCCCCTTTCTGTACTTCCCTTCTCTCCTCCCCTCTTTACGTTGTCCTCCCCTCCTTGCCAAAGCGGCCCACTTAAATTTGACATGAGGGTTTGGGAGGGCAGTATTGTAGACTATACACCCTTTCCTCCCCTGCCACTTCCTATCCCCTCCTTTTTCCCATTTCACTCCCCCCCCCCCCCCCCCTCCCACACTCTCCCTTTCCCTTCCCTTCCCGCTTTTCCTTTCCTTTCCTCTTTTCTTCCCTGTCATTTATGGACACGTTAATCGCTCTTACTTACTTACTTATTTTCCCGCCAATTTGAGCTAGGGGGTCTGGAGGAGCGGTGTGTACTGTGTAAGCAAAGAAAGTTAAAATACGTATTGAAATTGCATATCCAAATTCCAAAGTACCAACAGAAAACGATTTTCACCCGTTGTTGTTGACAATATTATTAAAAACTTTCTATCATGTCCAAAAATCCCACTACACGCTGCAATTTCACGAAATCCTACTACAAAGAAATTCCTATTACACACTTTGTGTCGCAAAACACAGTATTTTTGGCCCTGAATATACAGAGAAGCTGCAGCTTCTGGAGGACTTCGCCCCTAGATCTCCTACCGGGGCTCTGTCCCTGGACCCCGCTGCGGGACTCAAGTTCCCTAAATCCCCTCCTTCGTCCCCTCCAATGTCAGGCATAAATAGCCGCTGCTGGTCGTATGTCGTTTGTAAATTACGATAAAACATATCCAAAAATACGGATCTGTGACTCTGGAAGAGCTGAGAAAGGAACTCGAGGCAAAAAATGCAAAAGTTAGTGGACAAAAGCGTGAATTGGTGGACAGGTGCGTGCTGTTTATGACTACGGCCTATATAATCTCTGAGGTAAACAGAGTAAACCTGTGGCGCCACACTACGATTTAATTCGTGCAGCTGGTTCTCAGCAATACAGCCCTTTGAAGGTCATTTCAGGTACTATAAACAGTTTCATTATCTCACAAATACAGCAAGCGCATAGTCAATTACAACACTCCGACGTCATTATGTGAACAATTATTTCTATACTGTCGTATGCGACCGGAAGGACTGTGATGTGATGCTGAGCGCGACCTGTTAGCGATAGCTAAGTTTCTTGTTTCGCTTCATCGTGCAAAACAACAGACAGACTAAAAACACAGGTCGCATCAGAAAAGTAGCCCCCTACCCTCGTTATTTCTTGCTAATAAAGCATTAACCGTTAAAGATATTTTGTAACCCAGTCCCCTGCGCGCTGTACCAAATGTAACAGCCCACCCGTCAACGGCCAGTATACTAACTTCATAATTTATTCGATGTGGCACTATAATTTACACCTTTGCACTCTAAAGGGTTAATAACATTAAAACCACCCAGTTGTCCTGAATGGAACAACATAATTTCGTCAGTTTGGTGGAGCGTGGCGTATGTGTAATTGGATAGTTATTGAAATCAAATCAAATCAAATGAGGGATTTGTAGTGCGCAGCATACAGAGGAACAGAGGCCTGCTGCGCACTACAGCAATAAAATACAAGAAAATAAAACGAAGAGTAATCTAAAGTTCGCTATCAAACGCACAACTATACAGATAAGTCTTCAACAGTCTTTTGAAAGCAGCAGCAGAAAGAGTTTGTCGTAGTGAGGCTGGAACGCAGATTGTTCTAAACTCTTGGGAAATATTGTGTAAAATTTTATGCGTTATCAAAATTTTTATGGGGGGCGCTACTTTTTTGGGCGCGCCCTATAGATGAAAGTTCTATCTCTACGGACGGCGCATGCCACATCGTGGTCGGCGAGAATTCTTACAGTACAATTACACATGCTAACACTAAGCTAAGCAAGACAACGAATTGTTTCTGACAGATGCAGTCGGTCGCCAGCGAACGTGTTAATATTCAGCATTCGTCCAATCGAGTACGCATAGTCAAGTCGACGGTGCGTACGGCTCTCTATAGTGAGTGGAAAGCACCCAATTGTCGATTCTATGCTCAACAATACTCTACAGACGACGAAAAGAATCCGATCCGCCGTTCGCTGCAAAAATGACGAATTTTCGTCACTAAGTTAGTCTGTTCTTTTCAGTGAACACTTAACCCTTTAACGAGCACTGGCTATCATAGTGCCACATCGAATAACAATGAAGCTGGTACACTGGCCGTTGATCGGTGGCTGTTACATTTGGTACAGCGAAGAGGGGACTGGGTGGGGCCGCAGCCCGCCCAGGCCTCTCCTTGCTGTACCAAATGTAACAGCTCACCCATCAACGGCCAGTGTACCAATCACCGTATTGCTGTGCGGTTTTAATGTGCCCGTTAAAGGGTTAAGTATAGTACATCGAAGAAGCGATGTAAATAGTAAATAGAGCACTTCACGCAGATTCAAACGATGGTTCAGACGTCTTTCTTTCTGGCGCAAATAGTCAGGGAGTTATAGCCGTTTAAAGTTAGACCTTCGTTAGGTCCGTACTGACGTGCAGTAAACAGGGTCGATCTGATGAGATAGTGCCAGACAACCCGCTGGACGACCGGAAGTAGCAAAGTAGGTCGTCCAGAGGACCGGAAGTAGGTCGTCCCGACGACCGGGCGATAGTCCCCGGAACCGTCGTCGTTAGCCATCGTCGTCGATAGACTAACGACTAATGACGGTTTATTGAGGTACCGGTACCAGCTGAAAGACGCTATGGTCATCATTAGCTAAAAAACTAAAACGACCCACTTAACGTAGCTTGCGTAGGCCCCAGTCCCACGTAAATGACGTAAGTCGTCCAACGTTAGCAACGTATTACGATACGATACGAATACGATAATGTGTATTTAACGTG
>Ga0209339_1000692_pt1 | contig 12812 bp, 9 predicted proteins | sample OlaalgELextract3_FD_187376 | JGI IMG/M metagenome (GOLD analysis project Ga0209339, IMG submission 187376) | Olavius algarvensis symbiont microbial communities from Tuscany, Italy - Type A ELBA extract 3 (SPAdes) (version 2) | ecosystem: Host-associated > Annelida > Digestive system >... | reverse complement strand
ATCCATACATCAATCGTGGTAAGCAGTGAGATTTAATAAGGTGCAGAACCATTATTTCATTCACTTGACGTCCAACAACAGACCTGATATTATTAAAGCTTCCGTAGTATTCAACTCTTGTACAAATTACATTAGTGATAAAGTAAATTAAACATGTATTTGTATAGCGCATCGTCGTGAAGCGCCTCTAATGCGCTACCACTTCTCGTTCGTCGGCGGTGATCTCCGCATGCCAGTCCTACAGCCAGCCATCAGCAAACACTGCGAGACCACGGATACGGGCTGGTGTATCACACGATATGCCTGTTTACTCTCCCAGCTTGTCAAGTACTCATTCCAGTCTGCACAGAGGGCGGGCTCAGGCTGCGTAGGCCTGGGTGCCTGGTTCTGTGCCGAGGTGGTTTACCCGTCCAAAGACGGTCACCCACCCAGGCACACACCGGGCCTAGCATACAGTAACTACGTTGATGGAGTCCAACGTGTTACCTCTACACTAATATGTACACCCAATATGTATTGCTATCAATCAGTAATCATTAATCAACACTTAGCACAAATTAGCATATACCTGGACTGTTAGCAGCAAATGCTGCCAATGCCGCCAAGTTCAAATTTTGCAGACCTTGTAAATTATTAGCATCACCTAAAAATGCAGTTCAGAGTATGTAATTTGCACACATACAACAATAAAAACAGTCAACAAAGGTCTTTGTTGAATAAATGTTGGCTTCACCGCAACTCAACAGGGATGTTGTTACTACAACATAAGGCTACAGGATACAGTGAGTGCTGGGTCCGGAGGCTGGCAGCCCTGCAGTGTCAGTCAGTTTATGTAAGGTGCACATGCTACGAGACTGAATTCTCAAGACAGGTATTTGAGAGTTCACCTTCTGAGCACATACGATGGAAGATGTCCAAGTTGTATGTTACATGTACACGGGAGCAAAACATGGCCTGTCAGAAAAGAAAACGAACTAGCTTTGACTCGTGCAGAGACGAGGATGGTTAGATGGATGCGTGACGTACATCAGTGAGACAGGCATTCAGTGTTGTATCAAGAGAAAGGTTGAGTCTTGAGGAAGATATTATCTCAATGTTACGACGAAACAGGTTGAGGAAGTATGTGCCTGTTTTACAAAAGGATGAGGGTGACTGGTTAAGATGTGTAGCTTATGAGGCAGAAGGCACTCAACCTAGAGGTAGACCTAAGAAGGCGCTCAACCTAGAGGTAGACCTAAGAAGGCGCTCAACCTAGAGGTAGAACTAAGAAGACTTCGAAAGAAGTTGCCGAGAATAACTCGAATTGTTTGCATTTGCATGCATCTAATGCACTGAATGGAGGAAACTGATGAGAGGTAAACAATCTCATATTGATAACGAAAGTGAAAACAGTGGGTAATGTGGTGATGTGTATTTTCAACTGATCTGGTGCAAGCTGAGCAGGGCTGACCTTGAGGGAGGGCTGAGCAGGGCTGACCTTGAGGAAGGGCCGCTAAATTAGTTTGTTGTCACTGTCTTTGAGTGTGCACCAGTACCCTCTCTAAACTGTGACACACGGCTGTCTCCCATCGTCCAGCTTTGAGTGTGTATGGACATGTAACATGTGCATGTAACAACAAAGACGCCATGATAACCAATAATTATACAGTAATCACAGCAGATATGCACCAGCTACTCTGCACTGTGTTTGACGTGTGATGTTAATGCAGTGAGCCAGCTTGACAGCAAGACTGCAGCATGGACTGTGACTAGAGATAGCTAATGACACATCTGCTTGAACAACAGAACATGCAACTTCAACTCAACATCACAACAGAATAACTGCAAAGGTATCATGTACAAGACAAACCATAAGAGTTCGGCAACGATGACTGATTAGGCCCAGAACCCGCAGCAGCAGCATTTAGAAGCTGTAGAGCATTCAAACCACCTAAATACGACACGAACCCATCTTTCACTCCAACTGGCCTGAATACACACTGGTCTTACATAGGGTTCACATTCACTCACCCGAAATTCAAGCACTTTCTACAGTACTTTACCAGGAATCCCAGATATTTTCCACGGCTATTTGAACGGTTTGTAACGATTCTGTTCCATGATCAGAACAGTAATTTTTGCAAGTAAAACTACAAACAAAATGATTTTTTTAAACTGTGACAAATCAAACAAAAAAATGAATCACAATTAATGCTATACTTTGTATGCAAGTGACAGCACAATGATGAAATGCTATGGTGATATAAAATCTCATCCGCATAATGAATTCAAATCACACAGTCATCGTCTTTAAATGTAAACTGTCCACCTAACGATGACTTGTACTTATAGACTTCGTAACATCATCGGTTGTTGATGCCTGTGTAACGGCAACAGTGTCTGCATCCCGGTCCAGCTTCATGAACAGCAGCTGAGTTGTTAAGCCGCATCTCGTACCCACACATGCAGAAAGTTCTGTTACATTCTGCCTGGCTTGGCATTGTAGTCTTTGGCTATTCGACATGTGGGATCTTGCCAATGGAAATATAAGAAGAAAAATGTTTGAGATACTTTAAAATGACAGTTTTGATTTATGCATAACGCAGTGCTAATGCCTGCTATCTATGAGATATGCAGCACACGTTACAACATGTAAGTTGCATATCCCAAGAAAAACAAGTGTTTTAAAATCAGTGTAACAGCAAATGATCAAAAATACAGTTCTGCATCAGACATCTAGTTGTATATCTGTATCTTTGGACCTAAAGGTGATATACAAATCAGCTATTATTATTATTATTATTATTATTAATACATGATTCATTACAGATAAGTAATCTTGCAACGTAACAACTCACCAAGCCCGAGATTGCCCAGGTTACTAAGTGCACCAGCATTTGGACCAGAGCCACTCTGTTGTAACAACTACATATGAAAACAAAACTCCACATCAGACCAATATTTACGAGCGCATCAGGCAGATGCATACCCGCCATACACCTGGCTTATATAGGGAGGGGGGTCACTTGAAAATCATGTCTAACATCCCCATTTATTTACCATACATGAAAATGAGCCCGACACAGAATACGTCCAACCACCATTCTACAGACACTTTTCGCAATTCCACTGGGAGTACCATCCCTAAGCGGGGTCATTCACTAGAGGTATGTAGAACCAATGTGCAAAATCAGTCTCGATAAGTTCCACCATTCACGAGATATATGTAGCAATATAATGAGTAATGACATCGCAATGTTGACGAAAAACACACAATTGTAGCTACCTGGTTAAAATGCTACTATCTAACTGTTAAGTTTTTGCAGTATCTGAATATTACTTCAGTAACACAAAAAACACAAAAAATTCGACCAAAATTAATCTACATGAAACACAAAAATGATCACCATACAGTTAGACATGCAGAACTTGCTACAATGAGATTCATTTCATGAAGACAGCTTCATACTTGCAGCTCGACACAAAACAGTGACTTTGAAGATGCCCAACATCGTCACAACACTACCTACAGAACTGTCAACCTTGTGATGTGTAACAAATTCATCAGAACAAAGTTACGGTTGACATGTGAAACAGGTAAGTGTTACTAACGGCGAGATACTGCTGACTGAGTGCACCGAGTCCGACTGCACCAGCGCCGTTCAAAAGCTGAGCCTGCATCTGCTGCAGTCGCTTCATCTCCTTCTCTTTCTGTGAATCTGCGAGCTTTACTACGAGCGGAGACCGACAACCCTGCATCACGTCATCCACATACATCAGAACATCACAGAGAATGTTTCAAGTTTGTGCATCTGTAGGCTGGTTGCGTAACATAGTGGTAGAACGTCGGTCTCTGACCGGCGAACTTTCCCTGTCCTGCGCTCGACCTACAGGTGATGGGTGATCACTTATGTGGTATCCGCTATTGGTCAGCCAACCAGGCCAACTCAGCATTTCATACTGTCAGGGTTGATAAATGAGTAGTAAGCTGCAGTCAGATGTCTGCTACCACGATCAGTGGTGGCACCGTCTCGTAAATGCTTACGAGGTAAAAGTTCATCATGGAAAGGCAGGCATAGTGTTACTTGCAGGTAAAACTGTGTGATCCATACCCAAGCACCTTGAGTGTACTACATAAACCCCTTACCTTTGCCTTTTTTCATTTTTACATGTTTTATTCGTTGCAAAGTTAGGGTGTATGTTCTCCCACACGTCTTCAAATAAACCACATAAAAACCACACCATTAAGCTGGCTTCATGTTAGCTTTTTACTGTAAATACACAATATCATATTGTATCGTATCATATCATGCACAGTTGCACCCAGGGTGACCACTCTCCAGACAATGTGACATTCCCTGACAATTCCCTGACAGTTCACGACACTCATGTCCATGTGTGTACTACTGTTATTGTCACTGGTGTGGGTAGGAGTGCAACAGTGCATGATCCGAAACCAAAATGAAATGCACAAACTCAGCAACATCAAGACTATTTTTAAAAACAAGCAAATAAATATGCAAATATGCAGCTAACAATAAACAGTTTTAGGCCACTTTTCCCTGACAAGATTTTTTCCCTGACACTTCCCTGACTTACAGTAAAATCCCTGACATTTCTAAGTTTTCCATACAAGTGTCACCCTGTCCACACTGTTATAAGCAGCAATAAACTACCGGTACGTCAACTGCAGCAGAACATATCACATGGCTGGCAGTAAAACAGAACAAACTGCATCGGCTTACTTCAAGTGTTCTCGAGTGATGTAGGCTGCGTATGGCATTTTGTGCACACTGCCGGCTTGAAAGAGTTACAAATGCACACCCTACACAATTACATTACCGATTTTACAACTCAACAATAAGCACTGGTCAAATGAAAGAAAAAGAAGCAACCTGACACAGGTGCGGTTCAAGATGTTAAGTAAAGGCAGCAGGTTAAATAATACATCATGTAATGAAAAATAAAAAGCTCAGCTGTCGCAGATAGAGCGTGCGATGCTTTGTGTCACTGAATATTTTGCTAAGTCAGTCAACGTCACTCAAGGTTATTCAAAATGACACCCCTGAGTATGGCGTATATAAGTCCCTATTAGTATTACCGTTTCTGACATATTCAGCATCAAATACTGAAGTGACCTTGAAAGTGGGGTTAGAGGTCCTTCAAGGTCGTTGAAAATGGCGACGTTCGATAGATCATATATCTGTCTGCCATTGTAAGTATAGCTAAAATCTTGTACCATTTTTAATGTTAAATATGAAATCCATATCTGACGGAAGCGGATTTCAGCTGGTTCCGTCACATCCCACCTGTGACTGACAAACTTTTTGGCATTACAACTAGCTCAGCACATATTCTTGCAGAACGGACTACTCGTGTATCCAGAACAGGGCCAATATGTCTGACTTCCCTGAGATACTTTACAAAAGCATAATAAATATAATATTCACAGCATCTCAGCTAAATTGTACAACGACAACAACTATACAACAAATTATTATAATTAACAGTAGAATTACCAATACGCAAGCCACATAATGCTGACCTCGACTCTGACCACTTTGTTCCCGCAGTATAGTACACTCTTCAATTGTTCCGAACGGCGCAAACATCATACGAACATCATTCTCACTGCACTTCTTTGATAACATGCCAACAAACAGCTTCCGTTCTTCTACTGCAACCACAAACGTCAACACACAGCCAAATCTATAATTCCTTCAAAAACTTACACAATATATATCAGCAATTAGAAATGGAAAAAATTGTGTAACACACATGTGTCAGATAGCAACAAACAGCAGATAAGACTTGCCTCGTTTTTCACTATCTGCAGGTTTCATTTGAATGGGATGTTGCATCTGAATCAACAGACAACAATAAATACACATTACACACACTAGGGTTGTTATGGTTCCGTTATTTCCATTTCCGGTTCAGTTTCTGTAGGTTTTCGGCAAAAAACCGCAGTATCGGCTATTCGGTTTCCCACGGTTTTGATTATTCCATACAAAAAATATCTATCGCACTACACATAACGTTCGTTGAAAATGATCAAACCTGTTACTTTGCGTGGAACAATACACCAGATGGACAACATTGTTATCTTCGTTTGTAAGCTGGCAGTTTATGTAATGCAATTATTGCTCATTAAGACACAGAAAGTTAATTTACTTCATTTTAGTACGTAAATAAAAATTTGGTGCTGATAAACATGCTCTCTCGTCATTGTTATTAAGTCTATCCCAGTTCGGCCGCAACTGTAAACCTGTAAACCTTGCCTGTTATCCAGACTTAAAAAGCCGTTCAACTGGCGCCAAAAAAATGCGGTTTCAGTTCCCGTCGGTTTTTGAAAACAAGAAGCTCAGCTATCGCTGACAAACTGCGTGACGCTGTTTTGTAAAGTTATTGAGGTATTGCAGGACTTTTTGTCAGAAAACGTAGTCAAGAAGTTTACAATGCAGCATAAGTTGCACAATGTAGCGGTACACATGGGACAGATGAAAGTATGAATTAGAGGTGTTGCCGTTAGCTTCACAGTTAAACTTGAAGTACCTGCGCAAGTTTACATTCTTGCATTTTTACCACATTTTTGTTTCCCCTGGGGATGCCCCTGGGGCAATCACGATAAATGTTGTATGGATGGAAAGAGAATTCGATGCTTACAAATTGTCTTGCAGCATGTACCCATCTATCTTCAACAGTTTCCCAGTTAGTCTAACCGCAAGTGCAAAAAATCACCGTTTTCACGTACCGCAGCCCATATTTTTGTTTCCCTTGGAGACACCCCTGCGACTATCATGCAATATGTTGCATGGATGGAAAGACAATCTAATGCTTGCCAAACACCTCGCAGCATGTACCTATCTGTCTTCAATAGTTTCCGAGTTATACGATGCTCAAGTCAATGCGTAAGTCCAAAAATCGCTGTTTTACATTTTTGTTTCCCCTGGGGATGCCCCTGGGGAAATCACGCTAAATGTTGTATGGATGGAAAGAGAATTCGATGCTTACAAATTGTCTCGCAGCATATGCCCATCTAACTATAACCGTTTCTGAGATATAGCGAGATATTTGTGAAAAAAATAGTCATTTTATCATTCCCCTTGCATTCGACGCCCCCATTAGGGGGGTTCCCATCGGAATATCACCACCCCGTTTGGTACGGAAAAACTAGAATGGTGGGGCTACCCGACGGTGAAAAAAAATTGTCCCAGAAAAAGTAGTACACCAAACTCATGGCGATAACTTTGTCAATTCTTATCGGATTTTCAAAATTCTTTCACTGCTGGAAAGCCAAGTAAATTATGTTGCCGCACTACCTTGCGAAAGTTAGAAGTTTGAGCTTTGGCATATCCGGAAGAAAATGCAGACGAAAACGTAACATGCACTAATTTTTGAACACATACCCAATTTTAATGCACTTAACTACTTACATACTTAGTTGTTGTTTCAATTTCCAGTTCCTGTTAAATATTCTTTGTAAATAGCAGACGATTTTATCTAAACAAGTGTTGTGAATGGAAGCAGCGTTATCTGCATGTTTGGCATGGCACTGACCCGACCATCACTGACAATGCAATTGACGAGTGGCGTGTATGTCTTCGCACATGTGGCGTAGCGGACACTTCGATCAAATGGTGTGACACTATTCAGCCATATGGCAAGAGGCGTTTCTGTTTTTCTCAAATGTGACACAATTTTTAGATTGAATTTTTTTGGAAATTACAATAATTTCAGACTTCTAACTTTCGCAAAGTAGTGCGGCAACATAATAAAGATATGGTGGGAAGTATTATATAAGTTTTATTGGAAATTTAATTGGCTTTCCAGGAGTGAAAGAATTTTGAAAATCTATTAAGAACTGACAAAGTTATTTGCCATGAGTTTGGTGCACTAATTTTTTTGGGACACAGTGTACATTTGAGCACGAGACATATGGGCATAGTACACTTAGGAGCTAAGTCATTAAAGTTTGGAACATTCCAGCATGGCCTATAGCGATGCAAATAAAAGAAATTACTAAATATATTATAGCACAGAATGAACAAGTGGCTCAGACTATCATAATCATGTATCATAAAATAGTACCAAACAGCAGATCTAAAAAGTAAAAAATATTCAATCTACAGAACTTTTTGACTGTCAAATGTGAAAACAGGTTACACACCCCAGGCAGTGTTTTTATGTTGTGTAAAGAGCTCTGAGCTTCCATTGCTGCTCGCCGAGTGTAAAATGTCACAAAACAGCAGCCTGCAGAACGACAATCAATTAACACAAGTCAGTTTAACACGTAATAACATACAGATATGCCAGTGTTTCCATTGCCTATCATCAACAATAATAAGGATAATTTGACCATCTATCACATCATTTTGCATTATTTCATAAACTAGTAATTAAAAAGATTCTGCAAAAACAAAAATCTAAAACAGTTACTGACAGTTCTTCAAACTACTAAGTATTTCAGTTCACATCAAACAGTCGAGAGTCAAAACTGACCGTCGATACTGCAATCGTAGGACTGTAAGTTTACGCAAGAAGCTCAGCTGTTATTATTATTATTATTATCTATCCAACGGTTCCGTTTCCAGTGACTTTAAGTGACCCTTAAGCTAGATTTCAAGGTCAGGATGTGATATTTAGGCCTATAGATGCCCTCAACATATTGTGTGGTGTGCACAGCTGATGCGTGATCTGTTTGTGATAGATAAATTTCTTGTCTTTTTTGTGCATCTTCTCTACGCAACCATGCATACCCATAAGACTCCTCAATACCCTGAGCCATTTGTCTGACCACACAAAGGCATAACACTAACTAGGAGCTGGGCGACTTGGCTAACCTAGCCAGCCCAAGCAAGTGCCATGAACCCCCATCCAGGCCAGGCCAGCTCTAAAATCACTGACCTACCTAGATTAGGCCAAAAACTGGACTCGCCTGAGCGGCCTGACCCACATAAAATCCCCACTCCCCGGCTGCAATATTATGTCTTTGACTTTAACACAAGCATCAATGACATTCAAGTGCCACTTTTCAAATGCCACCAAGTTACCAAGTACATTGTCAAACCCTCCTTGGCACAGGTAATTAGCAGTTTATTAAGAATACTGTCAATGAAGAATGAAGAATAAACTTTACCTTTGCTTTGATTTGTAAATTTATCACGCAATACATTTATCTGATATACAGGACCGAACTCCTCGAAAAGTTTTTGCAAGTCGTTTTCGTCCATGTAGCGTGGTATTTGTCCAGCAAACATCTTAATGGCATCAGGGTCCGGCTCATTGCTGTGAAACTGGGAGTTCATAATTCTGAAAATAAAGAACATTCAATAAATAATTTAAAGAAGACAATACAAACAGTTAAGAAGACATTACCTTTTCCAAGCACAATAAATATGCCCCTCAAACTACAAATTAAATTGAAATCAATATGCATCATCTCCAAGTCAATGCAATACTGGCATGACATGCTGTCAAATGCTTAATATCCAACTTTTTCGTTGTCAAAGTTAGATTATATTGGTGCAGGAGGTTTGACTATAACCCCAAAAACATCAAAATTTGATATTTTGCCTATAAAATTTGCCATAAAAATTTGGGGAAATTATTACAAGTCTTTGTAGGACTGGTCAAACCTTACGCCCGCTCTAACATGAAAATTTCACCATTATCACTACAGAAATATGGGCTTATGGCTTCCCAAAATTAGTCAAAATGTGGATTTTTTTGTTAAAAATTTGCCCTAAGGGACAAATACTTTAGCGATTCTTACAACCTTTGGGGAGGGTTAGGGACCAACCTAATTCACGGGAAAAAAATGCGCGATTTCACGATAAGTTTTTAAAATGTGCCAAATTTCACGGAAAATTCACGGAAGGAGTTTGAAAAATTCAGGGCCCCACAGCTGTTATTTTGAGGTGCTATGTTAATGCAAACTAAGAAATCTGTCGAATAGCATATTTGAAATTGCTATTGTTATTAATGTACTAAGTCAAGACTCAAGACTGGATGTAAGTAAGTAACACAGTGAATACATGCCAACTACTTAGCGCTGAAGTGTGACACGTAGCAAACAGCAAAATCCGCACAAAAGCTGTTGATAAAACTCTGAAAACCTTCATAAAACAATGAATGTAAAAGCGTTAAAATTCACGAAAAATCACAAATTTCACGGAATTTCACGGAAATGGGCGTTTTTCACGGAAGAAGGCCAATTTCACGGAAAATGTCACGGCCATGAAATCGTGAATTAGGTTGGTCCCGAGGGAGGGTGAGCGAACCCTAGCTCTGCTCGTATGTGCCAAATTTCACCTTTATAGATGCTGAAATGTGGGTTTAAGGCCCGAAAAATCGTCAAAATTTGGAATTTTTGGTATAAATTTGCCCCTAAGGGGCGAGTCCCTTGAGTGATTCTCACGAATTTGGCATGGGCGAGGCAGCGCAGCAGTGCCAGAAAGTCACACAGTGACTCTGAATAAGTCACTGGTAAGTAAGTAAGAGTATTTATATCCGGCATCTAAAAACAAGAGTCACTAAGCGCTGGGGGCAGCATGATATCGGCAGCATGCTTTCAACTATCAGTTTTGCTAGAGCAGTGCTTATTTTTTCCTTGCAGCTGTCCCGAATGTTGCGTGCCGCCATGAATCCAGTTAGTGGACTGGCTTTTGATGACACTGTATCCATGCCTAGATGTTTGCAGTTGAGGTGGGTAGGCTTGCTCGCTAGTAGTCTGCCCACCGGACACTGCCACTCTTTGCTGCACAGACTGTAGTGCCCTATGGTTGAAGACAGCTTAACGAAGATTTAACAAACTTCTGACTTGTTGATGTGGTTTGATGACGCCATGTTATTATATGGTAATTATTAAAAATACAAGTAGAATTAAAATTTGTAGTCGTCGCTAGTGCTCTCAACGACATTTAGGCTGAAAGCCGTTTTGCAGTTGTTAGCCGTAGTCTGCCTCAGAGATAGACATTTGTCAAAAATCAATATGGCAGCCGCCCTCATGCTGTGTCGTATAATATAATAATTTTTGAACCCAATGCGGGTACTTTACCATATCTAATGGTATTTTTAAATTCAACTTTCTAATGTAGTAGTTTCCGAGATATCATGGGGTCCCTAATTTACATTAGGAGGCCCTATGCACCCCGGACGCCACTTAGCAGAAAAAATTTTGTACCCGAAGCGAGTACTTTACCACATGTAATTGTGTATTTAATTTCTACTTTCTAGCTCCAATAGTTTCCGAGATAATAGGGGGGTCCCAAATTAGCATTAAGGGGCCCTGCACCCCCCAGATGCCCGCTAGCGGAAAAATTCTGACACACCCCAAGTACTTGCCTATACCTCTATAACCGTAAAGTTTCAGCGTCGTAGCTCCATTAACGTTCGACTGACGGAGGGCTCTCTGCATAATAAGTTTCGCATCGAAAGGTCCCCTAAAATGGGGTTTTGGGGTGATTTTCGGGGTAGGTATGAAGATATTTGATAGGAAAGTACATTCGTCCTCAGAATTGCTCATTTTCAAACATCTTTGGTCCAGATCTGATGCCCCGTGTAGTAGCATTATGTATGGGTATAGCCATTTGCCATAGATGAAAATTTGGGCAAGTTTGGGGGTCCCCAGCTCCCCTACCAGAAGTTGCAGGAAATCTCCGGTCCTGGAAGGCACCCCTTTGGACCTTCAACTACCACATGGAAAAATCGGAATCATTCTGCGATGTAACCGATGGGTTGTAGACTGGTCACCAAAGGTACATTTTAGGGGTTTTGTATAGAGAAAATAGGCCAAAATCCGAAAATTGGGCAACCTCGACGGCACGCTCCGTAGCTCCACAACCGTATGTCGTAGAGAAAAGTTGACCGACCTCGGAAACTCCCTGGCCGTTGGACTACAACGTGGAGTAAACAAGTACACAGTATCTCTCTGCAGTGCATCACATAACATGTAGCCTGCTCTGAGTGAGATGCCTGTTTGACCGATTTTCAATTTCAGATTTTAGGGGCAAATGACCACTAAAGTAAAAATTTTCGAAAATGTCTTTCTGGATTCCATGCCGGGACACCGAACTACGTTTTGTGACCAAATTTGTTGAAAATCGGCCGTTGCGAAGTTGCCAAAAGGTCCTCTGGATTACCACACAAAAAACTCGCGCTCCGCGTGACTTGTCCCATCCCCTCATTTTGCCCAAAATAAGCAGATCGTGCCCAAAATTCCCTGACCATTGTCACCCCTTGACATGTCCAACATTGAACCGCCAGCTCTACGAAGGAAGGCTGCCACTGACAAGCTGGTGGAGAAAATCATCAAACATGACAGTTGGCCAATCCAGCCTGATATCCTCAACCCACCATTGCTACAACTGACATCCAGTAAGCCGCTGTGGCTGGACTTGCAACCAGTTAACATCAAAAGTCGATGGAAGCATAACTGGAAGTCCGCTCAGGTGGTCAATTCTCACCTAGTGTGCGACCCCACAATCCGGCAACCAGGTGTCGACCTTCATCAGCAACAATGGTCTCTGCTGAACCGTTTTCGCACAGAACAGGGACACTGAGGTGCCTGCAAAAGGAAATCTTCTTCTTGTATGCGTGTCATTAACCATAATTGGAAACCATAATAGGAAATGACGACTTACAGACACTGATCTGTGTCCATGTGGCATGTGGCGAGACCCGGACGATGTTCCACATTGTCGAATCCTGTCCCCTGACAAAACTGAATGGCGGCTTATCTCGGCTACACTCTGCGGATGAAGACGCTGTTTCGTGGCTGACCAGTTATGGTTCACGACACGCATACGAGAAGAAGATGTCCACGTATACCA
>Ga0209339_1000690_pt1 | contig 12831 bp, 11 predicted proteins | sample OlaalgELextract3_FD_187376 | JGI IMG/M metagenome (GOLD analysis project Ga0209339, IMG submission 187376) | Olavius algarvensis symbiont microbial communities from Tuscany, Italy - Type A ELBA extract 3 (SPAdes) (version 2) | ecosystem: Host-associated > Annelida > Digestive system >... | reverse complement strand
GCGGTGCCAACAGTGAACGGAATCATTCGGCATCGATCTCGAGTTATTAGACGTTGAATCAGTGTTGGACGTGGGTCCAATTTTCTCGACCCGACCCAACCCGACCCACAAGTAAAGTGACTCAACCCGACCCGACCCAGAATTAACATGAAACTCTGGACCCGACCCATGGCCCGACGAATTTATGCACGACTTTTAGTTTCGCCATCAGCTGCCGAATCCTTCAGGTCGTCCACCAAATGGCTTCTCAACTCATATGCCAACATCGTCGTCTCACGACTCACGAGCGGCGGTCTTTTGCTCAAACAACACGTCCTTAATGTTGGAATAAAGAACTGGACGTTAATAAATGGCAATGTTACAACTTCTTATCATTATAAATTACAGCCGTCGAATAATCGGTTTCGTTGCGTGTAAACTGTGTTGTATATGTGTTTTTGACACTGGACCCGACCCAACCCGACCGATATCAAACACTGCATTAAATAATATCATGGCCTTGAAATATGTGTCAAGGTCATGCTATTATTCACTCAAGGTCACTGAAAATGGCACCATTTTATAGATCGGTTATGAGTTCTTATTGGCGATCCATAGTAACAATGGGCCTATCTTGTATCATTTGCGAGATAAAGCAAGATATTGGTCGAAACTCACATTTTGCATATCCCGCTTGCATTCGACGCCCCCGCTATGGGTCCCCGTCCGAATACTGCCATAACGTTTCGACGCAAAAAAACTAGAATGGTGGTCAACTAGATGTTAAAAAGTTTGATATGTTTGGCCGTTTCGATACGATACCGGCGTGTGACGGATGGACAGACAGACGACGGATGGACAGACGGACATCTTGCGATAGCATAGTCCGCGCTATGCATATGTCCCCCTAGTTTTTGAGGTAGAGGAGACGCCCTGTGTTTTGTCCCCCCCGTACTTTTGGTGAGTAGACATTGTTAGTAATGCACAGCACTGATAACATACATTGCTGTTTTCGTTTGCTTGTTGCTACTTACTACTCGATTCTGTTTCTATTCTATTCTGTAGGACTGTGTTATTTGAAGAACTCCTTATTTTAACACAAACACCATGCATCGGTGTTCACTGCAGCAATTTTCACGAAATTTAGTCAGTTAATTCTCAGGAAAATTATTAAAATTGTTGCCACCAGATGTCAGATTTTAAGGCTAAAACGCACCAAATTCGATTTCGGCTGGGGTTCCGCGCCAGACCCCGCTAGGGGAGGTTACAGCGCTCCCCCAGACTCCCTAGCTGGATTTAACGGTGCCTACTTCTAAGGCCAGGAGAGGGAGGGAAAGGGGAGAGAAGGGTAGGGGAAGGAAAGAAAGGAGAGGAGAGAGGAAGGGGAGGAATGGGAAGGGGACTCATTCAGGCCTCCATTCAGTCCCCCAACTTTTTTGCGGATCTACGCCTATGAACGTGGATGAAGATAAACCCGTCGGCAAAGATGTACGGACTGTGCATAAATTCGCAGAGGTATCGCGCTGAGGGAGGGTTAAATGTGTGAAGTCAGCAGTTTAAGTCAAGTCAAGTTAAGAAGCCTTTAATGTACCACCAATGTCAAGCGAACCAGTTTACAGTGAAAGAAAAAACAGCAAACCATAATACAAAATTACTGTAAAACAATAGGCCTAAGCTTATTGTACTTTTAAAATAAACCAAATCATGCAATAGCCTATTAACGATTTAAAGGATACAGTAAAACCACAGAGCAGAGCCAGTGGCGGATACAGGCATTGGCGGACCTGGCGGCCGCCAACCCCTTTGGCGCCACCAAAATGTTTATGACCACACAAGTCATACTATAATGTGCTTTGACCCAGGGTAGGCGACTTCGAGTGACCCATGTGACCCACTGAATACTTGACCCATGACCCATGACCCATATGACCCATGACCCATGGTAGAGCGCTTGAACATAGAGTACATGCATACATTACATTGCATAGGCCAATATAATATATTATAATCAACTTCACGGCACCATAGCAGAGTATCATTGGGTTCAATGCAACATACTGGGACGGGACTGGTAACTATACCACTTGTCATTACAAACATAATTTATTCGACTATACGGTACTGCAACACATACGTTCCAAATATTGAAAAAAAATGATGGGTCATGGGTCAGCACCCACTGACCAATGACCCATGTGACCCATCGAATAATGGCGACCCATGTGACCCATGACCAACCGACCCATCGCCTACCCTGCTTTGATCATCATGTCCAAACCGTGGACCAACATGAACTTCATTTGCGCTCGAATAGTAATAGGCTTATTCAATTTGCACTCTATCAAGTCGTCCTCAAGCCATAGCAAATCGGCGAATCGCCCTTGCGGGTACGAAAACGGCACGCAAACATAGGAATATAAACTTTTAAAAATACCCCATAATGCACCAAATAACGCTATTTCCAGAAACAAAATTCAAAAAAATGTCCTCGGGAGGGGCACAAACCCAGTGAGGAGGAAGACACCCCTACTCCACACCTACGAATCTTACCTACGGCGCCTCGATCCTCGGTTTCCTCGCGCCTACGGAGCTCGACACCCGCCACCCCCTTTCGAAAATCCTGGATCCGCCACTGCTCAACAACTTTACAAACCAGCATCGCGCGGTTTGTCAGCGATAGCTGAGCTTCTTGTTAAAAACTGGTGCAGTCTGGTAAAACAATCCAATACGTCTTCATACTCGGATACTCCCGTAGTTATAAAACGTTATGTGATAGGAAAAATTTAGCAGGTGGCCGCGGGGGCCCCCTGACAACGGGGGCCCTATGCCATGGCATAAATGGCACTGGTTAATCCGGCCCTGCCCGGGTGAGATTTTGAGGGAGCCGCAGACCGGGGCCCAGCCGCTAGCAATTTTTCGTGCATTTTGCTATTTCGTCTGGTGTTGAGCTTATTCGTAGAGGATGTTGAAGTTGAAATCTGAATTTGTAAGCTCTATATTCAGAACGCAGGCACCTACTACGTAATATGAGAAGCTATTCACCAACTATAGGCCTATAGTGATAGCACTAGTGATAAAATAAATTCAATGGAAACACTAAAATAAACTTAACTAGGGGGCACATGAAGATAGTAAGTAAAGTAAGTATCGTACATTTATAGAGCGCATTACGTGAGACACCCCTAATGCGCTAAACGTGCTGATAGGCAGAGAAAAGGTGCGTCTTCAATGACTGTCTGAAGGTCGATAGGTCGATGTGCTGACTGCAGGATCTCGTAGGCAGAGTGTTAAACATCGTCGGACCAGCGACAGCAAATGCTCGCGGACCGTAAGTGCTGAGACGATGTCGAGGTACGGTCAGTTGATGACGTGCAGCGGAGCGTAGATGCCGCCGCGAAGCTACTTGACTGACTAGAATGCAGCAGTTTGATAGGTACACTGGCGCCGTGCCGAGCAGACACCGGTGGGTCAGCACTCCCAGCTTGTAGTTTACTCGCTCGGGAATGTCCAGCCCTGAGCCAGTGTAACTCCTGGTGCATCAGTCGTGATAGTCCCTGATCAAACTTCTTGGTGTCGCTGACGACTCGTGCAGCAGCGTTTAACACTCGGTGTAGCCTGTCTGTTATTGTCTTCGGAGCCGCAGCGAGGATTGCATTGCAATAATCGACACGCGACGTCACTAAGGCGTGAACGAGTGTCGCCGCCGAATCAGCGTCAAGCGACCGCCGGATGCGTCTGAGTTGACGAAGATGATAAAAGCAGGTCGCGCTGCCACTGGAAACGTGTTTGTCCAGACTCAGATCCGAAGAAAGATGGACTCTGAGCACGCGTACATGTTGACTTGCCTTGACAGAGACGTTGAGCTGTAGAGAGGGACTGGAGTCATTCGGTACAGTACATCGTTGCGTCACGACTCAGTAGTTCTCATTTACCACGTGACTGCCATTTTAGGACATCTGGTAAAAATACAGTTAATAGATGCGTTGGGAACAAAATGCTCCTGAAATGTGCCAAGAATCATATAAATCATACCAATCAATTGGCGCATTTTAAAGTCTCAGCAATCAGTCTAACTGTCCTCACTTTTTGACCACCTGTAGAGTGCACATACCTACCACTTCTGCCACATTATTCCTCAATCCAGACCCTCAGCCAGATTTTGACACTTTCACGGTTTCACCCCATATGCAGTCAGTTCTTCCTCAGACTAAGGCTTGCACAACGTTTCATTAAATAAGTCCATATAAGGCAACTGGCAATACTATCACACACAACAGTGTCTGCATCCATCACACATATACAAGGTCGAAGTCTTGTTATGCCATAATTAATGGCCACGTCAGCAGTCAGCTCTTCAAGGCCACACCATACGAGTATGTCAAGCAACTGTGCATTTAGTTCGACAATGCTCTGAAATATTAGCAACATTTTAAACATATCTCTAGATTTCATACTCCCTGGAATCCGGATCTGGACTGCTCAAGGACTAGTCAGTCCAAGGACTAGTCAGTCCAGTGTGCAACAGTTCAATTGTTTCTTGGGAATGGTATCCAGCTGCACATTGAGGTGGATTACAGAAACAAGATTGTGTGGCAAGAAATGTACGCAGATGTGGCCAGTGAAAAAATTATTCAGATCGGCTTAAATTTGCGGCAGTTATGACAAAAATAAAATTGGCTCAGTTTTTTTCAGAGCACAACATAAGTACAAATGAATATCACATCGTATCTATAAACGAATTCCAACCAAAGCATATACAGTATACACACGTGCACGCTGCAGAATGTAATACTGAATTTCTACAATATACAATGCAAGTGTGGACACAGAAATGAAGTTAAAATATCAAACTATCACCTGCCACAGTTATGTTGGCATGGCCTGTATAGGACATCACTTTTGCAGAAGAGGTATAGTAGTATACATTACATTACAAGAAATTACGGATACGATCTTCCTAAGCAATCATGTGAACGGTACAAAAACGATCTTACCAACAATCACCTGACTGGCACTAGCAAAACAAATATAACTGCAACCAAGTGACGACACATAACTAAATGTAACGATACTAAAGCCTAAACAGAACTGAACTGCAGAACACCACATGACCGTATCCTGGCGAAACACAATCGACCATCATATTACATGTAATATACAAATGAAATCAGCATCTGTAAAAATATAGTTAAGTCTTGACATAACAGTGAACAATGTATCACATAAATAGCTGCTACATTCCATCATAAGCGGGTCCCTCACCACCCTGTGGTGTGACCCAGTTGATATTTTGGCTCGGGTCCTTAATGTCGCATGTTTTGCAGTGAATACAGTTTTGTGCATTGATCTGCAGCCGCTTGGACGTACCATCTTCCGCGTCGACATACTCATAAACACCTGCAGTTGTATCACTGTTCAGATTACTAGCAGCCTCAGTGTTGACAATAATACTAATAACATAACAATAATAATTAGTGCTTTATCTATTAATTGATTAATCAATGTTTAATTGCTTAATTCTGTCGCAACAATAAATCAATTAAGGCTGTGATTAATCAGCGGCCTTTGCAGAGCCATTTGTTGTTTGACATGTCCGTAATGTTTAATAACTCAACTGTGAGCAGTCTGAATAGAAATGTATTGAAAAGACGTCATATACATATCATGCACCATAATACAAATAACCTAAAATAAGAAACTTAGCTATCGCTAACAGGTCGGCTCAGTCCTTCTGGTTGAATGTGATATTAGAAATAACTGCTCACATATGATGTCTGACCGCTGTAATTGACTGCATACATATAAACATTTTTAGACACAGACACAACAAAACTGTTTACACTACCTGAAATGACATTTAGAGGTCACTGAAGGTCATTAGTGATGGCACAATTTAATAGGCCACACCACTTTCTATTAGTGTTCTGTATTAACCAGCCAGAAATGATAGTACAGGGTACAGTAAAGAGCCAACAAAATCAGGAGTGAAATGCAAAATATCAGGGCAGTCACAAATGTTGAATTAATGGAGTTCAATAAAGACAGCTTCCAGAATGAAGAGTAACACATTTTCTGTGATTTAAAAAGACCGTCTGCACTCGTAGAACAACGACTACAATGTATTCTACAATCTAACGTAACTGGACTGTGCAAATATAAGTCACACGATGACTGTAAGTTTGAGCTACAGCCAAGCAACCTTGAGCAATGTTTAGAAGTCGTTTCACACGACGATATGTATCTAACTTTCAAGAATCCAACAATGCACCGTCATGTTTTGGGCACAGAAAATTAGTTCAAATTTCGGCATTAAGTGTGATATTAAATTAAATCCACTCAAAGTCGGTTAGCAACATTTGGTGGCATAAATCCCTGTGAGACTACTATTCGCCTAAATGACCAACCCATGCCCTGGGTGAACAGTATCATCTCGGTGCTTACTTAATAATAATAATTATAATAATAATAATAATAACAAACGGACACTTCAAAACGCACAAATAACAGAACTGTGCAACAGTGGCAAGAGTGACTGGTCACATAACATTAGGTTTTACAGTCAGTTTAACAACGTTATGTCTGTATAGGAAACGGTTATTATGAGATGACTACCATCCATCTTCTGCAGATGTACTGTCTGCCTACACTGATGTAGGCTAGTGAGAACTCTGTTTTGGTGGAGTCACACCAAAGGAAAATCAATGTTTTCTACATGTAAGTAACTGCTTTTGCCACATCTTCTGTTGATGGCGACAGAGTGTCAGACCTTTGCAGATGTTTTGTCACACCATGCCATTGTTCTACTTGATTGATCAGAGCAAATTGGAAAAATGCATGAGAGTGACAACGTCATTTTGTATACTCTATCACATATGGTTGGTCATCGTTTCATAGCAGTTGGTAGCACATATGGTGTAACTTCTATGAATATGTCAGTCAGTGAGATAAAGTCGGCAACATAGTGCAGTTCTGTCGGTGATACAACTTTTCATTCTTAGGTTTTTAGGCTCGTTTAGTGTATTATAGTTTTATTTTAGTGTATTTTAGTACGTTTTGTATATTTCATGTGCCACTTTGGCATAATGAATAAATGATGATGATGATTATTATGGTTAGGTATTTTCTGCAGTATGAAAATTCAACATAACACCCAGACTACATCGTTTATACCAAATTCTTCAAAGAATTTGTAACCGAGTCAACATACCGGCAGGACAGAATCTTGCTTCTGGGCCGTCAAACTGTGCCAGATTTCTGCCAACAGGAACACTGTCGTCCATCAAGGTAAGATGTGCCGGCTGGTCATGGTCGTGGTTTGTACCAGTCAGAGCTATAGACGTCAACAGATCAAAGCTGACCTGGCCGTCCAGCTTCGGATAATCAATCGGCTTACACTCCTTGGCTGACTTCAACATGGCATGGTCGGCAACTGTAAAGACAGCAATGAAAATACCATGCAAGCATGTGTCCTTTAAATAGACCAACACAAACAGCAACATACACATACTAAGTATTTCTGACGTGCTCCTTGAATCTGCGCCGACAACACTCAGCAGACCTACAGTGTCTAAAAAACCGGACCGCTGTTACATTTTCAAACAACTCCAACAAATCTGATCCAATATCAATAATTTACTAACAGTTGCTCTTTTGTGAAAAGTTTTAAAAACAGAAACAGCTAAGCTTCTTTCCATGGGTCGTCTCAGCAAGAACAGAGGCTAGCACACAGTAACTGAAAGGACGCTTTTCTCAGCTTATAAGAAATAACGCAGTCTAGTGTCAGCCATACAGTTTGGTCACCTCATCAAGGGATAGCAACAGTAAATACATTCTAAGTCGCAGAAAACTTTAAGACAATAAAAAATGTTTAGTAAATGTTATTATACATTTTATACATCACCTCAGTAAAATTGTGTTAGCACATGTGATGACTGCTATTTTTGCAATTCTAACTGGTTTCCTATTTTTATCACATTTCGCAAAAAAAGTACAGGGTGGGCCAAATAAACCGGACTGTTTTTGTAATCAGATAACTTTGAACATCTTTATTCACCATCTGGTAGAAACAGTGAGCAGTAAAAAACACCAAATAAACTAAACTAACTTAACTAGAGAAAATAAAATATTCCACACGGACATTAAATCGAGCTACAAAAACTGCAATAGGTATTTTCAGCTCAGTTACATCTTAATATAAACTTATCTGTTTTCCTCTTTAATAAACAACTAGGGACCTCTGAGCCAGTGAAAGATTGGCAAGCTTTAACAACATCAGTGCTCTTTGTCTTAAACAATTTCATAAATAAGCAACGACTAATGATAGAAAGGCATGTAATACGTCAAAAGTTTCAGAATTTTGTCTAGAATGAAATGTGTAATTTGCATGTCAGTGCAGTTAAACATTCTTTGCCTAATTTGCATAAATCTTCAGTACCCCCAAAATTGCACTGAATTTAACAATGACACAATGACTAAAACTTTTGACATATTACACGCCTTTCTATCGTTAGTCATTGCAAAGTTTTCGTATCTCAAAAACAGTCCATTTTTTGCCCCAGCCTGTATGTGTAATTAAGTGAACAATAAATTGTTTATTCTGTGTACCAAAAATTACTGATAAGGGGTCAGACTTGTTGAAGTTGATTGAAAATGTAACAGGGGTCCAGTTTTTGGACATGGTGTATATACACTGTGCCTCAAAAAACCAGATCCTGTACTATTAATATGACATAACTTCACCAATTCACAATATTTACTAATTGTTTATGGTACACAGAGACCTTATGCAGTTCTGAATTGACAACAGTGAAAGTTTTTAAATTGGCTTATAAGGAGCTGCATGGTTTTCATGACAACAGTAGATCTGATCATCTGACAGACCTGAAACAGTGGAGGTCTAGGCTGACTTCAAACAACGTATCATAAACATGGCAATAAACGAATGGCAAAATGACTGTGGACTTGTGTCAAGACCAAAAGACTACACTTTAAACTTAACACTTTTTGTAACTTCTGATACCGCAAACTGTTCTGACCGAAACACTGTTTGAAAGTTTAACTTTTATGTTCATAAGGCAACATGAACTGTGGAATGACATGCTATGGTAACCCCTTCAGCTGGTACACTGCTGCAAACACAACTGTCTTCTAACACTGAGGTTTAATTAAGAATAATAAAGACAGATTATCACTAGTTTTATTTAAATTAAAAAAAACTTTTGATCAAGTTATGTCAAGGTATCATAGGGGTGCAGTTTTTTTGAGACACAGACATCAGCTGCTTAGGTGTGTCAGGGTGGCATGCCCATAATGATAATAATATAGAATATTCATATTTTATTTTTTGGTGCCATAAAGACATATCTTCAGATAAACCGATTCAAAGATCAGAGGTGTGTCTTTTACTTTTTTTCTATGAGCTGCTCACAAAGTCTACGCTAGCAACTCGTAGAACTGGTGAGCAAAAATTTTCATGTCTACAGTTTGCTAGCTCCGCCCACAACGTGGCGTCAGAGGTGATGGAAACTTGTTCTTCTTGTATAAATTCAGCATTGATACAAATGATATTGTAGTTGTATTTTATTGTTTATTCTCGCAGAAATAAAAGTAAAAAACATGCCTCGTGTTTGTTTACGAACATTACTGTTGACACGGTGCCATGGCAACGAGGCTTCCACGAGCAATTGCGAGAAAGTTGTCTTTTACTTTCCGTAGAATTTTTGCAATATCTTGCATAGCAAAAAAGTAAGAAACGAACCATTGTTGGTGTGCATACTAAAGGTCCACGGCTCACGGCCCTGTGTAAGGTACCACACAGTGCCTGTGTACAGCAGTCCTCCGTACATTCCAAGAGATGAGCTGAATGAAGGCCGAATGTTTCGCACTTTGTGCAACTCCTTCCAAATCCAAGAGTCACGAATGCGTTGTTCATAGCTCTCTGGGTTCAAGCCTACCATATCACATAATAGCCATGACACACGATGCACGTTTCCAGCACTAGAAGTTAGTACTAGAAACGAGGCGCTAAAAACTTGCATGCAAGTTGCACGCTAGGTGCAAGTTTCTGGCACTACACTGTGGTTCAAAAAAAACGCGCCAACTATGGCGGACTATAACTACGACCCAGTTCAGTCGATTTTAATAATTTTTGGCAAGCTGTTTGTTAACGATCATAAATGTGGTCTGGTTGTAAAATTTTCCACCTCACCGCACATATGTTGCCACTATACCTTGTGAAACACAATGCTCTATTTTGCACTAATTACACTGCTTATCGCAAAAAAATGCGCCAACTTCGGATCACCATAACTTCAATAAGTGTTAAAGAATTTTAATAATGTTTGCTATGCAATATGGACATATCCTTAGAATAACAACTGCAGTGTGGTAGTCATTCTATCTGCTTTCGCTAAGATACATTACAAGTTAACTCTAAGCCTATACTGCACACCGGTAACGTGTTTTCTTTGGGAGAATGTGGGTGGCTCTGAAAAACAGTGGCTCTGAAAAGAGCCGGTTGTGATGTGGGTCGGGTGGCTCTGAAAATAACCGGCTAATTACTGGAGCAGATGTTCGAACTGGCGACCTTTTGCCTTCACGCATGCGCGTAGCCGTGCTGTCCACTGGTCAACGGCTTCGAACCACAGTGTAGAGATGTGGTAGTTTGGAGGGCGTGATTTGAACTGCTGCCATTTCAAACGTGAACTTACAGCCAGCTAACAGTCACCTTTGGCTAAAAAATAGCTTATATTTTATGTAGAAATGATTCTTTGCTTTTTATACCGAGCGTACAACATGTCTGATGATTACGTTACGTTTATTGTTGACAGAATGTTTCCGAATGCAAATATCGTAACGGAGTTATCACAGTCGTCTAACATGCGCTTCATGCAGTTCCGGGCTAAAGACCATTATGCACTGCAGCTGTCCAAACTCGAAAAGGTCTGCATGCATCTTTATGCCCAGATAAACTTCCTTATAAAATTCCGTCGGTTTGTTCAATGCTAATGGTTAGCGACAACACGGTTTTTATTTGATTTTCGGTAAAGAATTAATATCTGTTCTTTCTTACATATTAGTAAAACATAATCACAACATTTAGGTTACTTCATTAGGTAAGTTGCTTTCGTTGGAACATAACAGCACATTCTAATATGGATATCAGTTAATTCTTACTTATCTCGGATCTTGCTCCAAGTGACAAGACGATCCCACGCCAAGCTGCTGCTGCACAGCCTGCACTGGTTGCCGGTTGAACAGAAAATAATCTACAAGATGGCGATGGTTACATTCGAAGTTCAGCGCACCGCAACGCCAGCTTATCTCAGCCGTCACTTACAGCCCCGCAACTGTGTGCGGAATTTTTACGGTCGTCAGACACTCCTCTGTTGTGTCAACCTTTCACCAAAACTGACCTCGCCAGACGTGGTTTCCGTTACTCAGCTCCTGCCATCTGGAACTCACATCCTAGAACTGCAGCTGCAGTATTCGAAAGCCCGTGAATGACAGTCTTCAAATCCAGGCTTAAGGCTCATCTTTTTGATCTGGCTCATACCAAACAGTAACGACGTGACCTGTGCTACCACCGCCTCTGAAGTTACGACCTATGGCAGGATAGAAATATGTCTATTATTATTATTATTATTATTATTTTTTATTATTATTATAGATATATTTATTACTACTACTAACCTACTACTACTATCGGCAAGTCTTCCAAATTGGCATATTGTGCTGCAGTGTGCCGATACACAATACTTGCTGATAATAAGTAAGTAACATGCGCTGTCTCAGCAACAGGCTAGCTGAACTACTTGTTATTGAAAATCTTTATTCACCTTATTATTTGAAAGCTATATTACAAATTGATTTAGGCATCTTATTGATGCAAGCAACTTTTTGGGCCACCGTGTAGGCCTATACAGGTTAAGATGGTTATAGGTACGCAAAGTGTTTGATGTATGTGTTGTGTAGAAAGAGAAGGAGGGAGGGTCGCACCTCTACTACATGTTCAGGCTGCCGTTTGCCGCAGGCAATGTGTTCAGTGCGAGTATGCTTGATACTCTGCTCTACCAGGTCGGAAAACGTCATTAGCCCTCTTACCATCGTTACTGTTGCTTTGTTTTTAGTTATAAACTTCGTTGTATTGATTTATTTGTTTGTTTGTTTGTAGTGTATTATAAATTAACGGAAAACGGTTACAGCGATCGTCGTGTGGAACTTTCAGAATACACAGACAAATGGCTCGCAGATCATGCGTGTTGATTTCTGGCCACGTTGAAAAGCCTAAATGTGGCGAATTACTGTGGAGTAGCGACACCTAGCGAATGCAGGCGAGGGCTACGGGTTATTATTATCATCACCATCAGCAGAAGAGGCATCAACAGCATCAACATCAGCATCAAGCAGTGAGCTTCTTTGCATGACGTTGCTGGAACTGCTTTGATTTAGGCCTACAATCTAAATGTTTTTCCTATCGCCTACCCAAAGCGCTGAAGGAGTGATATACAATTTCAGTAAGGCGTCCGTTACTATTAACTAATTAAAGCAGTACTGCTTCGACGCGCCAGAGAAGTTGCACCTCATTGGGCAGGTCTGTTCGTCCAAGCTGTTGAACGCGTCATTGCAGACCTGTGTCTTGTTTGCACGTGTTGTACTATTTTTTCTGCGGTAGGTTAACGTCCATCTGAGGGGACGACGCACGTTGAGTCGTCTGAATTTTAGAGGTGTCAGTTTTGGCAGTGCACAGATTTGTATTTAAAATGCTAAAAATCGTTGGCAGCCGGGACCGGGCCCTGCTGAGGGAGCTTACGACGCTCCCCTAGACCAGTTAATCGGCCAAGGGAGGCGGAT
>Ga0209339_1000689_pt1 | contig 12839 bp, 13 predicted proteins | sample OlaalgELextract3_FD_187376 | JGI IMG/M metagenome (GOLD analysis project Ga0209339, IMG submission 187376) | Olavius algarvensis symbiont microbial communities from Tuscany, Italy - Type A ELBA extract 3 (SPAdes) (version 2) | ecosystem: Host-associated > Annelida > Digestive system >... | reverse complement strand
CGTCTCAAATGACTTTACGGACCCGTGGTCACTCGTTCAATCTGCCAAGGTTTCATTTTGGTTTGACTAAAAAGTCTTTTATTTTTAGATCGTTGTATGGTTTTATTTAGCTTTTATGTTGAAGTATTTGTTGAAAACGCATGTGTATGTATTAGGCTAATAGGGCCTACGTATGTAGTTGTTCTGTTCATTTGATAGTTTGCTGTGTTCACTGTTATGCTGTTACGTTGATCATCGCGTTTGTCGATGTGAATAAAACTTATCTTATCTTATCTTATCTTATCCAGGAATAGCCCCCGGGGGCTAAAGTTGGACAGTATATAAAACGTCTATAGACTGCCCTGTACCACTTTGAACAGACCTGTGTATGGCTTGCAGTTCTTTAAATAATTAGCGATTTAAAGACGGTTCTTTTGTGGGATATATATAGGAAAAAGGGGCTAGGTTTTTTAGACAGAGGAGATTAATGCTGAAAGATGAATTTAACAATTTTTCAATATGCAAAGTCAAACCCCCGGGTGGGGCTAAAGTTGGATAATGCCGAAAATTTTTGGATAGAAATAGAGACATATCCTTGCATGAATCGACATCCACGTGACACGTATACGTCGACGTACGTTGACTTCTCATATAAGTGCTGCAGTTGCAGCTAAGAAACCAGTTTATTACTACCTCTAACAAACTTTATACGACCCGGCCGGGCCGGGCCGGTTTTTAGGCTTGACCGAAAATAATATCCTTCTGCCGTATAGAAAACAAGAGTTCCATATCGGCTGCGCCGATATGGAACTCTTGCCGCGATGGAGGTATGTATATACGCTACAAGCGATTGCCGTAGGCGCCGAGATGAGACGCAGAAGTCGTCTATTGGGGGTTTAGGGGGAAGTCGTTACGACATGTGACACCTAACCTCATGACCCGTTTTTATGCTATGGGAAATATGCTGATCGGCGCTCTACAACTAACGAGTATGAGATTGCTGGTAAAGGTCCGGTTTAGCGTCCCAAATTCGTACACAAACTAAAGGCCCAACAAACGCCGTTATTACGTGCGACCTGGTGCGAAACTAAATACTATGCTAACCACCAGTACTGACCATAACCCTAACCCTAACCGACACAGGAGGCCGGTCCTGACACTAGGATACAGCAATAGTTAAGGCCTATAGTTGTCGTATGAATTTGGGACGCTAAACCGGACCTTTACCACATTGGGTACTGCTAGCGGCAGATTGTGTGTGACATTGTCTGTGAGAGGTGGGAGGGCACCAGGGTGGACAGGGGCAGGATAGTAAGTCGGTCATGCCAAACTATGCAGGCGAGGCGGGCAACGTTATTAACCTACTTCAGGTGCGCGGCGCCCGACGCTTTGAGTGGGCCTATCATTCACACCAAAGAGCCTGAATGCAGTAATAAAGAATTTACTAACCGTAAATGTTACTTTCAGTGCAAAAGCTCCCGCTCGTGTATCGTTTAGGGTCAGGCAAGCGCTCGTGGGTCGGTTAGGGTCAGTAGTAAGGGTTAGTGCCGCTGCCACATCTTTAGTAATAACGTTGCCCGCGTCGCCTGCATAGTTTAGTAAGGATATTTATATCCGGCGCTAGAAAACAAAGTCACTAAGCGATGGTGGGCTTGAGTGACGGTGATGTACGCGTGCCCATCGGTCGTTTACAGCAGGAGATCGCTCACACGGACGTGCTGCCATGGCGTGAGAACAATGGCCAAGCCTAAAATCTGGCCCGGCCCGGTGTCCTAAAAACCGGCCCGGCCAGTAGCGTCGTCGGTCAAGTCTAATATCCGGCCCGGCCTGCAGCCACCTGCTGATCAAAGGAGACTGCCGGCTGGCCACTATTACGTAATCGATAATTACACTGTATATGGACCGTGCTTATGCACGGTCCATAACCGTACCGCGTCTCAAGTGTTATAGACCGTGTGCGTTTTACAGTTACATATCCCACCCAAACCCCACTTTTTATCGGCATGGGCCTGACACTGACAGCTTGCAGTATAGGTCAGGTTGTAGTGCTCATTTGTCGCTAAGCCCACCCACAGTCTCTTGGGGTGTCGCAAAATGTACTTTCTCTTCCACTCTTAACTGTGGTGTCTTAGTTTTAGCGTACTGTGTAATACCACCCTTATATGTCTGTCCTCTATACCTAACCTGTTTTTCAGTTCTATGCATTTTGGCAGTTTGTCAGAATTTGTAAAAGTATCAATGTAAGTTTTGTTTTTATATTATGTCTCTTGGTGTATACTTACAGATTCGTCGAACTGGGAGATTGCGAAAGAAAACTTTGCTGTACACGTCTGAGGAATTTCTGACAACTTTCACTTGCAAAAAGGTATGCTTTTAATTAATAAATATCTTGACAGTAGGCTGTGTAGAATGGATGGCAATAGTAGGTGCAGATTGATAGCTGGACAGGTGACCACTTTGTGGGTAAACTGTCCACTATAGGTCAGCCAACTAGGCCAACTCAGCCTTTTATCCTCCAGGGGTTGATAAATGAGTAGTAAAGCTGTAATTAGATGTATGCTACTGCTAGTTAGTAGTGGCGCCATCTGGTGAACGCTTACGAGGTAAAGGCAGGCCATAGGTGTCATTTGCAGGTAAAACTGTGTGATCCATGCCTGAGCGCCTTAGAGGTTGATACGATTAGTGCGCTATACAAATCCACTCCTTTACCTTTTTACCTTTAACGCAAATCGGTCGCAGATGCGGTTCGAATCCCGGAGAAGCGTCATTGGTCGCATCAGGAAGGGCATCTGGCGTTAAAGGGCTCATGCTCCAGAAAAGTCCTGGCTTTGCCAAGCACTGTCCAAGCCTTGAACGCTCTCCCACTTTGTGGGAGAGGGGAAGGGAGATAGATCATGACGCAAAACCGAATCCATTCGTTCATTCATATGAGTTCAAGGAACATTGGCAACAGTCGTGGGCACTTTGGTTACATCATGGGAACATTGGCTACATGTTGGGCACATTGGAGACAATATTAAGCACATTGGTTACATCAGCAGCCAGTTCCAGGCACATTGGTGACACATTGTTGGGCACATTGGTTACATTAGCAGGCACATTGGTGACAGAAGCTGGCTGAGTTATATTGTTTGGAAATTCGTTTTTTCTGCAGCTAGCATGGTGTTTTATAGCAGGGCTCCACGCCCGTCTTAACAGCGCATCCTCCTTGCACAGTCTGAATTCTAGACTTGTGACTTTCCCCTCCCAATTTAGATTTGACAGAACGGAGGGGTTTGTGGAACTCTGTGTTAATGGTTAAACGTGTCTGGCTCAAACTGCTGCACTCAATTATGCGTGAGACAACTGAACACATTGTGCATTATTTGCTGATAGTGTACACTTTTTTACCATCTGAAATATTTTGTATATTCTTATAAAATTGTAGCGAAGAAAGACAGGTACTATCTGTTACGTGTTGCATGTTATTGTTGAGTTACTTGAAAACGTTCATAAGGTTGGTTTATTAACGTTTACTAGCACGATTTTCTAGCACACAACCAAGTTTATTACCTAAAAAAGCGACGTTTCGTTTGCCAATGGCGAACTTCATCAGGCTAATGGTCATGTGACGATTGTGACCGTCTTTTGGTCACACGACAATCGTCACGAACGAAATTTGGTTGCGTACTAGAAATCGTGTTAGTAAGTATTGTTAAGTTGCATGTGCACCACAGTGTGCAATTTATTGTAGCTGATTGAGTTAGTTGTTACTGTTTATTTGAAGATTTGACCTAATGCTGTTGTTTACAGTTCATACTATTTATTACCCACCCCCAGAAATTAGTGCCGCTGTGTATTTTGTTTTTCCACAGTTTGGCATTCTGGCATAAGTTTGCAAAGTTCAGCAAATATGTGTACAATTTTGGGCAAAATTTGGGCTAAATTCTATTACTTCGTTACTTTTTGTGGAGTTTAAACTGACCACTAAAGCAATAACTTAAGGGTTTCCAAAACCCTTACGTTAACCGTAACCCTGAAACATATGAAAACTTAAAGGAAATTTTTCATGTCGTAGAAATTTTATGACAATTACATGCAATCATGTCCGGGCTAGTAATTGTTTTCTGTTCTTTGTGCTGTATTGGTTTGTTTTCTGTTTAGGATTAGGCCTAAACTGTGTGTTTGGTTGTCTGCCATTGTGTGTGTAACTGATTTTTCTGTTTGCTGTTTGACAAAGTGCTTGTGGGAGCCAGCGGCTAGGTTGTCGCTGTTCCTAGCTCAGAGGGGATTGGGCAACCCCTCCTACTGGTGCCCCGTCCCCGAAATGACCTATAATTGTGTAAAATGTAATGTCGTTGGCTGTTGTTCCGGACGAACTAAAACAACTGGTCAAAATTTATGAGAATGACTTACCGGTGCCTGATCTGTTTGCTGTTGAGTACACAAGCTGCGTGAGTGAGTGTGCAGTTTCTTAACGGCACATCAGCACAAAACAAAACAAAATATTTTCATCACCTAAAGTTCCGTGGATATAATAAGAATTCTGTATTATATCCAGGGCGCTTTAGGTGATGAAAATATTTTTGCTGTTTTATATGTGTCACTTTGCTATGGGCCTTACACATTGTTATAAAACAGTTTTTATTTACATTTATTAACAGAAAAAGGCGACAATTTATTAGCCGGTATTACAGTGTTCACTTAAGAATAGATGAAATTTTTCAGCTAAGCCGAAGCGAGAAAAAATCTTGCTCGCTCTCACTGGATGCATTTCTCGCTCGCTTTCGCTGGCTCTCGCTTTCGATTACAGGTCTAGCGCGGACACAGTGCGACCTACCACTACCGGCACCAGCGCGGATCCAGTGCTTTCACGTACAGCTTTTATACCTCTGGAAATATTCCCCTCTGGAAATAAACCCCGTAATCAGAAGCACGAGTTACTGCCAGTGGGCGATTACGGTTAGGAGTATGGGATAGTAGTGCCAGTTTTCAAATTTTCTCAAGGGGGAGAGGTAATGTCCGGGAAAATATCTCCACGGATAGGGGCTGTATTTGCCGCAGTGGTAGAATATAAAATAATAAATTAAGAAGAAGAAAGCAACAAATCTTAACTAAATACAACTAATCTAATACAATCTGTTTTATTGCAATCTCCGTACAGAACTTCCTATCAAGCTGCGTCCGGTGGTTGTATGAAGCGGACAACACGTCGACGTTCAAGTCTGTCGCCAACAGTCAGATCAATGGGGCCGCTACGTTCTACTGATGACACCAACCCATCAGAGCGGCGCAAATCCCCGACATCAGCATCACCCAAAACTCCGCATGGGATGGTGAGTAGTCTTGTCAGCCTTCAGAACATTATATTCTGCATTTTCTTAGCCGTCGTCGCACTCGTCGAATTGTCCGTCACTGACTGGGGCGTGTTCAACAGCTTACCAGTCGCATAGGTAAGTTTTTTCATATGTCGATTGTCGATGCTTTTACTGAAACTGGCTGTATAGTGACGGTCACTGATGCTCTTGACTTTTTTCCCAATCGTGACATCTGGCAATTGTATGGTGCTGTTAGTGTACACTGCAGTATGACAGACGACAATTTTGAGCAACAGTTGCTGCTGAAAGCAAACCGACGTCTGGTGCTTAAAGTGTAAACCCCAGCATGTAAGATTCTGCTGTAAAGCAATCGTACATTTTATGGTTCAACAACATTTTTATGTGCACTTTTTATCTGATATTTGTGTATTAATATTACCAAACTGAATGTAATGTGTATTTTTTATTTGTGCAGTTATAAACATTGTTGTTCGTGACGTTTTTGTGTAATTTGATTTTAGTTTATGCAAATGAGTGAAAAACTAACATTGAAGTTTTTGGAGAAATGTAAAATATTACTCGTATTATTTTGTGTTGTGAGTATTTTGTATTTTGCTAGTGTTTTGAAAATACTATTTTGTATTTCAAATACTCACAGATAAGTATTTGGTATTTTGGTATTTTAAATACTGAAGCTCCAGTATTTTGTACTTTGTATTTTAAATACTCAAACCGAGTATTTTGCCCACCTCTGAGTCCTGCCTACAGCTAGCCGTGTGCACACACGGATGTAACAATGCTCGAACGTCGAGCGGGATATGTTCGGCATAGTTTTTTGGGCTTGACCTAGTCGAGACCAATCACAAACCAGAGACAATATCCAACAGCGACTGTCCAGAAATAATCCATGAAATTATGACGACAAATTCGGAGTCGAGGATGGCATTATCGTTAAAGGATCACGGATTGTCGTACCATCTTCCTTGCTTAAGATGTGCTTGAACAGCTACACTATACTCATCAGGAAGTGGAAAAACGCCGTTTGAGGGCCAAGTCATCTGTGTTCTGGGATGCTATCAATCGAGACATCAAAAGACATATTGGGGCATGTGCTCCGTGTCAACTCAAACCTACCAACCATCCGTTAGTAACGAACTGCTCATGCCGCATGATGTGCCACCTCGCCCATGGCATACTCTCAGTTCTGATTTATTTCACTGGGAACAGAATCATTACTTACTGGTTGCCTGTGTGTTCAGCAAATTTCCAATAGTACGGAAGTTACACGATCAGTGATTAACAACCTAAAGGTGAGTGCAGAATACCAGAACGTTTCTTAAGTGATAAGCGATGTATCTCACTGCGGGCAGTATTGACTGCCTGATCACTGCGTTTTGTCATCTGCATTGTATACAATAAATGAATAAATGAATGATTGTGCTACAGCTTGTAAACTATGTTAACTGTGCTGGAGTTTCTGGAAACAACTGCTTTCTGCCAGAAGTCAAGTCTAAGAGACTTAAGACTAGACTTAGTGACTCAGTTTAGACCTTCGGCTCGGATGTTCCTGTCTAAAGTCTCGGTGTAGCTTGAATTTACCCAGTGTGTCATGAGTCTGCTGGTGGAGCATTACATAATTTACATGGACACTCTGACGGAGAAAGTAACATGTTTTGATCCACAGTGCCACTGCCTGTACCATATAATGGCCATGGCCATTATATGGTACTTGATTAGATGGTCGAAGCTAAATGCGAGAAATTCACGCAATTTCTGAGGCTTTGCGGGAATTTATTTTTATTATTATTCTTATTTTGTAGAATTTTAGTGTTATTGTTTATTGTGTACTCGTATGTAGCAAGAAAATATGAAGCGCACATCTGAGAGTCAGAGAAAGGCAAAGAAAGCCAATCGAGAAAAGAAAATCCGTTTCCAATGGAGTCAAGAAGCAATGACTGCAGCCAACAACTCAGTCGTTAATGGATCGAAAAGACAGAGATAAGCTGCTAAGGAATATGGTGTTCCTCGTGCAACAGTGCAAAAACCTTGATGGCAAGACGCATTAACGGTAATGGTAACGAGAACATTTCTAATGCGTCGCCTACAGTAGACCGACGGCGCATTACATAGTCCATGAATGTCTGTTTATCGGAGCTCAGTAAGAAGCAGTGAATACAAATGTCTTAAGATGGCGCCTGAATGTCTGCGTCAAACGCAACTGTCTGAAGTCGGCTGGCAGTCTATTCCACACTCGTGGAGCAGCGACACAGAATGCTCTGTCTCCGAACTTCCGATTTGTCCGCGGCACGATGAAATCGCCACGGCTCGCTGTTAGAAGGGCAGGTCGTCCAGGTACGTCAGCAGCAGACGTTAGCAGGTCACTTATGTATGCTGGTGAATAACCAATAAGTGACTTGTGGACGAGCAGGCACAGCTTGAGTGTGTAGTTTCTTAACGGCACATCAGCACAAGAAGGCTATTTAGTGCCATTCAAGGTTTATATGATGGATAGGATATGAAAATAACTTATAAGATGGTAAAACCTACGAATGTAAGATCAAGGCTATTAAGCTATAATAAAAAACAAATAACAAACATTAATATGAAAACATTACAGTTGCTTATAAAAACGAGTTTCTTTAATAAAATCAATGATTTTATGTGCTTCAATATTATCAAATAAATCTTTATGAGTAACTACAAGTAAGAGCGCACCTCAGCACAACAGGCCAGTCGGCTCTTGATGTTTCCAGTTTCATCAGTGATCAAGATCCCGCAAAAATTCAGAACACAAGTTATCAGCAGGATGAGGTCGGACGAAACAACAAAAACCCTAATAATGACTGGCTCATAATCCAGGTTGGACTATTCCTATTTAAACAGTACAGAGCATCCCAGTGTGACTTAATTTTGCAGCGTATGCGGTTGCTGAGCACGCTCCTCAGAAAAATGAGAAAGAACACAAATGCACCAAATCTCAGCCTATTGCTAGGAACCAACCTAATTCACGATTTCACGGCCGTGACATTTTCCGTGAAATTGCCCTTCTTCCGTGAAATCCGTGATTTTTCGTGAATTTTAATGCTTTTACTTTCATTTATGAAGGTTTTCACAGTTTTATCAACAGCTTTTATGCGGATTTCGCTGTTTGCCACGTGTCACACTTCAGCACTAAGTAGTAGGCCTAGTTGGCATGTATTCACTGTGTTACTTGCTTACATCTGGTCTTGAGTCTTCGTTGTTCAGAAATTTCAAATGTGCTATTCAAGTTCAACAGATTTCTTAGTTTGCATTAACATAGCACCTCGAAATAACGGCTGTGGGGCCCGTGAATTTTCCGTGAATTTCTCTAACTCCTTCCGTGAATTTTTCGTGAAATTTGGTACATTTTAAAAACTCTACCGTGAAATCGCGCATTTTTCCCATGAATTAGGTTGGTCCCTACCTATTGCAGTGCATCGACACAGAGAAATTTGACACAATTGTAGAAGCAGTCCATGAAATGTGTGCACTCGAATCAAACCAGTACTCTCGCCCACAGATGAAAGCACGACCATCCTTCGGTCTGAGGGTTGGCTACGAACTTTGCCGATGTGGCGAGCTGGCACGAAATTTAGCTTTGAAGCAACATGATAAGGCAATGCTGAAGAAATCTGAATCATTCTTGCGAGTTCGCAACTTTGAATGGCCATCAGTAGTGTCTGTACCAGCACTGTATACTCTGTCAAAGCAAAAACAGAACAAACCTGATCTACTTCCATGTACAGATGACATGATAAAACTCGTCCAGTATCTTAAAACCCACATGAGCAAACTAGGAGAGCAACTGAATGACGAGGCACGAAGCCATAGCTGGCATGAGCTATGTGAACTTGCGCTAACCAGGGTCATTATTTTCAACAAAAGGCGTGCAGGTGAAGTGTCTAAAATGACCCTAGAGGCATATCAGAACAGAGCAAAGTGACATGCAGCTTCATCAACGGAGTTCAGAGCGGTGCTGAGCTCCCTAGAAACCAAGCTGGTTGACCACATGGAACTAATCAAAATTACTGGAAAGAAGGGATCATCTGCACCTGTGCTACTCACAAATGACATGGTGACAGCAATTGACACAGTTACTAAACTTACGCCAACAAATCGGAATTGACATCGAGAACCCTTACATCTACCCAAATGATTTAAGTCGGACTGGAGAACCATTGCGTGGCCATGACTGTATCAGAAAGCATGCATGTTTCCTGAATTAAGCCAAGCCCCCACCAATGTGTTTCCTATATTAGGCCAATGGCCACCATTGTATTTCCAACACTGGGGCTTTGGCCATCAAGAAAGGGGAATTAGCCCATCGACCAAGAGTAGTCTATTATCTCAAATGGCTTCAGATCTCAACCTTACATGACCTTATCTTACTCCCATTCCGTTAATAGGAATATAGTCCTACGAAAGAATCCTTTCGCTTGGCTAGGAATAAATATGATTCAAACAATATTAGCATCGGCAACTTATTATTAAAACATCACATGACCAAGAACTAACTATCGATGACCTCTAACTCAGACAAACGACCACTGACTCCTCACTGACCGAATGCAAACTCTACCCTACATTGACTGACGACAGACTATTTTACGCAGACTGCTGTGCACAGCATTATGTATGCAACCAATAGAAATGGCACAGCGATTGTCAAGGGCGTACCCTAGCAACTGGGCGTGTAGTGAGGCACCGCCACACTACATGCACTGGTTGCTGAAACGAAACATCCAGAACGAATAACCAGCATGAAGCTCCGCAAATATATGGCAACAGTCAGCCAAATATTTGAACTAAAGGAAGGTGAGATTGAATGGCTGGCACGGCATTTGACTCATGATATCAGGGTGCACAGAGAATTTTATCGTCTCCATGATTCAAGTGTCGAGTTAGCCAAAGTCAGCAAGCTGTTACTGGCTGTGGAAAGTGGAAAGCCGGGCTTATGGAAGGGGTGCAAGCTTGATGAGATTAATTTGGAAATGATTGGCCTTACGGAAAACAAAATGGGATTGTCTGATGACAGTGATAATGAAAAAGCTGTAAACACAAAATCAAGGCCATCTGCAGCTCGGTGCCTTCCATCATCACAAACTGTAACCACGACTGACACGTCCATGCTAACTGATGACTTATGAATACGAAGAAGCTGCAAGCACAGAATCAAGGTCACCTTCAGCACAGCATAGCCAGTTATCGTCACCTGCATGCAGTACTGGTAAGAAAATAGCACCAATGGGCAATGACAATGACAAGGGCAATGACAAGTACCACATTCACGTATGTCACCACCTGAGAGTAAGAAAGAGTATTAAAGCACATTTTAAAACACTACCGAAACAGAGTTTAGCACATAGATTTTACAATGCAATTACATTATTACTTGCTGTCGTTGTTGTGAGTGACGTCAACGTCATGTCATCCACTGTTGCTGTAGATCAACTACTCAGTTGTTAGGCCTACATGAGTAATAAATAACAAATATCCGAACCGAACCGCATTTTTTTAATCGAACTGCACCAAACTCGGAGGTTTTTAAAAACCGAACCAAAACTGAACCGAAATAAAAAAAATCTACTCAGCACATCCCAAATGAGCAGATTGAAGCGGCAGAGCGTGGACGTGGATGTGGTAGATGGGTTGCACTGAGGCAATGTCATGGGACTTTGGCGATCCCAACATGTTTCTTACACTCATCAATGATCCTCACTCAACATACGATACCAGGGCACTGTTGCATAGACTGGATAATAGAGTTAAAATTGCTGTCGGACCATCCACATGAGTTAGACACTGATCGCTTCACCGAGCTGATGAGTCGATATGCACCTCGGATAGCGATCTACCTGTGCCGGAAGATAAAGATGTTCCTGAAGGCATTCCTCTGTGACATCAGTGGAATATCAACAAAAAAAAGGTGGAGACTGGACGAAAAGGAATAGACTGGAAGAAAGATATTACTGGACAAGAGACGGAAACGAGAGGTGTCCAGCATTGGCACTGTCTGGCAAAGCCATAGCCTTGACACTGGACTGATAGGCTGAATGATCCAGGGTAGTCTGACAGGAGATGAAATGCGCCAACATCATGCCTGGTGATGAGGAAAAGGCATGTGATAATCGAAGTGGGCCGGTATGCAACACTGTTTGCCGACAGCATCTCTACAGCTTCATTCTACACTGTGTCTCAAAGAACATCAGACTACATTTCTGACGATAAGCTGAACTAGAATTGTCCGTTTACAACAATTTTTCGTACACTTATTAGCAAGAGTATAGGCTATCGACAGACATTTTTATTTTTCCACCACACCTATTTCGTGCACTTACTTGACCTTGGGAAATTGTGGAGACCTAAATATTAGTAAAAATTAACCGAAATCATGAAAATTTCACAGAAAGATGGGATTCTGATTAAAAATCTCTATCTGTCAAAGCGGTATAGTGCACGAAGGCTGTTGCATGAATTTCCCGACCAGGGTTGGAAACTTGGCCTCTGTGCTGCAAGATCAGACTCGGGATGGATGACCTCTGAAGTGTTTTACGAACACATTCATTCGGGAACTGGCTAAACAGCGAAAATTGCTGACTGACGACGAAGAGCTTGTGTTGACAACTTGACAGATGCTGACTGGGTAGTAATTTGGATTGATGGCTATAGCAGCCACTTAACGATACACACGTCAAAAGTCCGTGAACTGAACAAAATCGTTCTGTATTGTTTCAAGGCCCATGCATCTCACGGATGCCAACCAAATGATGTGAGACCATTCAAGCCATTAAAGGCTGAATGGAAGTCGGCTGTTGCTGCATGACATCTGCTACATCCATATGAGCAGATGATGCGAGTTTCATCTGCACCACTGTTGGCTAAGGCAATTGTGAACTTGAACCCCGATTCAATTATCACAGGCTGCGTGGTAGAGACAGCATTGTGTTAATGGCGACCGGCCATGTACATGCATGTAATTCGTTGTAAACAGTTGTTTTCTTAAATCATTTGTCATCTAGCCAGTTAAAAAAATAAGAATTCTAACTTGAACAAATGTGAAGATGACGTGTTGGTTGATGCAGTTGAAAATCGAAAAGACATCCGGTTTGGGAAACTTACTGGAGTGCTTACTTCAGTCATGGTATTGTATACTAGTGTTTAACATCCCACTCGACACTCCCACTCCGGTCATTCCGGAGACGATTTTACGGGTCAGATGACCCAACCAACAGCGTCATAGCACTGAAGGATGATGGTTAGGCTCAGCTCACTAAAAGGTAAAGAGAAGGATGTAAGCAAAAAAAATTAATACATATATAGCACCATGAAGACCGAAGACAAAGAGATGCTCGGAAGAGAGCTAAACTAAGCAAGATCAAAGCCCGATACAGTTGACCGACCTGTAAGAACTGCTTGTATCTTTGTGCACCATTATAATAGTACACAATACTGCAAGACAGAGACAGTTTTCTCTATGTTCCCCTTCCTCCAGACCAACATCGCATCTCAGATGTGGCCAAGTGGAGGTAAGGGGGGAGACTT
>Ga0209339_1000688_pt1 | contig 12846 bp, 9 predicted proteins | sample OlaalgELextract3_FD_187376 | JGI IMG/M metagenome (GOLD analysis project Ga0209339, IMG submission 187376) | Olavius algarvensis symbiont microbial communities from Tuscany, Italy - Type A ELBA extract 3 (SPAdes) (version 2) | ecosystem: Host-associated > Annelida > Digestive system >... | reverse complement strand
CGGTATTCATATCAAGGTGGAAAGTTCTGCAAGTTGGTGTATATCAGAGAACATGTGTAAAAGAACGTAATTATTTTGTTCATGTTTAGGAACAGACCAGATTGTGTTTCAAACAAGAAACTTAGCCATCGCTAACAGATCGCGCTTCAGCTGCGCACACAAGATAAGTAAATAGGTCACTGAAATGACCTTCGAAGGTCACTCAAGGTCATCGGAAATGCCACAATTTGATAGAGCACTTATGATTTCCTATTACCGTTCCGTAGTAAATATGGCTGTATCTTGTATCCTTTCCCGCATATAGCGTATATTGGTCGAAAATCGCTAAATTTATATACCTCACCTGTGTATCGTCATACTTTCTTCAGCATGTAGTAGCGCAATTATTCTAGTTTTCCCAGTAGGCTACTAAACATCTTTGCGAAATATCAAAGAGGACTGTCGTGTCGTGTAAGTGACACAGTAAGCCATAACTATTAACTATTTTTACCGCGCGATGCTGTGTGCATAGCGCGGACTATGCTCTCGCAAGATGTCCGTCTGTCTGTCTCTCTGTCCGTCACACGCCTGTATTGTGCTGAAACGGCTAAACACATCTTCAAACTTCTTTCACCTCCGAGTAGCCACAACACTCTAGTTTTGCACCAAACGCTGTGCCAGTATTCCGATGGGATGGGACCTTCTAACGGGGGCGTCAAATGCAGGGAAATATGAAATAACCACGATTTTCGACGAATATCTCGCTTTATCTCGGAAACAATCAAAGGTAGCGGTATAGTGTCATGCAAATAGGAAACCGTACCCATGCTTTCGAATAGAACCATCTTTAATGACCTTGAGTGACCCACTAACGATCAATAGGAAGTCGTATATGGTCCATCGAACGGCACCATCTTCAATGACCTTGAACAACCCCTAACCCACATTTCAAGGTTACACCATTATTTGACGCTGAATGTCTCAGAAACGGTACGAGATGCAGGCAGACATATCGTATACACAGTTATTATTATTATATGTACCACTATGTAAATTAATATGGACTACTAATGAACTACTAATAGGGATTTACACGTGCCCTACTCAATGGTGTCATTCGAATGATCTTGAGTGACCCTGAGTGACTTAGCGAAGCATCGCACGGTCTCTGCGACAGCTGAGCTATTTCTTAGCAATGCATTACAGCAGCGTAGCTCGGCTGTGTTAACTCTTTAAAACCGCAGAGCAACGGACCATATACAGCAATACAGTAATTGGTACACTGTAGGGATGTGCGGAATAGATTGTTTTTTTAATTTAGTTTCGGTTTCGGTTCGGTTGTCTGAAAAAACTCGGATTCGGTTCGGAATGAGTTTGTTTAGGTTCGGTAAAAAACTCTGTTCGGTTCGGACATTATAGTTATTTACTACTCGTGTAATAGCAAATAATAACGACAGTGGATGGCATGACTTTGACGTCACTGATGTCACTCACAACAACGACAACAAGTAAATAATGTAATTGCATTCTAAAAGCTAAACTCTGTTTCGGTCGTGTTTTAAAACGTTCTTTATGTGCACATTTAATGCGAGTAAAGTTACTTTTAGTCACTTTTTATTTGAATAGCGACTGCATGCAGTTTCTGTCGGAAAACCGTCTGAACAGATGACACATTTTTGGACAGTTCGGATTTTTTAAAAACCGAATCCGAACAGAATTTCGGTTTTCCGCACACCCCTAGTACACTAGCCGTTGATGTGTGGGCTGTTGCATTTGGTACATCGATGGCGAGCCTGGGCGGGCTGCGGTCGCGCCCAGTCCCCTCATCACTGTACAAAATGTAACAGCCCGCCTATCAACGGCCAGTGTACCAACTTCATATCATTTGATGTGACACTATAATTGCCTCTGCACTCTAAAGGGTTAAGGGCTACGCCTAGGCTAGGCCTACATAAAGTGTTGTAGGGCTGTATTGTGGTGACTGGTTGCTCAGTGGTTTCGTCACTTGAAGCATTGGCACATTACCTTCCGTGTTCTTTATTTCAAATACATTTTCTAAAGGTCAAATTAAGTCGAGCACGAAATTCTCCTTTGGGAACAGACTAGTGGACCGACGGACGTAGATGCTGGACATTTCGCGGAGAAATAGGTTTAAATCTAGGTCATTGGAAATGGCACCATTCGACAGATCGCACGCGAGTTCCTATTCGTATTCCATTGTAACTATGGTCGTATCTTGTACCGTTTTCGAAATATAGCGAGATATTGGTTGAAAAACGCCAATTTTTCAAACCCCTTCCATTTAACTTGCACGATCACCTAGAACCGCTTTGATTTTTTCCCCAAAAGTTTAATACAAACTGCTCAAGTCCCTAAGCTATTAAATTATTAGATGCTGTAAAATATTGACCAAAAGTTCAACCCGCTGAGTAGGGCGCACGAACGTCACAGATGACAGACAGATGACAGACGGACGGATACTATAAGGCGAACGTAACGTAACGAAGTAGCGTTTGCCTAAAATGCAACATCTTAAGTTACAGAAAAGCTAACTCGTGAAACATGAACATTTTCATCACAGTGCTATCTACTGCGCTTATTGCAACTCCTCAACTACGGTGCGTCAGTGGTGGTATTACTATAACCCCCAATGGTTCCCTAAATTTATGGCATTTCGTAAAATAGTAAGTGTAATTAAGTATACACTGTGTCCAGAAAAAAAGGTGCCACTGATTTTTTTGCTGTAACTTTTACAAATATTGAGAGATTTTAATAATTTTTCGTGCACAACTTCACAAGAGAATGCCAAAGTCATTGGCGTGAAAGCATTTTACCACACGTTCGTTATGTTGCTACCATACCGTGTGAAAGTCTCAGACACAAAAGTAACACATTTCACACCAATATTAGCACTTTGCACATGTTTATATCGATCACATTTACGGAAACCAGTATTGATGAAACAATCAAAACACAGCAGAAAGTCAGAGGCTCAAAATTTATGTTCAAAATGTCCACCATTCACGCGAACACATGCATTCAAACGACTACGCCACTGCGCAATCGCTGGTGGTTTCGGTGACAGTGTCCAGTCTTCGTGCTACGCAGCTGCACTTCTTGGAACCAGGGTTAAGGTAACGGTGACTATTACCGGAATACAGTTCTGCTAAATATACTTCTGCTGGATATCCGCTCTGTTTTCGGGGATTACTACGTTTTTCAGCAAGATGGGGCACAAGCACATCATGCACGTGACACTGTCACCATGCTGCAGAGAGAGACGCCAGAGTTTATCCCTCCAGAGATGTGGCCACCTAATTCGCCAGATTTGAATCCGGTGGACTACAGCATCTGAAGTATGCTTCAAGAGAGGGTCTACCGCTTGTGGATCCATGATGTGAGTTGAAAGAACGTTGAAAGTTGAAAGAACGTCTGCTGAGGGAGTGGAGGCTGTTGGACCATGCACACCGTCATCGCGGCAGCGATTGCGCAGTGGCATAGTCGTTTAAATGCATGTGTTCGCGTGAATGGTGGACATTTTGAACATAAATTTTGAGCCTCTGACTTTACTTTCTGCTGTGTTTTGTTTGTTTCGTCGATACTGGTTGCCCTAAATGTGATCGATATAAACACGTGCGAAGTGCTAATATTGTGTAAAATGTGTTACTTTTGTGTCTGAGATTTTCACACGGTATGGTAGCAACATAACAAGTGTATGGTTAGAAATTTTTACGCCAATGACTTTGGCATTCTCTTGTGAAGTCGTGCACGAAAAATTATGTAAATCTGTCAATATTTGTAAAAGTTACAGCAAAATAATCAGTGGCACCTTTTATTCTGGACACGGTGTAGATTATTATATAGTGGTTATTCTACGCACGTTCACAAGAAATTAAAGTAAGGTCAGTGGCGACTCTAAGGAGTGCATGGGGAGGGCCATGGCCTTGGCCTTCTAAAATCATTTGCCTCTTTGGCTCCATTGTAAGCTTACACATTTCGCTGTCAGAATGAACACCAAGCAGTAGAACGACCGGTTATGCTGAATGTTTACAATATTATTATTTTCAAACCGCTGCCAGCCTCGATGTTCGCACCTGTCGACCGTTTAGGCTACTGCTATACACGTATGTATATACATATATGACAGCAGACAAGGCAGCTAACTGTTGTATGTGATGTGATCAACTAGTTTGTCTATCTCTTCCTGCCACGAGATATGACGTATCCAGTTCGAGGCGACTCAGTGTCGTCGCTGTGGTCGGCCAGTCGTGCTAACACGTACTCCGACGGTCGAGACGACCGGGTTCGTTTACCGCGCGCGATCGTGAACCCTCCCGAACGCGTAGGTCGAAGGCGTCGCGCCTGAATGAAGGCGCCCAAGTTCTGCCTGGCCCTCCTCGACAGCGTCACAACCTCAGCAGCCGCCGACTGATGCTGACGCAACTTGGCCGGCACGGACACGCGTAGCACCGACCCTTCTGAAGACTTTTTATCAACCTGCAGCGGAATTGACGGAAAAGCAAAGACAATTACAATGAAATATTCTAGAAGACAGTGACTACCTCGGCCGTCGAGACAGCTGTTTCCGTGTTTCTTTGTTTATTTATTAGCAATATTACGTGAAAACGGTAACAAAATCATAATTTCCAGAGCAGATCGTTGTGGTTCTGGATTGAGCCAAAATTCAGGTCAGTGGCCAAATATGTAAAAATCGTTTTTGGCCATAACTTTGTGAACAAGAACTTAGCTATCGTAAACAGATCGCGCGTCAGCAGCGCACACAATACAGTCCATCCATCAACGGCCAGTGTACCAATCACCGTATTGCTGTCCGTTGTTACGCGGTTTAAATGTGTCCTTAAAGGTTTGAACTACGTTACCTGCACCAAGACTGTAATTGCCGCTGTTACTGCAAAATACAAAGATGACTGCAATCTGTCAGAGTGATGGTAACACAATGGCGTCGTCGGAGTTTCGAGCCAGGGGGCACGGCGTGCATGTTCATGAAATCAGGCTGAAATCCTGGAAATTTGTACATAAATATTATAAGTTAATAAACTGCAAAACTGAACTGATTGGACCTGCAACAGCATGCTACACTATCTGCCACTGTGAATCTGTGGCTAGAACGGGAAAATGTGTTCACTGTTCACTTCACCACTAGTCTATACTACTACCACTAGAGATATAAGTCTACAAAATTGCAACTGCATGCCAAAAATCTTATGTACATGCGCAAGCTCCAGGGGGGCACGTGCCCATGTGCCCAGGGGGCACGTGATCCTGTGCCCATGGGGCACGTGCCCCTGCGCCCCACAGCTGGCGACGCCAATAGGGTAGCGTCTTAACTTTTAAGTGTAAGTTTTCTGACCTTTGCAGGCAGTTGCAGATCTTGTTCGTCGCCGAGCAGCTCGTCGAGCGTCTGCTGCTGGGTATGATGTAGACTGGCGTGTGATGGACTTGAGACGAGAGACAGCGTCAACGTCACCAGCAACAGCAGCTCTATCATCGTCGTCATCCCGCCGTCTACACAGCTCGCCATCGTCAACATCCATGGCCCATCCACGGCGACCGCGTGGCCCCCTACATTAAACTCTGAACATTTTTGTGACTCAATTTTCCAACCAACGCCAGTAACGCTTCGAACACGAGTTCGATGCCTTTCAGCAGAAATCACAAAATTGGCTAAAATCAAAACATTTACAACTGGGTCCCACGTACTGACTCAATTAAGCCGAATATAACTTGACGGCTGCAAAATAGTCACCAAACGGTTGGAAAAATGAATTTGAAAAGGTCTGAAATGCAAAAAAAAAACATTTGGCGACCGGGCTCACTGGGGGCTCCCCAGGCCCCACAGCTGGATTTTACGAGTTGGCAGTAGTTGGTGGACCAATTTGGTTCAAAATTTAACCCTTTAGAATTCAGAGGCAATTATGGTGCCACACTGAATAATATGAAGTTGATACACGGCCCTGGATGGGTGAACTCAGGTTGTACCAAATGTAACAGCCCACCAATCAACGCCAGTGTACCAATCACGGTATTGCAGTATAATGGTCCGTTGCTGTGCGGTTTTCATGTGACCATTAATGATCCTATCACGATGTCCATCTAATCTAAAAGTCTCACTGTAATAACTACAACCGTTTTTCCTATTATTACTTGCAAACAAGCAAACACGCGCCACCGTAAACAACACCTCGCCGGCTATCACCAAAGCCATAACAAATAATAGTTAACCCTTTAGAGTCCAGAGGCAATTATAGTGCCACATCAAATAATATGAAGTTGGTACACTGGCCGTTGATGGGTGGGCTGTTACGTTCGGTACAGCGAGGAGGGGACTGGGCACCAGCCCGCGCAGTCCCCTCCTCGCTGTACCACATGTAACAACTAACAGCCCACCCATCAACGGCCAGTGTACCAATCATCGTATAGCTGTGTAATGGTCCGTTGCTCTGCGGTTTTAATGTGGCCATAAAGTTGTATAAAGGGTGCGATTTGTGCGGGGTGAAGTCCCAGTTACCCACGATAACGACTATTGTTAATATTCTACGTGAGATGACCCACGCCACTGCTCACCTGTCATCAGCGAGCGCAGTTTTATACCTTATAAAACTAATAATATGGCTACGAAGTCCACAATTCGATCTTTTCGGAAGAACGGATGTGCTCATAATGCAGACTGTCATCGCATTACACCGAGTATAGCATACTCTATCGTTTTCTGCGGCCACACTGATAGCCTACCGGATGTTTCTCGATATCATTTTGCGTTATTTGTCTTCCTGAGTATCAGACGACACAGCGCGTTCGCCTCGTCACAGTCTTCTACGTCTGTCATATGCCGCCGACACGGCCGGCGAGGTATTGTTTTTGGCTGTATATGTTTGTTTGTTTGTTTGTTTGTTTGTTTGTTTATAATATTACGCGCAAACGTTTACAGCGATCGTCAAGAAACTTTCAGAATAGATGAGCAGTGGCTCTGGGATCATGCCATTAACCCTTTAGACTTTTAGAGTGCAAAGGTAATTATAGTGCCACGTCGAATAATATGAACTTGGTACAATGGCCGTTAATGGGTTGGCTGTTACATTTGGTACAGCGAGGAGGGGACTGGGCGGGGCCGCAGCCCGCGCAGGCCCCTCCTTGTTGTACCAAATGTAACAGCCAGCCCGTTCACGGCCAGTGTACCAATCACCGTATGTTGGTCCGTTGCGCTGCAGTTTTAATGTGCCCGTTATAGAGTTAAATTTTAGTCTAAAATCCATATCAACGGACCAAAAGGCCGCGCAGAACTGCTAACGCCATCTAGGGAATATCGACAAACCTAACAAGAGTACAACTGACAGTAGAAATAATTAAATACAAAACGAAGTAGCAGAAAAATTAAAACAACACACAGAAATCAGAAATAGAAACTGGTATAAATAATACATACTAGACACAATAATGCTAATTTGAAGTTGTTCACGAAATATTGATTTTCACGGTCGCCTAGTGAGTACATTTGGTTAACATCGTATGTGTAAATTTTTCTTCTTTTTTTTCTTTTATCGTGATTTACTGTCACTTTAATTCTTGTTTATGGCATGTCAGTGGTATTTCATTTGTCTCTTGTTTTCAAGTAAATAAATACGTTACAACAGCAAAATTTGTAGATGATTAAAATTCATTAAAATTTACTAATTGAGTTGACCTCTTAAAAAGCAGCGGGGAAATACAATCAGCTGTAGCCTACTCGGGAGACTGTTCCACACATTAACCACATTGAACAAAGAAAGACGAACAGGTCTGCCGTGTTAGCTAACAAACATGGCTGGGTACAGAATTCAACGTATTGACAAGTCTATCAGTGCATCAAATAAACTTTACATTGAGTCATATTCAGCATTACTGTTACGGTTAGCCGATCTACCGCGGTCACTGATCTTATCGTAACGCGCGCTGTCTCAGCAACAGCTGAGCTTCTTGTCTATAAGCACATTCGCACGGTCTCTCTTTATTGTGGGTATCATTGATTTTGGGCAAAAATGTGTAAGTGGTCTCTACGTGTGACAAACGGAGGGTACAATTTGTAAACCCCAAATACGTTTCTAAATCTTGCTCCGACCACGTTGTAAACTTCTGGAAAAATTGATTTATTATTATATGCATTGAACCTTCACAGACTAACGATTTTCGATATCAAGATTGAGGATCGTACTGACTAAGTCAATGAATAGAGTACGTTGCATACCGGTAGTTCACAAAAACGTGATCAATTTTTGTGGATTATAGCCGCTCCTGCATTGATCGCGCTCAAAATTAGGCAAAATTAGTCCGGACTCCGGAGGTGTCTTCTGCGATACAGTTTACGTATAGCATTCGGTTCACATTTGTACACAAAGAAAAACAAAAAAAAATGAATTCCAAAGTAATTTTGATGCTCGCCAACAAACGTGTTGTTTGTGTTAATCAGTTTACAATTATTAGTCTTCTTTTACTGGTTCAAATAAGAAAACAATTCGCAAGAGTGACTAAAACACTGAACGGAGTTATTCAACAAATGAAAAGTAGGCCTAGGAGTTTTTTTGTAAAATGTGTATCTGAGCTGCATGATGAAGATGTCATAGACAGCTTGCTTACCTTCAGATCAGTGCTGTTGCTGCAACTGGCTGAACGGTTTGCGTTGATGTCGAGCGCTATTTATTGCTGCCAAGACAGACGCTTGTCTGGCTAGATGCAGCGACAGACTGGCCGACAGTCGGTCAGTGGGTCAAAGGTCAAATAGATCGCAGAAACGGGATTCGTCACAGTAAATGTGGGAACGTGACTCGTCGATTTTGATACGCTAACAATGTCTATCAGTTCAGTATTCACCGGCGCCCTGGCTGGTACGGTTTTGTACGACGTCACGGTCACGCTGCATGCTGTGGGTTGACTCTGTCCGTGTGAACCGAAAGCGTTATGATAATCTTTATTCATCAGCATAAGCGGTAGCAAAAAAAAACAAACAACATAAAAGAATAAAAAAACTTAACTAACTTAAATACATTATCATGTTATAGGTCTATCTTGATGCCAAAATAATGCAGTATACCAGTATATACCATAAAATTATTTTGGAATTTAACCCTCCGATTATCTAATAGTTCGTTGGCAGTGTAAATTTGAAATAGGAACAACATTCACGAATAATTTCATTATTTACAGTTTTAAATAGTTTCATTAGAAATCGTACGACAACAAAGTCTAACGATCTCAAAGAACGTTTTGGCAAAGTATAACATTCTAGTCCATACAACAAACATGGCATACATTTGTCTTTTACCAGCTCAAGGATCACCTCTTCTGATGCTAGCCTGCCTATTTTTCAAAAATAGCATTGATCGCTCTGTGAAAGGATCGTTTGGCATGGGTGGTAGAACATTTAAATATGATATACATTGCAGGGGCGAGTTCGCTTGCTGTGCCTCGCAGTGCGGATTTTCTTGTAGTTTATCTAACACATAAATCTATTATTTTTTCCTAAATATAAGTAATACAAGAAACTCAGTTATTGCTGAGACAGCTCGCGTTATGATAAGATCAGTGACAGCGGTAGATCAGCTAACCTTAACCGTAGTCCGTAACCCAAAATATGACTGACATTGTATGTAAACTTGATTTCACGGAGAGGGGAGGATAAGGGAGGGGAGGAAAGGGAAGGGGAGGAGGGAAAGGGGAGGGGAGGGAAGGGGAAGGAAGACGCTCGGGCCTGCCCCCCTACACATAATTTCTGGCTACGCCACTGGAAGATGTCACCATTCGATAGCTCGCATATGAGTTCCTATTTGTCTTCCATTGTAACTACATCTTGTATCGTTTCCGAGATAACGCGAGCGATATTGGTCGAAAATCGCAATTTTTTTCACACCCCTTCTACCACACAATCCTTTGTGAAAAAAAAAATTTGCGAATAATTTCTCGCTGTTTTTTCCACAACCGAGCACGGTCTCTGGCCTATCAGGTGGTCATATATAGGCTACTGCAGAAAAAATCCTACCTGTGGATGAATTATTATCCGTATCGTTTCGTTTTCGTGTTAGTAGGGTGCACAGTGCATACTAGTTGGTCACTTGTGTCATATTAGCCCTACGCGTAGTAAACGACTAACAATTTATTGTTGATTCGGTATGAAGCGAACGGTGACAATAGATCAATTATTTGCGAAGTAGGATGTACATGTCGGCGGCAACAATGTGTGAAGGTGTTTGAGTGTCTTTGTGGCAATAGCCTGTTATGACTTATGACACTTGCTCCTGCCAATCCATTGGCACCGCTGACGGGACAGAAGCCAGCCAGCCTGAAGGAAAGTCAGTCCGTTAGTCAATCCTCACTTATGCTTAAAATTTTTAACATACTTTTTCTTAATTTTGGCAAAGTAATTCGTCTTGACTGTAAGGTTACAGTGGATAATAATAATATTAATAATAATAATAATAATAAACAGACACTTCAAAACGCACAAATAACAGAGAACTGTCACTAAGGCGCGTGCGGTGACAATCACGCAAACAATGACGCCTTGAGCAAACACTTGAACTGTTCGAGCGTCAGTGATGAGTGCCGTAGCCGAGCTGGAAGAGTGTTCCACGAGGTAGGACCGGATGAACAGAACGCCCGAGGTCCCATGGAAGCAGTGAACGATCTCGGTACAAAAAGTTTGTTGTCCTCAGAGGAACGGAGGTGTGGTCGGCCAGATAAAGTGGACAAGAGAACACACGCTCTCGTCAGATATAAGGGTAAGGTCGAGTTCCTCTAAGTCCAACGGCTATGACCAGGGACAGATCCAGCATTTGCGTTTATGGGAGGATGGGGTTGCCTCCCCTTTTCCCTTTTCTTGCACTTCTCATTCCAGGTAAAGGGTCTGGTGGAACGCAGTAATCTCCTCGTGTGGGGTCTGATTTTTTAAATACATTTTGACAGCCTATAGAAACCCTGATGACGACCCTTGTGGGAAAATTTGTAAGACGAGACTCTAGTTCATAGCTCTGCTAAACAGAAAACTTAATTTAAACCCCCTAGCTCAATATTCGAAAAAAATTTCTACGCCAATTTTTATCTGACAGAGTTCGAAATCATGTCGACGCGCATTGTTGCTGTGATTTTCTGAGCAGGTAAAAGATCATACAGACAGTGGTTGCAGTTAGTACTAATTTATCTAAATAGTTTAAAATCAGCAAGTTTTTGTAAAGTTGATTTATCGACCACTACACAGTGTTTGATGGGATCTACTGAAAATTCAGGACTGGAAAATTCCGCACCGAAATTGCAGGTCTGGAAAAGGAAAGACCAGAAAATGCGGGACCCGATTTGGTATATAAATTAATACGAGTAATGGCATTCTTACGAGTAATGAATAATGAAGACAGAGAAAGGACAGGTGTTATACATAGAAACAACCTTATTTTGCACAGTACAACAGTTTTTATCGCGCGTCAGCACACTGACGCGCGATTTTGATATAGCAATTTTGTCTGTCCGTCCGTCCGCCTGTCGTCTGTCTGTGTCTGTTGCGTTCCGGTATTCTATGGAAACGGTTTAACATGTTATCATAGCTTTTTCACCGTACGGTAGCCCAATCATTCTAGTTTTATAAGTATCAAACATCTTTGCGAAATTCTGACGGCGTTACCTTTTTGGGGCTCTAAATACAGGTGGGGTATAAAAATATCGCGATTTTCGACCAATAAGTCGCTTTATCTCGCAAATGATTATTATTATTATTATTATTAAGTACATTTATATAGCGTAAGATCGGGAAGAAACTGCAAATGCGCAAGATAACGCCACGGTTACTATAGAAGACAAACAGGAAACCGCACCGAGCTTTCGAACGGTACCAGTTTCAATGAAGTTGAGTGACTATAACCATGATTTCAAGGTCGCGGTATAATTTGAAATCAAATAACTAAAAACTGGTACAAGATAGAGCTATAGTTACAATAAGCGACCAATAGAAAGTCGTATCTGGTCTATCGATCGGCACCGTTTTCAATAATTTTGAGTGACCCTTAGCTTAGATTTCAAGGTCACGGGGTTACTGCTGATGCCTTCGATGTACGGTGGGCGCAGCTGACGCGCAATCTATTACCTTCTAAAACATTTATTTCGTGTAGAACGCATGAAGAAGTCACTACGCTGAAGAAGAAACACGCATCTTTCTTCTACGCTCGAAACAAATGTATCGGAGTCGATACGATGAAGCCCCAGGTCGACGTCAGGTGCTGCCACGTAGCGAATGACTTAACAAATTTAACAGGCGACAGACAGACGAACAAACGAACGACCAGACCAACAGGCAAACAGAAGGACATCGCCCCCGCGAGCGAGGGCGGAATATAAAACGTAAAACGAAGTCAGGTGATGTCGTAGACGCAAAGCCATGTTTATGTGATGTATAGACAGACGTTGCTCTTGGCTGCAGCACTTGCGAACAGAAGCGTCAGAGTTCCATATTTCACAGGTGTCGGCGGCATCCGTTGTAGGTGACGATGAGGACGCCGTATTCGTGTTCATCCTCGATGTGTTAGTCGTCGTCGCTGTCTGTTTTAGCAACTTGCAGCGCGTATAGCTGCCTAACGGCATGACTTACTGCGCGCAGAAACTTACATCGGCAACGCTTTTGATGCGCTGTAGGCCTGTATATTCGCTCTTTCTTACGTTACGAGAAACGCGACGTCGTCTAAGCGTGTGTGTCCGTGTACGCGAGGCACATTTCGAGCACAAATTCTGACAATTTTGCGCCCATTTGTTAAGCAACTAATAACTCTGCTAAGTAACCCATAATTCAGTTTACTGTGCGCTAATTTAGTCGTCAGATACTTTGTTGCAAATAAT